>Ga0068865_100000072_pt1 | contig 53411 bp, 50 predicted proteins | sample KBSMisM12_FD_75293 | JGI IMG/M metagenome (GOLD analysis project Ga0068865, IMG submission 75293) | Miscanthus rhizosphere microbial communities from Kellogg Biological Station, Michigan, USA - KBS Miscanthus M1-2 | ecosystem: Host-associated > Plants > Roots > Rhizosphere > Soil ...
CGACCATGTCGACGGCGATCGCATCAAGCTGACCAAGAAGGATTCGAGCGCCGAGGTCGACGGCGCGGAAGGCGGCCATTCCGGCCATCATCATTATGTCTCGATCGGCCTGGTCGCGGATATCGAAGGCGATCAGGTGCGCCTGTCCGCGACCGGCGCCAATGCGGTGCTGTTCGAGGAAGAGGCTTGATCCCCGCTTCCCATTTGAAGACGAATTAAGGAAAGCGCGCGGCCGCTCGTCGGCTTGGGCGGTCGCGCGCCCTTTCCGGCTTGCCAGACGCGCGGCTTGCCGGCGGCGGCCAGGTCGCGCCTTGAAGCCTCACCATCGTAACGCGGGGCGCGAGAATCCCATTCGTGCGCGGGCGGTGAGAAGCCTGATCATGAACCTCGGCGGGAAGGACGAATAAGAGGGAATCGCATCGTTGAAGCCTATTCCCGCCGGCGTGTCTTTTGTCATGATGCGCATTTCGGGCGGCGGCGTTCCGGGGGCAAGGTTCCGATAGACGGAAACCCAATGGCCCTTGGTGAAGTCCATGAACATCGGCGTACCGCAACAGGCCGCTACCACACGGCGCGTCGCCGAAGCTGGCGTCAAACGCGTTTCCTGCAGATGTTCGGGGCCGGCAAGTATCTTCACCCGGTCCTTGCGATAAAGGCAATATTCGGTTCCGCCGTCCGGTCGTACGATCGCCGGCGCATCCGGAACGCGTTCTAGGGCATGGCCGGCGGTTCGGCAGCTTTCGCAGCAGCAGATCGCGCTCACGATGGGGGAGCCCGCAATCTCGATGCGCACGCTGCCGCATCGGCAAGAGGCAGGCGGTGTCGGCAAAAGACCCTGTGTCATGCGCTTCCCAGCATGATGCGGTTACCTTCGCTATCCTGGAATTCGGCCACCACCCGGTTCGGTTGCCAGGCTGGACGATGCGCTTCGGTCAAGATCGTCACGCCGCGCGATTTCAGGCTTTCCACGATGGCGGGTACGTTCGCCGTTACGAGCACGAACGCCGGGACGTCATCGGGAAGCGCGGCCGCGCGTCTGATGAAATGAAGTGTGGTCTGCGCACCGGGGAGCGCCATCTCGATCCAGCGCCATCCGTCGGGGGCCATCGGTGCATCCGCCACCGCTTCGCAGCCGAAATTCTCCGCGTAGAAACGCTTCGCGCGATCCTGATCGACCACGGGCAGCTCCGCGAACTGGATATGCATGACTCAGCTCCTCTGTACTAGACTGTCTAGTACTGGTTTGACCGGAACTAGACCGGTCAGTACCGTCGGTCAATGCGGATTTGGATGGGCCATGGGTGATTGGAACGATTCTTCGGAGCCGCTGGCTGCCTCGAGAGGCCGAGGCGAGCACAAACGCCGCGCGATCCTTGCCGCGGCGACCAAATCCTTTCTGAAAGCGGGTTTCCTCGGCGCAAGCATGGACGAGATCGCCGCGGCCTCCAGCGCGTCGAAGCAGACGATCTACAAGCATTTCGGCAGCAAGGAGGCCTTGTTCGTCGAGGTGGTGGCGAGCCTTACGAACGCGGCCAGCGATGCGGTTCACGGCAACCTGCCGGAGCCGGAAACTGCCGAGGAGGTCGCCGATTACCTTAGGGATTATGGCCTGCGTCAGTTGAAGGTGGTGCTCGCTCCGCGCCTGCTGCAGCTCCGCCGCATGGTGATCGGCGAGTCGAGCCGCTTTCCGGAACTTGGCCAGGCGCTCTACGACAGTGGTCCGGGCCGCGCGATACAGGCGATCGCCTCAGCACTTGAGCGGCTCGCGCGCCGCGGGTTCCTCGCCATGGACGACCCGGCAATCGCCGCCGCGCAATTCAACTGGCTGGTTATGGGCGGCCCCGTGAACGCGGCGATGTTCCTGGGCGATGGTGCGGTGCCGGACGCGGCGGCTCTGCGTCGACATGTGATCGAGGCGGTGCGGGTGTTCCTGGCGGCTTACGCGGCGGTTCGGTGAGATTTGAAGGATTCTAGCCCTCTCTCGAGGGCGGGAGAGGACTTTAGAAAACAAAAGGGGCGCCGGTGAGGGCACCCCTTTCTTTTCCCCGCTCAGGGAAGCTCAGGGCCGTGCCCTCATCCGGCGCTGCGCGCCACCTTCTCCCAGAGGGAGAAGGGTTTCACTGGCAGGCCAAACACTCGTCATAATCCTTCGCTTCGACCTCGATCTGGCGAAGTTCTGGCGTATTGTCCGCCTCGACGCCGCCGGCGAAGCCCGCGCGCTGGATCGACTTGGACCGCAGATAATAAAGCGATTTGATGCCGAGTTCCCACGCGCGGAAGTGGAGCATCAGGAGGTCCCATTTCTCGACATCGGCCGGGATGAACAGGTTCAGCGACTGCGCCTGGTCGATGTAAGGCGTGCGGTCGGCGGCGAGTTCGAGCAGCCAGCGCTGGTCGATCTCGAAGCTGGTCTTGTACACGTCCTTCTCGTCCTGGGTCAGGAAGTCGAGATGCTGGACCGAGCCGCCCTGTTCGAGGATCGAATTCCACACCGCGTCCGAATTCTTCGACTTCTCCATCAGGAGCTTCTCGAGATACGGATTCTTGATCGAGAACGAGCCCGACAAGGTCTTGTGCGTGTAGATATTGGCCGGGATCGGTTCGATGCAGGCGGAGGTGCCGCCGCAGATGATGCTGATCGACGCGGTCGGCGCGATCGCGGTCTTGCAGCTGAAGCGTTCCATCACGCCCATGTCCGCCGCGTCGGGGCAGGGCCCGCGCTCCATCGCGAGGTGCATCGAGGCCTCGTTCACCTGCGCCTGGATATGCTTGAAGATACGCAGGTTCCACGATTTGGCCATCGCGCCTTCGAACGGCAGGCCGCGCGCCTGGAGGAAGGAGTGGAAGCCCATCACGCCCAAGCCGACCGAACGTTCGCGCGACGCGCTATATTTGGCGCGCTCCATGCCGGGTTCGGCGCGGTCGATATAATCCTGCAGGACATTGTCGAGGAAGCGCATCACGTCCTCGACGAAACCCTTCTCGTCCTTCCACTCGTCCCAGGTTTCGAGGCTGAGCGAGGATAGGCAGCAGACCGCGGTGCGGGCTTCGCCATATTGGTCGCGGCCGGTGGGCAAAGTGATTTCGGAGCAGAGGTTCGAGGTCGAGACCTTGAGGCCCGCATCGCGATGATGCTTGGGCATGGCGCGGTTCACCGTGTCGGCGAACACGATATAGGGCTCGCCGGTGGCCAAACGGGTCTCGACCAGCTTCTGGAAGAGCGACCGCGCGTCGACCTCGCCGCGCTTGGACTGATCCTTGGGCGATTTGAGATCGAAGCTGGTGCCGTTGCGCACGGCCTCCATGAACTCGTCGGTCAGCAGCACGCCGTGGTGGAGGTTGAGCGCCTTGCGGTTGAAGTCGCCCGAGGGTTTGCGGATTTCGAGGAATTCCTCGATCTCCGGATGGCTGACGTCGAGATAGACCGCCGCCGAGCCGCGCCGTAGCGAGCCCTGGCTGATCGCGAGCGTGAGACTGTCCATCACGCGCACGAAGGGGATGATGCCGCTGGTCTTGCCGTTGAGGCCGACCGGCTCGCCGATGCCGCGCACGGAGCCCCAATAGGTGCCGATGCCGCCGCCGCGCGAGGCGAGCCAGACATTCTCGTTCCAGGTGTCGACGATGCCGTGCAGGCTATCGTCCACGCTGTTGAGGAAGCAGGATATGGGCAGACCGCGCCCGGTGCCGCCGTTGGACAAGACCGGCGTCGCCGGCATGAACCACAGCTTCGAAATATAATCGTAGATGCGCTGGGCGTGCGCCTGATCGTCGGCATAAGCCGAGGCGACGCGCACGAACAAATCCTGGAAGCTTTCGCCCGGGAGCAAATAGCGGTCCTTGAGCGTGTCCTTTCCGAAATCGGTAAGCAAAGCATCGCGCGAATGATCGACATCGAGCGGGAAGGGCGTGTCGCGACGCTTGCTTTCCTGCTGCACCTCGGCGGGCGCTTCGGTCGTCATTTCGGCGGCATCCAAGAGATTGGCCATCTCGTTCACATCCCGATCGCTGCTGCTCGAAAGTTCCATCGACCGTCCCCTGACCTCGTTTCTGTTCGACGGATTCGGAACCTATATTCCGAATGCGCCGCACGTCGGCCGGGGGCAAGAGATCGAGGCCGCACGAAGCCGTTCCATCCCCGTGTTCCACAGGGTGGGTGCTCCCGGAAGCGATATGGGGATCGCCCCGGCGTTTCTCAATCGATCGTCGAGCCCCCTGACCCGACACACAAGGGATAGTGTCACTCCCGATTCCCCCGCACAAGATGTTTAATTTTTGTGTCAGGCAGAAAGTTCGGTTGACGTGCCGAAAAGAGTCAGTTTTGCGCGCGTCGCTGCGGGTGCGAAGGCGTCGCGGGTTCGCCCTGCAAACAGTGGGATACGCCAGTCATGCTACCCTCCCGGCCGACTGTCGCCGTCGCGCATTTTTGTATTAAGGACGGGGCGAGCCATCGCCGGAGCTGAAATGGTGTCGACGCGCAGAAACAGGACGCGAACCGGGTCATTCAAGGCCGGGATGGTGCTCGCGCTGGCCGCCGCGATGCCGCTGCCGCTCGCGGCCTCGCCCGATCCTGGCGCGCCAAGATCCGCGCGAGAAGCGTTACCGGTCCTCGGTCCAAAGCCGTTCATCGCCTATTTCAAGCCTACGCCGATCGTGAAGCCGCTGAGCAGAACCGCCTGGGGGGCGGCCGAGGTTGGTCCGCGTGACACAGGCAACGGGCTCGAAGACGTCACGATGACGCAGTGGAACTATTGGGATGGTCCGATCCTCCGAGGGTCTGACGGGCGATATCGGATGTTCGCCAGCCGTTGGGACCAGGCGCGCGGACATAATGCGTGGTGGCAATCAAAAGCGGTGACGGCCGTCAGCAAATCCTTGTTCGGCCCTTATCGGGACGTGGGGCTGAACTGGCCTTCGGATCGCGACGGCCTGGGGCATAATGTCACGCCGCTACGGATGCCCGACGGGCGCTATGCGATCGTGGTCAGCGAAACGCGCAATGGCGACGTCTTCGTCTCGGCGTCGATCGACGGGCCATGGCGTTTTCTCGGCAGCATCGCCGTCGACCAGAGCAAATATCGATCGGTATTCCTGGCGACCGACATGATGGAGAAGGATGCGACGCCCAAGCCCTGGCGGGCATCCAATGTCAGCATCATAACCCGTCCGGACGGCGCCTACGAGATCGTACAAAGATCGGGTCAGATTCTTTTGAGCAAAAAGGGAATATTGGGCCCTTACGAGGTGACGGGCAGAAGCATATTCATCGACCTGCCCGGGCTTCCCCAGAAAAGGCTCGACCGGCTGGAGGACCCCACGCTCTGGTTCAGCGGGGGCTGGTATCACATGCTGGTCAATCATTGGGAGGACCGTCGCGCTTACCATCTGATTTCCCGCGACGGCATCACGGGCTGGAGATTTCAGGGCCTGGCTTACGAGCCCGAATCCGATTTCATTCGCTACACGGACGGCACGGTGAACCATTGGAACAAGCTGGAGCGCCCGGCCGTAGTGATCGAGCATGGCCACGTGACGGCCCTCACTTTCGCGGTGATCGACACGCCCAAGGAAAGCCAGACGGGGAATAATGGGCACGGCAGCAAGGTCATCGTCGTCCCGTTCGACGGCGCCGCGATGGATCGGGATCTCGCGCGCGTGGACCGTTAGGCGACGGCTTGATCCGCAGGGTGCATTCCGAAAAGCCGGTAACACGCCGGGGACGGCCTTGATGCAGCCCGCCCGCCCGTTATAGCCGCAGCATCATGACCACCATCATCCGCGAAGCCGATCTGATCGAGAGCGTCGCCGACGCGCTCCAGTATATCTCCTACTTCCATCCGATGGATTATATCCGCGCGCTGGGCGAGGCCTATGAGGCGGAGCAGTCGCCCGCGGCCAAGGATGCGATCGCGCAGATATTGACCAACAGCCGGATGTGCGCAGAGGGGCATCGCCCGATCTGCCAGGATACGGGCATCGTCACGGTGTTCGTGAAATGGGGCCAGGATTGCCGGTTCGCGGATGGATCGAAGAGCTTGCAGGAGGTTATCGATGAGGGCGTGCGCCGCGCCTATCTCCATCCGGAGAACAAACTGCGCGCCTCGATCCTGGCCGATCCCGCGTTCGGCCGGGTCAATACCAAGGATAATACCCCGAGCGTGCTGCACGTGGAGATGGTGCCCGGCAACCATGTCGATGTGACGGTCGCGGCCAAGGGTGGCGGCAGCGAGAACAAGTCCAAGTTCAAGATGATGAATCCCAGCGATTCGATCATCGACTGGGTGCTGGAGACCGTGCCGCAGATGGGCGCGGGCTGGTGCCCGCCGGGCATGCTCGGCATTGGCATCGGCGGTACCGCGGAGAAGGCGATGCTGCTCGCCAAGGAATCCCTGATGGGCGATATCGACATGGCGCAGCTGCGCCAGCGCGGTCCTCAGAACAGACTTGAGGAACTGCGGATCGAATTGTTCGAGAAGGTCAATGCGCTCGGTATCGGCGCGCAGGGGCTGGGTGGGCTTTCGACCGTATTGGACGTCAAGATCCTGGATTGGCCGACGCATGCCGCGTCCAAGCCGATCGCGATGATCCCCAATTGCGCCGCCACGCGCCACGCGCATTTCCACCTCGACGGATCGGGCCCGGCCTATCTGGAGACGCCCGATCTCAACGATTGGCCCAAGGTGCAATGGACGCCGTCGAAGGAGTCGATCCGGGTCGATCTCAATGCTTTGACGCCGGATATTGTTGCGAGCTGGCAACCGGGCGACCGGCTATTGCTCAACGGCAAGATGCTGACGGGGCGCGACGCCGCGCACAAGCGGATCGCCGACATGCTCGCGCAGGGCGAAGATCTGCCGGTCGAGTTTGCCGGCCGCGTCATCTATTATGTGGGCCCGGTCGATCCGGTGCGCGACGAGGTGGTCGGCCCGGCCGGCCCCACCACCGCGACGCGGATGGACAAGTTCACCAAGATGATGCTCGACCAGGGGCTGTTGGCGATGGTCGGCAAGGCCGAGCGCGGGCCAGTCGCGATCGAGGCGATCAAGGAAGCCAAATCGGCTTACCTGATGGCGGTCGGCGGCGCGGCTTACCTGGTCGCGCGCGCGATCAAGGGCGCGAAGGTCGTCGGGTTCGAGGACCTCGGCATGGAGGCGATCTACGAGTTCGACGTGAAGGACATGCCGGTCACGGTCGCGGTCGATGCGACCGGCACCAGCGTCCACCATACTGGGCCGCTCGTATGGCGCGAGAAGATTGCCAAAGAGCGGTTGCTGGCCTGACCCGTCGCCCCGGCGGAGGCCGGGGCCGCTGGAGGCGTGGATAAGGTTGCGTTTATTCTCTTGCGGCCCCGGCCTCCGCCGGGGCGACGGATTTGGGAATGCGGGGCGGCTACACATACATCGTCACGAACAAGCCCTTCGGCATTCTGTATATCGGCGTGACCGCCAATATCGCTGAGCGCGCCTTGGCGCATCGGGAGGGGCGTGGGTCGGCATTCTGCCGCAAATGGGATTTGCGAAGGATTGTCCTGATCGAACCGCACGCAACGATCGAAGAAGCGATCGTCAGGGAGAAGGCGTTGAAGAACTGGACGCGAGCCTGGAAGCTGAGGTTGATCGCCGAGACTAATCCCGATTGGAAAGATCTGTTCGAGACGCTCAATGGATGATCCCGTGCCTCCAGCGGCCCCGGCCTCCGCCGGGGCGACGATAATGATCGCCCCGATCGGCCTTGCCGTCGGCAAGCAGGATCATTGGTAAATCATTCCTCCTCGTCGGCGGGCGCGCGGGGCTGCAGCCAGCTCGCGATCAGCGTCGGCAGCAGTATTCCGGTCGCCTGAATCCCGAAACCGAGATTCATCCAATCGAGAGGCGCGCGCGGGTACCAGAAGCCCGGCAGGCCCGCGACGGCCATGTAAAAGCAGCCGAGCATCGCGAAGGTGGCGAGTACCGCCCCGGAAATAGCATGCGCGCGCGCTTTCACCGTCAGTTCGCGCTCATCCAGCGGTTGGAGCATGGTCCCAGTGAAGCGCGGACCGAAGATGCGCAGAAATGTCGCGACCATGAAGGCAGCATAGAAAAGCGCGCACCCGATCAGGAAGGTGCGATTGGGCGACTGCGCGGCCCGCGTCATCAGCGTATAGCCCGCAACCAACACCGCGAACACCAACAGTGGCGACCAGCGCAGCGTGCGCGGCTTCATCTTCATGAAGACGATGCGGTCGATGCCGGTCGCGTAGACGGCGCGGTCCATTTTCTCGAGCAGGGTCATGGCGGTCATTCTCCCACCGCGGCGGCACGGCGGAGCGTGTCGGCGACGGATTCGAAGGGCGTGAAGGAAAAAAGGAGTTCGATAGGAACGCCGAAATAGGCGGCGATCTTCATCGCAAGCTCGAGGCTGGGCTTGTAGTCGCCGCGCTCGAGATAGCCGATCGTCTGGTTGTTCACGCCCACCGCCTCGGCCAGGTCGCGGCGCGAGACGCCGCGCTCGGCGCGAAAGAGGGCGATGCGATTATATAAATTTGTCACAACATCATCACGAATCAGCTAAGATATGTTGTGTTTACACAATGATTCGTACGGATGTCAATCGCCGATGAGCGGGCCGGTCCCGACCGCGCACCAAATGTTGCCATCGATATCATCAGCCCACTGTTCGGAGGCGTATTATTGGGTTAGGGCACCCCGCGATGGGGCACGCCGCAAAGCGCATCTGGAGCTGGACCTGGCGCCTGGCGCTGGGCGTGTTGATCCTGGCGCTGCTGCTGCCGGTGATGGTGCCGCCCTTTCTCGACCGGATCTATTATCGCGGGCCGGTAAGCGCACATTTTGATGGGCAGCGTTTCTTCAATCCCGACGGCGAACAGGGTACGGGCGGCCTGCAGAAGCGCTCGATCGGTGGGATCTGGCTGCGGTTGCATCGGCTGGACGAGGCCTCGCCCTGGCCTGCGCATGTCGCGACCCCGGCCGGGCATCCTGTTGCGGTAACCGATCCCAGGCGGATGGTGGTCACATGGATCGGCCATTCGACCGTGCTGGTGCAGGCGGGTGGGATCAACATCCTGACCGATCCGATCTATGCCGACAAAGCAGGCCCTTGGGGCTTGCTCGGGCCAAAGCGCGTGCGCGCGCCCGGCATCGCGTTCGACGCGCTGCCGCATATCGACCTGGTGCTGGTAAGCCATGATCACTGGGATCATATGGACCTGCCCACGCTCAAGCGGCTGTGGGACCGCGACCATCCCTTGATCGTCACCAGCCTCGGCAACGACACGTTGATCCGCGACGCCGGCGCGCAAGCTGTGGCGCGCGACTGGGGCGGACGCGTGCATGTGCGGCCGGGCATCGATGTGATCGTCGAGCGCGTCCACCATTGGGATTCGCGCTGGATGAAGGATCGCAACCGCGCCTTATGGTCGGGCTTCGCGGTGACCTTGCCGGGAGGCAACCTGTTCTTTGCGGGCGATACCGGGCCGGGCGACGGCAGCTGGCAGATCGAGGACGCGAAGGACGGGCCCTATCGGCTTGCGCTGATCCCGATCGGCGCCTTCCAGCCGCGCGACATCATGAGCGGCAACCATATCGGCCCGGTCGAGGCGGTCGACGCCTTTCAGACGCTGCATGCGCAGAACGCGCTGGCCGTGCATTGGGGCACGTTCAAGCTCTCAAGCGAAGGGATCAACGATCCGCCTGATCTGTTGCGGAAGACTTTGGCTGAGCGCCATATCGCGCCGGATAGATTCCGGGCGATGGAGGTCGGCGTGAATTGGGACGTGCCGCCGCTACAATAGGCGCTCCGCAACGCGCTTCACGACATCGGATAGCGGGCCGTCAGTTCGGGTGGCCGTGAACCCGGCTGCTACGCATTCGAACGTCGTGTCGTGGAACGCGAAGACGAAATGCCTGAGATCCGCATAGGTGGACGGGTGATGTCTCGGGTGGACGCTGTCGATTTTCTGGAGCTGTGCGATCCACGGAGAATTGAAGACTTCCATCGCCTCATAGCGCCTGAGCCCCGCCGAATAGAGCGGGTGGCCGTGAAAGGTTTCGTCGCCAGGGCTGCCGAAGCTCGTTGCGAAGCAGCGCTCGAACTCAACCAACCCGATACCGTGATCGTCTTCGGTGGTCAGGAAGAGCAGGAAGGTATGGTTCTCATCCTGCAGCAGGGTTGGCAGCGGCGCGCCCGCACTCCAAGGGAACGGGAAATCCAACACCGCAACGCGTGGGGGATCAGATACTTCCATGCTCTCCCTCCTTGCGCGACCGCCGCATCGCGATCGTCGCGATCAGCGCCACGCCGATCATCGCGGTGACGTACCAGAAATAATAGCTCTCATGCCCGGCCTGCTTGAGCTTGAGCGCGAGCGCTTCGGCGGAGCCACCGAAGAGGGACTGGCTGATCGCGTAAGGCAGGCCGACGCCGAGGACGCGGACGTGGGGCGGGAAGAGTTCGGCCTTGACGATGGCGTTGGTCGCGGTCGCGCCGGAGAGGATGATTAGCGCGGCGAGCACCAGCGCGAAGGCGAGGAGCGGGTCATGCGTGTGGCCGATCGCGGTCATCAGCGGCACGGTGAAGAGGATGCCGCCGATCGCGAACCAATAAAGCAGGGGCTTGCGCCCGATCCGGTCGGAGAGGCCGCCGAGCACCGGCTGGAGCAGGATCGCGACGATCGTCGCGGCCGCGCAGATCTGACTTGCGACCGTCTTGGAAAGGCCCGACGTAACCACAAGATATTTCTGCATATATGTGGTGTAGGTATAGAATGCGACGTTGCTGCCCACCGCCAGTCCGAAGGCGATCAGCACCGCGCGGCGATGATTGCGCCACAGATCGGCGGCACCACCGGCGCGGCGCCCGGGCGCGGCCTCGGCCTGGAATTCCGGGGTTTCGTCGATGCCGCGGCGGAGCCAGTAGATGCCGAAGGACAGGCCCGCGCCGAGCACGAAGGCGAGGCGCCAGCCCCAGCCGGCCAGGTCCGCCTCGGTCGCGCCGCCCGCCTGCAGGCCGAGCAGCAAGGCGAGCGCGAGCAATTGTCCGCCATAGAGCGTGACATATTGGAAGCTCGACCAGAAACCGCGCCGGCCTTCCGGCGCGATCTCGGACAGATAGGTGGCGGCAGCACCATATTCGCCACCAAGGCTCAGCCCCTGGATGATGCGCGCGAGCATCAGCAAGACGGGCGCGGCGAGGCCGATGCTGGCATAGACCGGCGTCGCCGCGAGCAGCAGCGAGCCGCCGCCCATCGGCGCTACGCTCCAGGCCAAAGCGGTGCGGCGGCCGTGGCGGTCGCCAATCCGTCCGAGTAGCCAACCGCCGATGGGGCGCATCAGGAAGCCGATCCAGAAGATGCCGCTGGTGGCGAGGAATTGCGCGGTCTGGTCCTGGCCGGGGAAGAAGGCCTTGGCGAAGTAAAGCGAGAAGGCCGAATAGACGTACCAGTCGAACCATTCGACCAGATTGCCGGCCGCCCCACCCAGAATCGAGCGAAGCGGCGCAGCCTGCCTCATGCGGCCTCGGTCTGGAACAGTCCGAGCTGGGCAATCTCCTCGACGCTGAGGTCGATTCCGAACAGCAGGCTGAGGCGCATGCGATAGACACGCGGATCCTCGATCTCGCCCGATGCCTCCTGCTCGCCATTGCGGCGGCGATATTGGCGGTCGGTCAGGCTGGCGAAGCCGTGCGGCAGGATGCCGCTGACGATGCGCAGCTTGGTGAAACGGCTCTCGGGCGCGTTCGAGGTCCAGTAATTGGAGAGGATCAGGTCGGCGGCGAAGACCGGATCGAGCGTGAAGCTGAATTGCGGGACCCAGCCTTCGCCCGGCCCCCGTCCATCGGTGGTGGCGGGATCGCCGTTGCGCTCGAGCATCCAGCCGTGGAGCGGATCGCGCATCAGCCGGAATTGGGCGCCATCGGGCACCGGTGCGGTCTCGCCGTCGACGAGCGGCATCGGCGGATTGTAGCTGCCGCCGAAGCCCGCGTCGGCGATCCAGTCCTGCCCGTCGATCGCGACCAGACCGAGCGTATGCGTCTTGCCGGGAGGCGGCCCTTCGCTGCCCAGCCAGACGCGCGCCAGCAGCGGGCGCACGATAAAGCCGAGCGCGATCAGCGCATCCTCGAACAGGCGGTTCTGCTCGAAGCAATAGCCGCCGCGCCGCGCGGTCACGAGCTTGTCGAACACGGAAGCGCTGTCGATCGCGATGCCGCGTTTCAGGATGACGTCGAGATTCTCGAACGGGATTGCGAGGCGATGCGCGCGCTGGAGCAAAGCGAGGCCTTCCGCCGTGGCGGGTGGCGATTCCTTGAGCCCGATACGCTCCAAATAGGCTTCGAGATTGAACGCCATCGATCTTCCTTCATGTCTCGTTGTCGCCTGACAGGCTCGTGCGCAACCCGATTGTCGCAGCGCCCCGCTATTTTCCACCCTGTGAATGGAGTCTGTTGCCAAATGACAGCCGGGCAATCATGCGGTGGGGCGATGACGGCAAGCCTCACTTTCAAGACCCGCCTGCGCCAATTGGCCACGGGCGGAACCGCCAGTATCGCTTTCAACGTCGCAGCCACGAACGTGCTGCGCATCGCCAGCAGCATGACGCTCACGCGCCTGCTCGATTCCAGTGCCTATGGCGTGGTCGGCGTGATCACGTCGGTGGCGTACATGCTCGCGATGTTGAGCGACGTCGGCATCTACGATTTCCTGGTGCGGCATCACGAGGGCGACGAACGCAAGTTCCTCGACCAGGTCTGGACGCTTCGCCTGATCCGCGGCGTCGCGCTGGGCGTCCTGATGATCGTCATAGCAAAGCCGATGACCATCTTTCTCGGCAAGCCGCAGCTGGCGCTGGTTGTCGCTGTATGGAGCTTGAGCTTCATCCTGGATGGATTGTCCTCGCTGTCTTTCGCGACGGCTGTCCGCCACCAGAAGTTGTGGCGGCTCAGTAATATGGAGCTGATTGCTAACATCACGACCCTTGTGGTTTCGGTCGTTCTCGCCGCGGTCACGCATAGTTATTGGGCAATGATCGGCGGGATGCTGCTCGGCGCCGTGGTGAAGCTGATATTATCTTATGTGATGTTCCCCGGTTCGCGGCGGCGCTGGCATTTCGATATGTCCCGCTCGCGCGAAATGTGGGGCTTTTCGCGCTACATCGCGATGTCGAGCATATTGTCGCTCGCCATCATGCAATCGGACAAGGTCGTGCTGGCGCGGATCATGCCGCTCTCCGCCTTCGGCCTGTATGCGATCGCGGTAACGCTTTCGTCGGCACCGGGAGGCCTGGCCGGCCCTTACGCGATCCGCGTTCTGCTATCGGTCTATTCCAAGGCCGCGCGGGAGTATCGCCCTGCGCTGCGCCAGGTCGTCTATTCCGCCCGGCGCAAGGTGGCGCTTGTCTACATGGCAGGCGTCGGCGTGCTGATCGGCGCCGCGCCGCTGATCGTGGAGATCCTGTACGACGCGCGCTACCGGGGCGTTACGCCCTTCTTGCAACTCCTGCTCATCTCGACCGCGCTCAAGATGCCCGGCCTGTCCGCCAAGCAGGCGCTGATCGCGGTCGGCCGAACCGGCGCGCAGCTGATCGGCAATGTCGCGTCCATCCTGTGGCTCGCGATCGGCGGCGCGGTCGGTTTGGCCACCGGCAACATCATGCTGCTGGTGGCGATCGTCGGCACGGTGGAGGTGCCGAACTTCCTATGCTTCATGTGGAGCATGCGCCGCGAAGGGCTGGTCAACTGGACGGAAGAAGGGCTGGGGCTGGCTGCGATAGTCGCGGGGGCGGCGGGCGGCTGGGCGTTGAACCTAGCCGCCATGGCCGCAATCCGGGCCTTGTGAGCGGCCTTTAATACCCCACCGGCCTGCGGGCCAGACGCTGCAGGCGCGGCGGAACCCAATCCTCCACGAAATGCAGGTAACGAACCTGCCAGTCCGGCCGGTCGTTGCTTTCCGGCCGCGTCTGGAAGGTCGTCGTGCGCTTGTTGATCACCTTGTCCGCCGGCAGGGCCGTGTAATAATAAGTGGCGATCGAACGGCGCGACCGGTCGGGAGGGCAGCGGACCGGATCGGGCTGGCCATGGAAGCTTTGTAACGTGGTGTTGAACACCACCGCGCGCGCCATCACGGGAAGCACCGATTGCGCCGCGCCGCGCATCTTCTTGTCCCACAGCTCCAGCTCACCGCCAAATTCCTGGGGCCAATCGTCGTTGAGGTAGACGAGCAGGTTCAGCCGCCGCTCGATCTTCATCTTGCCGTGCAGGTTGAAGTCGGCATGGATGCTCAGATGCCCGCCGGACAGCGTTTCGTGTAGGCCGCCTCCCGCATAATAAGGATCGGAAATCAGCCCATCGATTCCCGTCATCGCGCTCAGGAAAGCCAGGAAGGGCTCGCCGTTAAGTTCCGCCAGCAGGTTGCGGACCTTGAAGCTTTCGACCGTATTCGGGTCGAACTGATATTTAAGGCGTTCCTGCGCGCGATCGAAATAAGTGCGGCCTTCGCGATCGGGAAATTCATCGACAATTCCCCGAAGGACGTCCCTGTCCAGGAAATCGTCCATCACGATATGGGGGAAGGGCGCCGCATTCTGATAGTCCGATGCGCGCTTTTCTCCCTCGGCGACGCATTGGTCGCGATCGAAGTGGAGATATCCGCCGCTGTTTTTCAGATCGAGGATCGGCATCCCGCGAAACACTCCCACACTGGAATCAACACCCTGCAATCCCATAGCATTGCAGCGCAGCAAAACCACCCGCCTTCACTGCTGACATGATGCTGACAGCAGTCCGGCTGGAACCGGAGGCAGTCAGCGTCCATATAGCCATTATGGCAATCCAGATCCGCACCAGCCTCGAAGAACCCGAGACGGGCGAGACCTTTATCCCCCATCGGCCCGCACGGCCCGAGAAGAGTCAGGGCGGGAAAGCGTTCCATCTGGTGGCCGATTATGAGCCCGCGGGCGACCAGCCGACCGCGATCGCGGAGCTGGTGGAACAGGCCAAAAACGGCGAGCGCGACCAGGTGCTGCTGGGCGTCACCGGATCAGGCAAGACCTTCACCATGGCCAAGGTGGTCGAGCAATTGCAGCGCCCGGCGCTGGTGCTCGCACCCAACAAAATCCTCGCGGCGCAGCTGTATGGGGAATTCAAGAGCTTCTTCCCCGACAATGCGGTCGAGTTTTTCGTCAGCTATTACGATTATTACCAGCCCGAGGCCTATGTCCCGCGCTCGGACACCTACATCGAGAAGGAAAGCTCGGTGAACGAGGCGATCGACCGGATGCGCCATTCGGCCACCCGATCGTTGCTGGAGCGCGACGACGTGCTGATCGTGGCTTCGGTGTCGTGCCTGTACGGTATCGGTTCGGTCGAGACCTATTCGGCGATGATCTTCGACCTGAAGGCCGGCCAGACGGTCGACCAGCGCGAGATCATCCGCAAACTGGTCGCGCTCCAGTATAAGCGCAACGATGCGGCCTTCCAGCGCGGCAATTTCCGCGTGCGCGGCGACACGCTCGAAATCTTCCCCTCGCATTATGAGGACAGCGCCTGGCGGATCGCCTTCTTCGGTGACGAGATCGAACAGATAACCGAATTCGATCCGCTGACCGGCAAGACCTCGGCGACGCTCAAGGAAATCCGGGTTTACGCCAACAGCCACTATGTGACGCCGGGCCCGACGCTCAAGCAGGCGACCGAGGCGATCAAGTTCGAACTTAGTGAGCGGCTCAAGGAATTGCAGATCGAGGGCAAGTTGCTGGAGGCGCAGCGGCTGGAGCAGCGCACCAATTTCGATCTGGAAATGATCGCCGCCACGGGAAGCTGCGCGGGGATCGAGAATTATTCGCGCTTCCTGACCGGGCGCCTGCCGGGCGAGCCGCCGCCGACCCTGTTCGAATATCTGCCCGAGAACGCCTTGCTGTTCGTCGACGAGAGCCACCAGACGATCCCGCAGGTTGGCGGCATGGCGCGTGGCGACCATCGGCGGAAGATCACGCTCGCCGAATATGGCTTCCGCCTGCCGTCGTGCATCGACAATCGGCCGTTGCGCTTCAACGAATGGGACGCGATGCGCCCGCAATCGATCTACGTCTCGGCGACGCCGGGATCGTGGGAGATGGAGCGGACGGGGGGCGTCTTCTCCGAGCAGGTGATCCGTCCGACCGGCCTGATCGACCCGCCAGTCGAAGTACGGCCGATCGAGAGCCAGGTCGACGATCTGGTGCACGAGGCCAGGCTGACCGCGCAGAAGGGTTATCGCAGCCTCGTCACCACGCTGACCAAGCGCATGGCCGAGGATCTGACCGAATATTTGCACGAGGCGGGCATGAAGGTCCGCTACATGCATTCTGACGTCGAGACGCTGGAGCGGATCGAGCTGATCCGCGATCTCAGGCTCGGCGTTTATGACGTGCTTGTCGGTATCAATCTGCTGCGCGAGGGCCTCGATATCCCCGAATGCGGGCTGGTCGCGATTCTCGACGCGGACAAGGAAGGCTTCCTGCGCTCCGAAACCTCGCTGATCCAGACGATCGGCCGTGCGGCGCGCAACGTCGACGGCAAGGTCATCCTCTATGCCGACCGCATCACCGGATCGATGGAACGCGCGATGCTGGAGACGTCGCGCCGGCGCGAGAAGCAGGAAAAGTTCAATCTCGAAAATGGCATCACGCCCGAGACGATCCGGCGCGGGATCAGCGATATTGTCGGCCATCTCTCGTCGCGCGATCAGGTCACGATCGATACGGGGATCGAGGATGCGCCGCACATGGTCGGCCACAATCTGCGCGCGTACATTGAGGACCTCGAAAAGCAGATGCGCGCCGCCGCCGCCGATCTCGAATTCGAGACGGCGGGCCGGCTGCGCGACGAGATTCGCAAGCTGGAGAATGACGAGCTCGGGCTACCGAGCGAGCCGAGCCGCGCGCCGGTTCGCGGCAATTCGACGCTGGGCAAGCCGGGTACGCGCCAGACGCGCTACGGAAATTCCAGAAAGACATTTAGTAAAAAGCGCGGTTGATAAAATAGGGCGTTCCGTGCTATTCGTGCTGCATGAGGTGGTGCAATGCAGCAGATTGAGATCGATTTTGATGTCTGGAAGGAACTTACGCTTCGGCGCTCGTCCGAGAATGTGACGTATAACGACGTGCTTCGGGAGATGCTTGGACTCGAAGCGACCTTCGGTCGACAATTGGAGGTCGCTCTTTCCGGTAAGAAGCCAAACGGCTTTATATTCCGCGGTTTGTTCCTCCCGGAAGGAACCAAGCTCCGCGCGCAATATAAGGGTGGCCTTTATCTCGCAGAGATAAGGAACGGCCGCTGGCTGGATGAATCAGGAGCGGAGCATACTAGCCCCTCAGCTGCTGCAACAAGCGTCACCGGCAATAACGTAAATGGTTGGAGGTTTTGGGAGGCTCGGCGTCCGCAGGATTCCGAATGGCGCAAAATAGACGCACTTCCTAAGAGCCCATCGTGATCAGAAGCGTAGGCGATAGGGCCACCGAGCGAATATGGCGGGGTGAGCGAAGCCGGGCGCTGCCGTCGGATGTCCAACGCACCGCTCTCCGCAAACTGCGCATGCTTCATCGCGCCAAAGCGATCATGGATCTCAGTATTCCCATCGGTAACCGCCTCGAACGGTTGAAGGGTGACCGTAAAGGGCGATATAGCATCCGTATCAACGACCAGTGGCGCATCACGTTCGCCTGGGTCGACGGAGGCGCGGACGATGTCCGGATCGAAGACTATCATTGATGACGAACGGCTCCCGAACCCCCATCCGGGCGAGTTTCTGCGGGAAGACTTCCTGGTAGGGGGAGAGATTGATCCCGCTGAGGTGGCCGAAGGCGCTGGGATTGCGTTTGACCGGTTGCACGACTTGCTGGACGAGAAGATCCCCGTCGATGCCGACACCGACCTACGCTTGGCCCGTTACTTCGGCATGTCCGAAGGGTTCTTTCTCGGGCTTCAGGCAGATTTCGATCTGGAAGAAGCACGGCGCATTCATGGCGCGGAATTGGACAAGATCGTTCAGCGCGCCGCTTAAACTGCGGCGGCTGCTCGGTGACCGGGGCAGACGAAAAGGCTGTGCGGTCAGGTCAAGATGGAGCGGCGGGGGCGCTGACGCGCTTCAATCCGGCCGAGCACGGGACTTTCGCGTCATTCGACCAGTTTCAGCGAAAGACCGATGGTGCGGGGATGCACCGTATAGCCTTCGACCACCGTGTTGATTTGCGGGCGCTGAATGATCGTTCGGTTGTCGAAGAGGTTCTTGGCGTAGATCGTCAGGGCATGCGGCCCGAAGCGGATGCCTGCGCTGGCGTTCACGACGCCGTAGCCGGGATTGCGGTAATTTGGATCGGTCAGCAGATAAGAGCCGTAGCTGCGTCCGGTATAGGCGTAGTTGACCAGCGCGGTGATCGCCATCGAGCCGTTCAGCCGGTGCAGGTAATTTGCCCCGGCGGTGGCGGTGAAGCCCGGTACCGCGATCAGGTGCTGGCCGACGGCGACATCGACGGGATTGTTCGACTGGATGACCTTGGCGTCGTTGACGCTGACCGTTCCGTTGATCAGCAGACTGGGCGAGAGCTTGAGAGAGGCATCCGCTTCGGCGCCCCATATCCGGGCATTGCCGATATTGCTGGTGAAATAATAGCCGCAGGTCGGCAGATAAATCTGCTGCTGGATATTGCGCCAGTTGGTCAGATAACCCGAGGCGTTGAACCGCGCGCGACCGCCCAGGAATTCGTTCTTGGTGCCCACCTCGTAGGTCCACAGGCTGTCCGATGTGAAATGGGTCGGCTGCGTGGTCTGGCCGATATTCTGGAAATCGCCATTGCAGACCGACGTCGGGCCGAACGTGATCGGCCCGGTCGGCCCGCCGAGGCGAAACCCCTTGGCGGCCGACGCGTAGACCGAGCTCTGGGACGAGAGTTCGTGATAGAGCGTGGCCTTGGGCAGGAAGGCCCTACTGGTCGCATCCTGGGTGAAGGGCGGGGATGCGGGTTGGCCCGCCGTCTGATAGCCGAGGTTGCCGATCTGGTAAAAGCCGGTCTCGACCGAAGTGAAATCCTCATGCGCCGCCGAATATCGTCCGCCCAGATCGAGCTTCCATCCCCTGGCGACGGCGATACTCGCCTGACCGAACACCGCATATTGCTGCTGGCGGTAGGTTCGGTCATCGCTCTCGTCGATGCCATTGGGGAATAAGGGGATGGCGGCGCCCCCGCCCGGCTGACCGTAAGTGGGATTGCCGTAGGCGGTTTCGACCAGCGACTGTTCCATGGGCATGCCGTAGATCGACTGGAAGGTCGAGTTGATGCCGTCGATCGTCTGATAATCGATGTTGTGGACATTTTGGGTGGCGAAATAGGCTCCGGCTACCCAGCTCAGCCAATGCGGGCTGCTATTGTTCGAAGACAGGCGTAGTTCCTGGCTGAACTGCCGGTAGTGCGTCCGATAATGGACCGCCGACGGCAGGGTGGCGATGATGCCGTCGTTCTGCGGCTGATATTGGGGATAGATCGGATCGAGGAAGAACAGGGCGAAGGCCGTGCTGTTCAGATAGGTACCGTCCTCCTGCCGGGCGGCAACGCGATCGAAATAGCCGGTGACCGAGGTCAGGTCGGCAAAACCCAATGTCTTCTTCACGTTCAGGCTGCCCAGCATCACGGTGTCGTGGCTAGGTTCGGCGACCTCCTTATTCTGTTTCCAGATCCCGATCGCCGGATAGAATGCGGCGTTGTCGGCATTGTTCGCGCGCTGATAGAAAAAGGACGGGGTGACCGTCAGCGTAGGATCGGGGGTCCAGGTCGCACTGACGCGCGTGGTCAGGCTGTTGCCGCTGTTGACGCGCTTCTCATCGAGCACGCCGGACAGCGTGTAATGATCGATCCAGCCGCTGTCCCTCTGGTAATTGGCGCTGAGGCGGAGAGCTAGCGTGTCGGTGACCAGCGGCAGGTTGGCGGTGCCGCTGGCCGCATAGTTGAAGCCACCATGCTGGGTCCCGGAAAGGTCGCCGATCATCGTCGTGCTGAACGTGTCTGCCTTCGCCGGGGCGGTAATGAAGCGAATCGTGCCGCCTTCGGAGCTGTCGCCATAGAGCGTGCCCTGCGGCCCGCGCAGCACCTCGACCCGCTCGATATCCGGCAGGCGAACCTCGACCGACCCGTCGCGATAAAGATTGGGCACCGTGATAGAGACGTCGTCGAGATAGAGTCCGACAGTCGAGGCGCCGGAGGTCGATGACACGCCCCGGATGACGATATTGTCGCGGCCCTCTTCGCCCGCGACCGTATTGAACGCCACGCCCGGAATCGCGCGGCTAAGGTCGTCATAGTCGGCGATCTTCTGGTCGCTCAGCGCCGCGCCCGACAAGACGGACAGGCTGATCGGAACCTTGCGAACATCTTCGCTCCGCTTCTGGGCGGTGACGATGACCTCGCCCGATCCGTCCGCTGCCGCGGAGGCGGCTGCGAGCGTGGTCGGGGGCTCGCCATGCCCCTGGGTCGGAAGCAACATCGCCAACGCCGATGCGCTGGTGGAAAACAGGATGTGGCGTGGCGCCCCCCGGCGGTGAAACATATCGGTCGAGTCCGTTCGTTGCTGCAGTGCACCAAACGTGCCGACGGACGAGTCATCATGGTAGAGGGTAACTTTTGATGTGGGGCATAGATTCTATCTATGCCCTTGGTATAGGCTTGCACTGCCTCCTTCACTCGCGGGTGAAGATGCGGCGGAAATTTGCGGGAAACGGGTTTGGCCGATCGCGTGACATTGCCCGACAAAGCCTTCGCCAGCCGGGTGGACTGGAACCTGCTTCGAACGTTCGTCGAGATCGTGCGGGCAGGGGGCGTCGGCGCCGCCGCCCGCAAGCTGAAAAAGCAGCAGCCGAGTATCAGCGCGGCCTTGCGCAGGCTGGAGGACCAGGTGGGGGTCCAGCTGTTGCGCCGCTCGGCGGCCGGCGTCGAGATGACCGCCGCCGGCAAGGCGTTGATGGGCCTCTGCGAGGAAATGCTCGAAGCAGCGCGGATGGTGCCGCACCAGATCGCGCAGGCGACCAGGCGGATCGAGGGCATCGTTCGCATCCAGTTGATCTCCGCCATCCTGTCGCCGGAACTCGACGAGGCGATCGCCAGCTTCCATCGACGCAATCCCGGCATCCAGATCGAGCTTCGCATCTCGCCCTGGCGTGACGTGCTCGACGCGCTCGAAAGGGGAGAGGTCGAGATTGGCATCGGTTACGACGGCAGCGCCCGTAGCGACCTCATCTACGAGCCGCTGTTCGTCGAACGCCAGCAACTCTATTGTTGCCGCAGCCACCCCCGGTTCGGGCATCGTATCAGCCGCCTCGGCGAGCTCAAGGATGAAGGGTTCGTCCTTACGGGCGAGGACGAACTGGAGGTCATCACCCGCCTGCGCGGACGTTATGGCTTAGGATCGAAGGTGAACGGCCTCGCCGAGGACGTCAACGAGGCGCAGCGCCTCATCAAGCTTGGCATCGGCATCGGCTTCCTGCCGGTGCCCGCCGCGGCCGAGGCGGTAGAGAAGGGGCGGCTGTGGCCCTTGCTCCACGCCGAGTTGGAGCCGTCTTACGACATTTTCCTGCTCGCGCGATCGGAAGCGTCGCGCGACACCGCGACCCAGCTCTTCCTCGACGAGGTGATCCGCCGGGTTCGTGCTCAGCGCCGGGCCTAATCGCCCGATATTCAAGCTTCCCTCTCGCGGACCGGGACCGCGGCGCGGCCGGGCCTCCTTTCGCCACCGTCACGAAAGCGCAATCTTCCTTTCATTCTGCTGCAATGCAGCATGGCCATGGCTCCCTCCCGAAGGCGAATCCCGCCTCGAAAGGGAAAATTCAGATGAAGCCGATCCTCGCGTCGCTCGCGGCGGGCGTTGCCGCTGCCGCTTTTGTTTCCGGTTCCGCGCTCGCCGCGGATACCGCACCAGCCGCGGTGGAGGCAGCGCCTGCCGCGGACGCGGTGACCGCCGACGACGGCAATGGCGGTGGTGAGGTCGTGGTGCTGGGCTTCGGCCGCGGCCGCCAGGAGCAGACTGTCCGGCAGGCGGACATCGCCCTGCTGGCGCCGGGATCGACCGCGTTCAAGGCGATCGAGAAATTGCCGGGCGTGCAATATCAGGCGGCCGATCCGTTCGGCGCCTACGAATGGGCGGTGCGGATCAGCCTGCGCGGCTTCAACCAGAATCAATTGGGCTTCACGCTCGACGACGTCCCGCTGGGCGACATGAGCTATGGCAACGTCAACGGCCTGCACGTCAGCCGCGCGATCATCTCCGAAAATCTTGGCCGTACGGTCGTGGCGCAGGGTGCTGGCGCTCTTGGCACGGCTTCGACCAGCAATCTCGGCGGCACGCTGCAATTCTATAGCGACGATCCGCGCCATCAGTTCGGAATAGCGGCGTCGGGCACGGGCGGCTCGGACAGCACCTATCGCGGCTTCGTGCGCGTCGACAGCGGCGACATGGGCGGCGTGCGCGGCTATCTGAGCTACGCTTATTACCACACCGACAAATGGCGCGGCGACGGCCCGCAATATCAGCATCAGATCAATGCCAAGCTGGTCGGCGACCTCGGCAACGTCGGCGCGCTTTCGGGCTTCTTCGACTTCTCGCAGCGGCGCGAGACCGACTATCAGGACGTGAGCCTCGACCTGATCAATCGGGTCGGCTGGGACAAGGCCTATCAGATCGACAATGTCCGGCCGGACTATGCGTTGGCGAAGCAGATCGCGCTCGCCTACCAGAACGGCACCGCGTTTCCGGCGCCCTACACCAATCCCGACGATGTCTATTATGACGCGGGTGGCCTCCGGAACGACTATCTCGCCGGCGCGACGCTGGACCTCAAGCTGGGCTCCGGGCTGACCGCCAAGATCACCCCTTATTATCACCAGAATAAGGGCCAGGGGTCGTGGATCACGCCCTATAAGGTGACGCCCGTGGGCGCGCCCGACCAGGCCGGCAATGCGATCACCAACCCCGCGCCCTTGTCCTTCCGCACGACCGAATATGCGATCCACCGCAGCGGCGTGACCGGCGCGCTTACATGGGAGAGCGGCATCAACACGCTCCAGGTCGGCGGCTGGTACGAACATAACAAGTTCAACCAGGCGCGGCGCTATTACGGGCTCGCCAACGACGCGTTCAATCGCGACACGCTCGCCTTCCAGAAAAACCCCTTCTTCAGCCAATATGAAGGGCATTTCCTGACCGACACCTATCAATATCATGTCGAAGATACGGTGAAATTGCTCGACGACGCACTGGTGCTGAGCGGCGGCTGGAAGGGCGTGAAGGTCGACAATCAGGCTAATGTGCTGACCGGCCCGCTCGCCAGCGGCAAGATCGGCGCGCGCGACTGGTTCCAGCCGCAGGCCTCGATCGTTTATCACGCGACGCCGACGACCGAGTTGTTCGCGGATTATACGGAGAATATGCGCGCCTTCGTCTCGGCGCTGACGACCGGGCCGTTCTCCACATCGCAGGCGGGCTTCAACGCGATCAAGAACACGCTGAAGCCCGAAACGTCGAAGACCTATGAAGGCGGCGTCCGTTACCATGACGGACCGTTCCAGGCATCGGCGGTCGGTTATTATATCGACTTCAGTAACCGCCTGGCCTCGTTCGCCAACGGTTCGGGCATCGCCGGCAATCCCGCGATCCTCAACAATGTCGGCAGCGTGCATGCCTGGGGCGCGGAGCTTTCGACCTATTACAAGCTGACGCACGCGTTCTCGCTGTTCGCCAATTACAGCTACAATCATTCCGAATATCAGGACGACGTGGTCCTCGCCAACGGCACCGTCTACGCGCACACCAAGGGCATGACGGTGGTCGATGCGCCCAAGTCCATGCTCAAGGGCGACATCGTCTATGACGACGGCAATATCTTCGGCCGGATCGGCGGCGATTATATGTCGAAGCGTTATTTCTCCTACGAGAACAACCTTGTCGCGGGCGGGCGCTTCGTCGCCGACGCGAGCATCGGCTACCGCTTCACCGGGTCGGGCTGGGCCAAAAACATTTCGATCGAGGCGAGCGTCACCAACCTCACCGACAAGAAATATATTTCGACGGTGAATACGAACAACGTCCAGGTGAATGGCAGCGATTTCGACAATCCCAACTTCATGCTGGGCGCACCCCGTCAGTGGTTCGTCACGCTCAAGAAGGGCTTCTGACAATGAAGGCTGTGCTGGCGGCGCTGCTTTTGCTCGCCGCCGGCCCGGCGGCAGCGAGGCCGGTGCTGATGATCTCAGTCGACGGGCTTCGGCCCGCCGACGTGATCGATGCCGACAGGATCGGCCTTGCGGTTCCCAATCTGAAGCACATGATGGCGGTCGGCGCCTATGCCGAGGGCGTGACCGGCGTGCTGCCGACTTTGACCTATCCCAGCCATACCGCGCTGGTCACCGGCGCCGCGCCCGCGCGTCATGGCGTGGGCGGCAACCTCACCTTCGATCCGTTCAATATCAACCAGGTCGGCTGGTACTGGTATGCGGAGGATATCAAGGCGCCGACCTTGTGGGGCGCGGCGCGGGCGGCAGGGCTGACGACGGCCAATGTGCATTGGCCGGCCAGCGTTGCGGCCGCGGTCGATTACAATCTGCCGCAGATCTGGCGCACGGGGCATGACGACGACCGCAAGCTGATGCGCGCGCTTGCGACGCCCGGCTTGCTCGATACGCTCGAGGCAAAGCTGGGCCTTTATGCGCAGGGGATCGACGAGAGCGTCGAGGGCGATGAGAATCGCGTCCGCTTCGCCGCCGAACTGATCGCGCAAAAGAAGCCGGCCTTCACAACCGTCTATCTGGCCAGCGTCGATCACCAGGAACATGCGTTCGGGCCGGGCAGCCCCGAGGCGCTGGCGGCGATCGCGCGCAACGATGCGATGATCGGCCGGCTGGTGGCGGTGGCGCGCGCGGCCGAGCCCGATCTGACAGTGGTTGTCGTGTCGGACCACGGCTTCCAGCCGGTCGCGACCGACATCAACCTGATCGCGCCGTTCGTTGCCGCCGGGCTGATCAGCTTCGATGCCAATGGCAAGATCAGCGACTGGCTGGCCGAGCCATGGTTCATGGGCGGATCGGCGGGGGTGGTGTTGAAACGTCCCGACGATCCCGTGCTCGTCGCCAGGGTGGGGGACCTGCTCGATCGTTTGAAGGCGGATCCCGAGATGGGGATCAGCGCGGTTCTCGGCCGCGATGCGATTACGAAGATGGGCGGATCGCAGATGTGCAGCTTCCTGATCGCCTTCCGGCCGGGTTTCGAGCCGGCCCACGATCCGCGCGCAGCCAAGCGGGCGCCTTCAACCTACAAAGGCATGCACGGTTACCTTCCGTCCGAACCGGCGATGCGATCCAGCCTGTTCGTCGAAGGGCCCGGCCTCGCACGGCACGGCAATCTCGGCGAGATCGACATGCGATCGATCGCGCCCTCGGTCGCGCGCATCCTGGGTGTGAAGCTGGCCGGCGCGGAGAAAGCCCCGGCCTTCTAAGCGTCGACCTTGATTCAGACTGTTGGCGGAAGCGTGCGGTTTCCGCCAACAAGGATCGAACTCTAGGCGAAGCGGACCTTGGTCCGCTGGCCGCGCATGGTCGCGCCGAGCTGCCCGCCACCTTCTGAACCCCTTGGCGCGCCCGCCGCGTTGGTCTTAGAAGGCTGCGGAGCAACGCGCGTGGAACCACCATCCGAGATCGAATTGAAGCTGGAGATCGCGCCGCGCGACCTTCGGCGCCTGCGCGCGAGCCCCTTGCTCAAGGGCACAAGCGAGAAGGTCGACCGGCTGGTCTCGCATTATTTCGACACGCCCGACCATAAGCTGCGTCGCGCGGGCTATACGTTGCGCGTGCGCGAGAAGCGCGAGGGCGGCATCCAGACGGTCAAGCAGGAGTCCGGGCATGCCGCCGGCCTGTTCGTGCGGCCCGAATGGGAAATGCCGGTCAAGGGGCACAAACCCGTGGTCGAGCGCGACGGACCGATCGCGAACCTCGTCAAGCCGCGCGAGCTTCGCGTGGCGTTCGTCACCGACGTGGACCGTGACGCACGGAACCTGGTCGCGGGCGGCGCGCGGATCGAGGTGGCGCTGGATGACGGCCGTATCCGCGCGAACCGACGCAAGCGCGATCTGTGCGAGCTCGAGCTGGAGCTGAAGGGCGGCGCGCCTGAGCCCCTGTTCGCGCTGGCGCGCGAACTGAACGCGATCGTGCCGCTCCGTATCGGCGTGCGCAGCAAGGCCGAGCGCGGTTATGCGCTGGCCGATGGCGAGGAGACCGAAGGCACCAGGGCCGAGCCCGTGCGCCTCGATCCGGACGGCGATGCGCGCGATGGTTTCGCCACGATCGCGGCGGCGTGCGTGCGGCATTTCCGCCTCAACGAACCGATCCTGCTCGACACCGGCCGGCCCGAGCCGCTGCACCAGTCGCGCGTCGCGCTGCGGCGGCTGCGTTCGGCTTTCTCTTCGTTCGAGCCGTTGCTGGCGGGCGATCCGCGCACCGCGCCGCTCTCGGGCGATTTGGGCTGGTTGGCGGGCGAATTGGGCAAGGTGCGCGATCTCGACGTGCTGATCCCCAAGCTCGAAGGGCAAGGCCGGGCAAAGCTCGTAGCGGCGCGCGCGCTGGCGCTGGGCGAGGCCAGCACGGCGCTGGATTCGCTGCGCGTGCGCGAATTGATGATCGACCTCGCCGAATGGCTCGCGATCGGCGCCTGGCGGCTGCGCCCGGCCGAGCCCCTGCTGGCGAACGAGCATATCGCGACGATCGCCGCCGATCTGCTGGATCGTCACCGCAAGCGGCTGAAGAGGCGCGGGCACCACCTCGCGAGCCTGGACGACCATCATCGTCACAAGGCGCGGATCGAGGCCAAGAAGTTGCGCTACGCGTCCGAATTCTTCGGATCGCTGTGGACGGGCAAAAAGGCGCGGCGGCGGTACGAGGATTTCGTCGCGGCGCTCGAAAAGCTGCAGGACCATCTGGGCGCGCTCAACGATCAGGTGACTGCGGCCGATTTGCTCGACCGGCACGGCATCGATGGGGAGAGGCCCCGCAAGGGGCACAAGAAACTGCTGAAGAAAGCCGAGAAGGCGTTCGACAGGTTGATGGACGCGACGCCGTTCTGGGCCTGAGCGCTCAGGCGAAAGGCTGGGGGGTCGGGTCGATCGCGATCTCTGCCGGCAGATGTGCGACGATATCGCCATCGGCCTGGAGCGGTGCTTCTGCTCCGGCGATGGTGAGCGCGGCGCATGTGAAACGGATCAGGTTCGGGTCGCGCGTCAGGTCGTCATGGTGGAGCAAGGCCCACAGGAAACGGACGAAATCGCGGCGCCGCGCCCGCTTCAGCGCGACGACATGCAGGAACGGATCGTCCGCCGCCGCCCCAGGCGCGAAGCTCCACGGACCGGCGTAATAGCGCCCCTTGGCGACATAGATCGCCTCACAGGCGATAGTGCGGCCGTCGGCCTCGACCGAAAGCACGCGGCGCGGCCAGCGGATCAGCGTCCCCAGGAATGCGACCCCATAGGCCGCGCGGCCGATCGCACGCTTGAGAGCCGGCGAAACGCCCGCGACCGCGTCCGCATCCGGGCCGACGCTTGCGCAGGTGAACATCATCGTCTCGCCGATCCGCGCCATGCGCTGCAGGCGCGGGGGCGTATCGCGCAGGATGCGACCCGCAAAGCTTAGCGGGTTTCGGCTATAGCCATATTCGCGCGCGAGCAGGTTGACCGTGCCGGTCGGGAAGATGCTCATCGGGCGCGGTTGTCCGCTCCGCCAGAGCGCGGCGGTTACGTGGCGAAGCGTGCCGTCGCCGCCGACCGCGCAGATATGGGTCGCTTCCTTGGCAACGATCAGGTCACCGCCTGTCGGCGTCACGATCACGCGCGCGCCGGCCCCCTCCAGTTCGCGCTGGAGTGCGGCCACGCGGCGGCGCGAGGAAGAGCCGGCCTTCGCGTTGACGAAAAGCTGGATGATGGGCTGCGGCACCGCCAAGCCCTACAGGATTTCGCGCACCTTTTCAGGGGGGCGGCCGAGCCGCACGCCTTTTTGGGTCTCGACCAGCGGGCGCTCGATCAGGATCGGGTCCGCGACCATCGCATCGAGGATATCATCGTCCGATGCTGTCTTGAGCGGCTTTGCGGCCTCCTCGGCGGTGCGCAGCCCTTCGCGCACGGTCATCCCCGCCCGGGCATAAAGGCGCTTCAGTTCCTGGCGGCTGGGCGGGGTCTTGAGATATTCCACGACCGTGACGTCCGCACCTGCATCCTTGAGCAGTGCCAGCGTCTCGCGCGACTTGGAGCAGCGCGGATTGTGGTAGATCGTGGCCTTCATGACTCTTGCTTCGCCAGCCACTGCTCCAGCCACTTGATCGTGTAATTGCCCGTCTGGAAATCGGGATCGTCGAGCAAGGCCTGATGGAGCGGGATCGTGGTCTTGACGCCGTCGACCACGAACTCCTCGAGCGCGCGGCGCAGACGGCGGAGCGCGCCGTTGCGGGTGGTGCCGTAGACGATCAGCTTGGCGATCATCGAGTCATAATAAGGCGGGACGCGATAGCCGGCATACAGCCCGCTATCGACGCGCACGTTCATGCCACCGGGCGCATGATATTGCTTCACCAGCCCGGGCGAGGGGGCGAAGGTGCGCGGATCCTCGGCATTGATGCGGCATTCGATTGCATGGCCGCGGAAGACGACATCCTCCTGACGCAAGGTCAGCGGATGACCCTCGGCGATGCGGATCTGCTCGCGCACCAGGTCGAGGCCGGTGATCGCTTCGGTCACCGGATGCTCCACCTGCAGACGGGTGTTCATTTCGATAAAATAGAATTCGCCATTTTCCCAAAGGAACTCGATCGTGCCCGCGCCGCGATAGCCCATGTCGGCCATCGCCTTTGCGACGATGTCGCCCATGCGGTTACGCTCTTCGGTCGAAATGATGGGGGAGGGGGCCTCCTCGACCACCTTCTGGTGGCGGCGCTGGAGCGAGCAATCGCGCTCGCCGAGATGGATGGCGTTGCCGTTGCCGTCGCCGAACACCTGGAATTCGATATGGCGCGGATCGCCGAGATATTTTTCCATATAGACGGTCGCGTCGCCGAAGGCTGCTGCCGCCTCGCTGCCTGCCTGCTCGATCAGGGTTTCAAGCTGGCTTTCCTCGGGCACGACCTTCATGCCGCGCCCGCCGCCGCCCGACGCTGCCTTGATCAGGACGGGATAGCCGATCTCTTTGGCGACCTTCTTGGCCTCCCCGATGCTGGTCAGCGGACCGTCGGAGCCCGGCACCAACGGCAGGCCAAGTTCCGCAGCGGTGATCTTGGCCTGAATCTTGTCGCCCATCGTCACGATATGTTCGGGCTTGGGGCCGATCCAGATGATGTCGTGCGCCTCGACGATCTCGGCGAACTTGGCATTTTCCGAGAGGAAGCCGTAACCGGGGTGGATCGCATCCGCGCCCGAAATCTCCGCCGCGGAGATCAGATTAGGGATGTTGAGATAGGATTCGGTCGCCGACGGCGGTCCGATGCAGATCGCCTCGTCGGCGAGACGGACATGCATCGCATCCGCGTCGGCGGTCGAGTGCGCGGCAACGGTCTTGATACCCATTTCGTGGCAGGCGCGGTGGATGCGGAGCGCGATCTCGCCGCGATTGGCGATCAGGACCTTCTTGATCTCAGGCATTTTCAATTCCTAGCGGCACCGGCCCGCACGGCGCTCCTCGGAGCGGCTTATTCGACAATGACGAGCGGCTGATCGAACTCGACCGGCTGGCCATTGTCGACCATGAGTTGCGTAACCTTGCCCGCGCGTGGGGACACGATCGGGTTCATGACCTTCATCGCCTCGACGATGAGCAAGGTGTCGCCCGCCGCGACCTGATCGCCGGCATTGACGAACTGCTTCGCGCCGGGGGAGCCCGAGAGATAGGCGGTACCGACCATCGGCGACTTGATCGTGCCGGGATGATCCGCCGCAGGCGTGGCAGCCGCCGGAGCAGGCGCGGCGGTTGGCGTTGCCGCGGGGGCGGCGACCGGTGCCTGGATCGCAGGCGCCGGAATCGAGACATTACGCACGACACGGATACGGCGATCGCCGTCCTGCACCTCGATCTCGGTCAGGCGGGTATCGTCCAGCAGCTCGGCGAGCTGACGGACCAGTCCTGCGTCAACCTGCATCGAACCATTCTTGTTATCGGTCATCCAGCGATGCCCTTTTGAAAGTGAAGCGGCGCTATTGGCAAAGCGTGGGCCCTACGTCCAGCGCGGGAACACGGCAATGGGTTTCATCCTGCGGCGCGCGCTCTTAGATGCATGACCATGACGACTCCAATCCACAGCGATGGCACCATCTCGATTACCGTGAATGGCGAGCATAGACGGGTTCGGGCAGGCATGAGCATTGCCGCCCTCGCCAACGAACTTGGCCTGATTCCGGAGAAAGTGGCGGTCGAGCGCAACCTGGAGGTCGTGCCCCGCTCGACGCTGACCCAGGTTTGCCTGGAGGATGGCGACGACCTTGAGATCGTCCATTTTGTCGGCGGCGGCGATCATGGCTCTGCCGTGGATGAGGACCGCTGGACGGTGGCGGGGCGCAGCTTTCGCTCGCGGCTGATCGTCGGTACCGGAAAATATAAGGATTTCGCGCAGAACGCGGCGGCGCTCGAGGCCTCAGGCGCCGAAATCGTGACGGTCGCGGTGCGGCGCGTGAACGTGTCGGACCCCAAAGCGCCGATGCTGACCGATTTCATCGATCCGAAGAAGGTGACCTATCTGCCTAACACGGCGGGATGCTTCAACGCCGAGGACGCGATCCGCACGCTCCGCCTCGCACGCGAGGCGGGCGGCTGGGATCTGGTTAAGCTGGAGGTGCTGGGCGAGGCGCGCACGCTCTATCCGGACATGGTCGAGACGCTGCGCGCGACCGAGACGCTCGCCAAGGAGGGCTTCCTGCCGATGGTCTATTGCGTCGACGATCCAATCGCCGCCCGGCGGCTGGAGGATGCTGGCGCAGTCGCGATCATGCCGTTGGGCGCGCCGATCGGATCGGGGTTGGGTATCCAGAATCTCGTCACGATCCGGCTGATCGTGGAGGGCGCCAAGGTGCCCGTGCTGGTCGATGCGGGTGTCGGCGCGGCATCGGACGCGGCGGTGGCGATGGAGTTGGGCTGCGACGGCGTGCTGATGAACACCGCGATTGCCGAGGCCAAGGACCCGATCCTGATGGCGGCGGCGATGAAGGCCGCGGTCGAGGCAGGCCGGTTGTCCTATCGCGCCGGGCGGATGGGCAAGCGCCTTTATGCCGATCCGTCGAGCCCGCTCGCCGGGCTGATCTGACGCAAAATACGCACGAAAAATTCTTACTAAGCGACGGGATACCGGAACGCTTTCGTTCAAGGTAGCGGTACCAGGGCGCAGCCGCTTGGAAGAGCCGGCGATGCGTTCAGAAATCGAACTGAAAGACTTCACAAGGGGGGCGTGTGCGCCGACTGTCGTTTCTGCTTGGACTTCCGCTTCTGCTGACGCCGGAGATGGCGTTGGCGCAAACCGCGTCCGCACCCGTGCCATCCACCGCGCCGGCGGCGCGGAAGCCGGCCGGTGCCGCACCCGTGGCGCCTGCGTCTTCGGCTGACGACGAGGAGGAAATCGTCGTTCGTGGTCAAAAGCCGCGCGGATCGGTGACGGGCGACATTCCGCCCGAACAGGTGCTGAACCCCGCGGATGTCCGCGCTTATGGCGTCAACAATATCTCCGATCTGCTCGATCAACTGTCGCCGCAGACGACCAGCGGGCGCGGCGGCCAGCCGGTGATATTGCTCAACGGGCGGCGAATCTCCGGCTTCGGGGAAATTCGCGACCTGCCGACCGAGGCGATTTCGCGCGTCGAGATCCTGCCCGAGGAAGTCGCGCTCAAATACGGCTATTCGGCGGACCAGAAGGTCGTGAATATCGTGCTGCGCGAACGTTTCCTGGCCCTGGTCGGAGAGGCGGGCGGGAGCACCTCGACCGAGGGTGGCGGAACCAGCACCAATCCCGAAGCCAATTATGTCCGCATTCGCGGGGATAACCGCCTCACCGCCAACCTGCGCTATCAGGCGAACGCCAAGCTGCGCGAAAGCCAGCGCGACATCGTCGACGCGACTGGCCCAAATGGCACCGACGTCGCGCACGACAAGACGCTCAAGGGCTCGTCGCAGCAATGGAGCGACAACATCGTCTATGCGCGGCCGGTCTTCGATCGCTCGACGCTGACGCTGAACGGCAGCCTGTCTTATACGACAGGCGACAGTTTGCGCGGCCTGCCAATTGGCGCCGCCACATCCGATCCCGATCCGCTGCACCAGCGCACCGACAATCTGACCGGCCATGCCGGCCTGACCGTCAACGGCGACAGGGGCAAATGGCGCTGGTCGGTCACGGGCAATTACGACCATGGCGACAGCCTGACCCGGACGCAGACCGGTTTCGATGCATCCGGCGTGCCGCAAACCAACCGCGCCGAATCCATTTCCAACACGGGCAATTTCCAGGTGCTGACGGGTGGGCCGCTGTTCCAGCTGCCCGCGGGCGATTTCACGACCAACGTCAAAGCCGGGCTCGAATATACCGGCTTCGACGCGACCTCGACGCGGGGGACGATCGAGCAAGCCAGCAATCTTAATCGTCGCAACGCCAACGGTCAGATCAATTTCGACCTGCCGATCACCAGCCGCCGCACCGGCTTCGGCGCATTCCTCGGCAATCTGTCGCTCAACGGCAATGCGAGCATGGTCAATCTGTCCGATTTCGGAACGTTGACGACCCTGGGCGGCGGTTTCGTGTGGACGCCGATCCCGGCGATCAATCTGATCGGATCCTATACCCGCGACGAGGGCGCGCCGACGCTCAACCAGATCGGCGACCCCACGATCGCCACGCCGCAGGTGCGCGTATTCGATTATGCCACCGGCCAGACGGTCAACGTGACCCAGATCAGCGGCGGCAATCGCGACCTGCGGGCCGATCGCCGGCATGTCTGGAAAATCGGCACGACGCTGAAGCCGTTCGGCGACAAGAACGACCTCACCTTCACCGCCAATTATTTCCACACCGTCACGAATGACGCGATCGCCTCGTTGCCCGAGCCGACCGCGGACCTAGAGGCGGCTTTCCCCGATCGCTTTTTACGCAATGCGGATGGTCAATTGATCCAGGTCGATACGCGCTCGGTCAATTTCGAGCGCGAGCGCTCCGATACGGTGCGGCTGGGCCTGACCTTCTCGATCAACCTCAAGTCGATCATCCAGAAGAAGTTTGAAACCTGGATCGCGGCGCGCCGCGCGGGACAGAATGTGCCGCCGCCGATCCGCTTCAACAATTTCCAGCCGACGCTGGCGGGTAACAAAGCGGATCTGGCGCAGGCGCGTGCGCAATTCCAGCAGCGCCAGCAGCAGGGAGGCAACGGCCAGACGCCGGCCACGCAGAACCCGCAGCCTGCCAACGGTCAGACCGCCCAGAATACCCCTCCGCCACCGCCGCCCACAGGTGACACCGGCGGTCCGCCGCCGGGCGGCCCTCCGCCGGGCGGCGGTTTTGGCTTCGGCGGCGGAGGCCCTCGCGGTGGCGGTGGTGGCTTTGGCGGCGGAGGCGGCGGCCGTGGTGGCTTTGGCGGCGGCGGGTTCCGCCAGGCCTCCGGCCGGCTACAGGTCGCGATCTTCGACACCTGGACGCTGCGCGATGACGTGCTGATCCGTCAGGGCGTGCCGTTGCTGGACTTGCTGAACGGCGATTCCGTGGGCGCGGGCGGGGGCCAGTCGGAACATCAACTCCAACTCCAGCTCGGCTACTCGAACAACGGCCTGGGCGCGCGTCTGGACAGCAATTACAAGACCAGCACCTTCGTGCGCAGCGACGGTACGGGAACGGCGGGCGACCTCCATTTTTCGGGGCTGGCCACATTCAACCTGCGCTTCTTCGCGGACGTGGGCGGTATGCCCAAGTTCATCGGCAAGACGTGGGCCCGCGGGCTGCGCATCAGCTTTGGTGTCAACAATCTGTTCGATAGCCGCCAGCGCGTGCGCGACCAGAATGGCGTGACGCCGCTACGCTACCAACCAGCCTATCTCGATCCGCTCGGGCGGACCGTATCGATCACGATCCGAAAGCTGATTTTCTAAGGCCAGTTTTCGGTGCCGAACGGGGCTATTGGCAAGCCCTGTCGGGCGCGCCGATAAGGGCAGGCACATTGTGACCTGTCCCGGAGCGATGCGAATGATCACGAGGCGAGATGCGCTGGTGGCCGCTGCCGGTGCAACTTGCGCCACAGCGGCGGGGGCCGGATCCGAGCCTTTAAGTGACGATCCGCGGGAGGCCCTGCTGGCTTTCCTGCGGGCGTTCGAAAATTGCGATCTCGCCCGGATGGAACACGCGTTCGCAGCAGATGCCACCTATTTTGATCGCGCGCCGCTCGTTCCGGGAGATCCCGCCCAATATCGACGCGGGCAGGGAATGCCGCCGGGGATGCGGCTGCTGGCTTCGACGCTGCCGCATAAGGTTACGGGACCGCCCTACCAGCAGGTGAAGCCCGAGAATCTTAGTTGCGACCGCTACGGCGAGAGCGCTTTGTGCACGTTCGAACTGGATAGCGCCGACGCCCTGGGGCGCAGGACAATCCTGCTACGCAAAGAGGGGGATGGGTGGAAAATCGCGCATATCCACGCATCCAACATCTATCGCTGATCACCCCGCGGGCGCGGATGGTCCTCCCGGGATATCGGCCTTGCAGAGCCCCGAGCGGTTGAGCAATTCGCTCAAATCCTTCACGGCAAGGCTTAGCTGGACCACCTCCTGTTCGCGAAGCTGGTCGAGCTTCTGGTGGAGCAATTCGATCTCCAGCTCGGCCTTGATGTTGATCTTGTAATCATTCTCGGCGGCCTTGCGGTCGATGTCCTGCTGGCGATTCTGCGCCATCATGATGATCGGCGCGGCGTAGGCAGCCTGGAAGGACAGAGCGAGGTTGAGCAGGATGAAGGGATAGGGGTCCCATTGCCTGATCCAGGCGGTGACGTTGAGCACCACCCAGAAGGTCAGCAGCACCGACTGGATGATGATGAAGCGCCACGAGCCCATGCCCGCCGCCACCCCGTCGGCGACGCGCTGGCCCAGTGTGAGATCGTCCTCCGCTGTAGGATCCCTTTGCCGCAGCTTGCGGCGGAGCTCGCGGAGTTCGTCGAGCAGCGTGAGTTCGGCGTCGTGGAGGCCTTGGCGGACGACGGGCAGACTGGGCGTGGTCATGCGAGACCCTTTTGCGATGCCGGGTCAGCCGCGATGGCGGAAGATCCGGGCTAGGGTCTTGAGGTGAGCATCTCTCCGGCCGCCTAGTCAACCGGCTCGTGATGGCGGGTGGCGGGGCGCAGCAGCAGGGCAAAGGCCGCGACATGTGTGATCATCAGGATCGGAACGTAGATCATCACAATCGCGTAGGTCGCGCCCAATTCGCCCGCGGCCGATGGAAGGTCGAGCCGGACGCCGTGATAATAATCGACCAGGATATCGGTCGCCCCAACCAGATTGAAGGCGAGCACCGACGACCAGAAGAGCCGACGAATGCGGATAGTCGCCATCGCCGCCATCGCCAGAAGCCCCGTCGCAAGATCGCCATAAGCGGCGAAAGATGCGAAGCCGGGCGGCAGGGCCCGGCCGGTGACGCCGGGAAGGATGAAAACCAGCCCGAAGAAGCGGAAGCTGTGCAGCATTGCGATCAGCCGCTGCGCCTCCACTCGATCCATCGCTCGCAGGCGGGACCAGATGGCGGGCCAACAGAAGAGCCAGCAGACATAGCCCAGGATCAAATGGATATTGAAGATGATCGAGGGTGGCATGGAATCTCCTGTGAACGCGTGCCGCGGCGACGCCGCGCCGGAGATTTAAGCCCGCTTCCAAGCTTCGACTATTCGGTTTAATGGTTACAGGTTGTGAAGAAAAACTACACAGTTCGGCACGGTGCGCTCGAGGGTGTCGAGGCATTTCTCGCGGTAGCGCGGCGCCGCAATTTCCGGCGCGCGGCGGCCGATCTCGGCGTTACGCCGTCAGCGGTGAGCCAGGCGATCCGGGCGATCGAGGCGCGGCTGGGTGTCGCATTATTCGTGCGGACGACGCGCAGCGTGGGGCTGACCGAGGCGGGGCAAAGATTCCTCGACCGCGCCGGCCCCGCTTTCGAGGAACTGGCCGCCGCGGGCGAGACTGCGCGCAATCTCGGCCAGCGGCCGACTGGGCTCCTGCGCCTCACGCTTCCCCGCTCGGTCGTGCCGCTGATCATCGAGCCGATGCTCGCCTCTTTCTGCCAAGCCTATCCGGATATTGAGCTGGAGCTCGCCGCGAGCGACGAAATGGCCGATCTCGCGAGCGGCGGATTCGACGCCGGCATCCGGATGGGCGAGTTTATCGCGCCCGACATGGTCGCGGTCCGGTTGACGCCGTCCTTTGCCTGGACGGTGGTTGGGAGCCCCGATTATATTGCGCAGCACGGTCGTCCCGAGCGTCTGCAGGACCTGCGCGGGCATGCCTGCCTCCGCCTGCGCCGCTCCAGCGGCTTGATCGCGCCTTGGCATTTTACCGAGGGCAACAAGCCGGTCGAGGCGAGCTTTTCCGGCCCGCTGATCGCGCATGATTATCCGACCTTGCTGGGGGCGGCGATGCGCGGCGTAGGCTTGGCGCAGGTGCCGCAGCCGCTCGCCCAGCGCGGTATCGCCGAAGGAACGCTCGAACCAGTGCTGGCCGGCATTGCGGCAATGACGCCCGGGGTTTTCCTGTATCACCCGGGCAAGCGCCAGGTTCTGCCCAAGCTGCGGGCCTTCATCGATCACATGAAAAGCGCGGCGTGATCGTCCGATAGCGTCGGCTCAGAAGATCGGATCGTCCTCGTTCGGGCCGTCCACCGGGACGTGGATGCCGCATTCCACCTTGTCCCAGCCACGCCAGCGGCCGGCTCGCGGATCTTCGCCTGGCATCACCTTGCTGGTGCAGGGTGAGCAGCCGATCGAGAGATAGCCTTCGGCCTCGAGCGGATGGCGGGGCAGGTCGCGCTCGGCGAAATAGGCTTCGAGATCGTCCTTGGTCCAATCGCCCAGGGGGTTCACCTTGAGGCGGCCGTCCTCCAACTCGAAGCGGGGCAGGTTGGCGCGCGTCTGCGACTGGAAGGCCTTGCGGCCCGAGAACCAGCTGTCGAGGCCCTGCTTGGCGCGCGCGATCGGCTCGACCTTGCGGATCGCGCAGCAGCCGTCGGGATCGTAGGACCAGCGCAGGCCGGTCGCGTCCTTCGCGGCGAGCACCTCGGCATCGGGGGTGATCGTGCGGCGGTTGTGCATGCCCAGTCGGTCGAGCAAGGCGTCGCGATAGGCGAGCGTCTCGGGGAACATCTTGAGCGTATCGACGAACACGACCGGCGTGTCCGGCGCGACGCGCGAAACCAGATCGAGCAAAACCGCGCTTTCGGTGCCGAACGAGGAAACCACGGCGGTCTCGCCGAGGATAGTGTCGGCGAACAAAGCGTGCAGCATCGGCAGTGTCTCGACGCCCGCGAAGCGCGCGTTGAGCGCGTCGACCTCGGCCTGGGTGAAGGCCGGTCGCACGTCGATCGTGTCGATCTTGCGCGCTGCCTCAGCCATGGCGCAATTTCCACACCGGCACGCGCCCGTCGGCCGCCTGCTGGTAGACGAAATCATATTCGGTAAGCGCGCGCCTCGCGACGGCGAGGTCGATCGCCTGGTCGGGCCCGAAACTGTCGAAGCCGCAGCGGCGCATGAACAGCAATTGATCGACCAGAACGTCGCCGACCGCCTTCAATTCGCCCTTATAGCCCATCTCGCGCAGGATGCGCGCTGACGAATAGCCGCGACCGTCGCGGAAGCGCGGGAAGTCGATCTCGACAAGCCTGAGCCGGTCGAGCGCGGGGCCGAGCCGGCGCACGTCGTCGCCGCCTTCAATCCGCACCGACAAGGCGTTGGGCTGATCGAGGAAGGCGTCGAGCGTAACCGCGGGCTCGTCGGCGGGCTCGTCGTCACGGAAGCGAAGGCTCAAGGGAATTGCGACCTCAACCATAGACCGCCTCCTTGAACGGATCGGAACCGACGCGGCGATACGTGTCGAGGAAGCGCTCGCCAGGGTCGCGGAGATCGCGATATTTCTCGACCGCACGCTCGATGGCGTCGACCACGCCATCCTCGGTGAAGCCGGGGCCGATGATCTTGCCGAGGCTCGCATCCTCCGCACCCGATCCGCCGAACAACAGCTGGAAATTCTCAGTGCCCTTACGGTCGACGCCAAGCACGCCGATATGGCCCGCATGATGGTGGCCGCAGGCGTTGATGCAGCCCGAAATCTTGAGCTTCAGTTCGCCGATGTCGAGCTGGCGCGCCGGATCCGCGAAGCGGTCGGCCAGCTTCTGCGCGAGCGGGATCGAGCGGGTGTTGGCGAGGCTGCAATAATCGAGACCGGGGCAGGCGATGATGTCGCTGATAAGGTCGAGATTCGCGGTGGCGAGGCCGGCCGCGTCGAGCGCTTGCCAGATCGCGTACAGGTCGGCCTTGCGGACATGTGGCAGCACCACATTCTGGGCATGGGTGGGGCGCAGGTCGTCGAAGCTGTATTTTTCGGCGAGGTCGGCGATCAGATCGATCTGATCGGCGGAGACGTCGCCCGGAATGCCGCCGATCGGCTTCAGGCTGACGGTCGCGATCGCATAGCCCGGCTGCTTGTGGGCATGGACGTTCTGCTGGACCCACGCGGCGAAGCGAGCATCGGACAGGTCGAGCGCGTCGCACAGACCTTCCTCAAACGGAGGTGCGGTGAAATAGGCCGCGATCCGCGTATATTCGGCCAGCGGCATATCGTCTCCGAGCGGCTGGATCGCCTGCCATTCCTCCTCGACCTGGCGCGCGAATTCCTGCGCTCCCAGATCGTGGACCAGGATCTTGATCCGCTGCTTATGGATATTGTCGCGGCGGCCATGACGGTTCCAGACGCGCAGGATCGCCTCGAGATAGGAGCAGATCGCGCCGGCCGGAAGGAAGTCGCGGATCAGGTGTGCGACGAAGGGCGTACGGCCCATGCCGCCGCCGACGAACACGCGAAAGCCGGTTTCGCCGTCCGCCCCGTGCACGATCTGCAACCCGACATCGTGCAGTTTGATCGCGGCACGGTCCGTGTCGGACGCAGTCAGCCCGATCTTGAACTTGCGCGGCAGGTAGCTGAATTCCGGGTGGAAGGTCGTGTACTGGCGGATCAGCTCGGCCCAGGGGCGCGGATCGCACACCTCGTCCGCGGCGGCGCCGGCATATTGGTCGGCCGAAATGTTGCGGATGCTTTCGCCGCTGGTCTGGATCGCGTGCATCTCGACCTTGGCGAGCTCGGCCAGGATGTCGGGCGCATCCTCCAGCCGGATCCAGTTGAACTGGATGTTCTGGCGCGTGGTGAAATGGCCGTAGCCGCGGTCATATTTGCGCGCGATATGCGCCAGTACGCGCAGTTGCCTCGCGTTGATCGTGCCGTAGGGGATGGCGACGCGCAGCATGTAAGCGTGAAGCTGAAGATAGAGGCCGTTCTTGAGCCGGAGCGGCTTGAACTGGTCGTCCGTCATCTCGCCCGCGATGCGCCGCGCAACCTGGTCGCGGAATTCCGCGACCCGGGTATCGACGATCGCCTGGTCATATGTGTCGTAGCGGTACATCAGATCACATAGCTCCCGGCGCTGGCATCGGCGGGCTTGAGGGCAAGGTCCGGCCGCACGGTGGGACCGATGGCGCGGATGCGTTCCTTGATATGGTTCGGCACGGGGCCGGCGGGGCCGGGTTCGGCTTCGACGATATAGGCGCCGTTGACGCGGCAGGCCGCAGTCTCGACCTGCGCGATCTGCTCGCCCTTGTCGCCGACGTCGGCGGCCTGCTCGACATGGAGCGACCAGCCTTCGCCCGTCCACCAGATCACGAGGCCGCTGATCAGATGATTGCCCGTCAAAAGCTTCACGCGAGGAACTCCGCCTGGTGCGCGAAAGACGCAAGCCGGTTCTCCGCGTCTGAAAGCAGCACGACCTCGCCGACGACGATGATCGCGGGGCTGTTGACGTGCTCACGCTCGACCATGTCGCCGATATCAGCAAGCAGGGTGCGCAAGGCGCGCGAGCCGGGAAGTGTGCCGCGTTCGAGCACCGCGACCGGCATATCGGGCGCCACCCCGTCGGCCATCAATTTGTCCGCGATCGCGCGCGCATTGGCGACGCCCATATAGATGACCAGTGTACGGCCTTGCCCGGCCAGGCCCGACCAATCCTGCTCGGACAGACCCTTGCACTGGCCCGCGACGAAGCTGACCGCGCTCGACCAGTCGCGATGGGTGAGGGGGAGCATCGCTTCGGCCGCGCAGCCCAGCGCCGCCGAGACGCCCGGCACGACCTCGACCGTGAGGCCCGCGGCGCGCACCGCCTCGACCTCTTCGCCGCCGCGACCGAACACGAATGGATCGCCGCCCTTCAGCCGCACGACGATCGAGCCCGCCTTCACATGCGCGACGATCAGCGCATTGATCGCCTCCTGCGGCAAGGTATGGCGCGCGCGCTGCTTGGCAACCGAGATGCGCTGGGCGTCCGCCGGCGCGTAATCCAGCACGCGCGGGTCGATCAGTCCGTCATGTACGACGATATCGGCCGATCGGAGCGCTTCGACCGCGCGCACGGTAAGCAGGCCGGGATCGCCGGGGCCGGCGCCGACCAGGATCACTTTCCCGCGCGATTGAGGATCGAGAAGACTTGCCATGATGGTGCGGCAGATGGGGCCGCGGAATAAAGCGCGCAATCGAGCGATCCTTGGGGGTGCGCTAGAGATACTTTCGTCGCATCAGCGCCTTGAACCAATTTGCGGCTAGGCTAGACCAACCGGCCAAACGAAGGAGACATGACGCAATGGCGGATGATGCGACGGCGCGGCTGCGCTACAGCAAAGGGGCGATCATTCTCCACTGGGCGATTGCGATCCTGGTCCTCCACAATCTGATCACTGGCCTCCTGCACGATACGCTGCCGCGCAGCTGGTTCCAGTTTCACATCTCGTCGGGCGTCACGATCCTGGTGCTGACCGTGATCCGCATCGGCTGGCGCCTGACGCACAAGCCGCCGCCCTTCCTGCCGATGGCCAAATGGGAGAAGTGGCTCGCCCACATCGTCCATTTCCTCCTTTATTGCGCGATGCTGGCAGCCCCGTTGACCGGCTGGGCGATGATCTCCGCGCATGTCGACAAGCCCGCCCCGGCCGGGCAGGCCGCGGCCGCCCCGGCTTCCCCGCCGACGGCTCCGGCGCAAGCGCCCGCCGGTCCGCGCAAGCCGCGCAAGACGATGATCTGGGGGTTGTTCGAACTGCCCAAATTGAGCCCGATCGTGCATATCGCCGACCAGCCGGACGGTGCCGCCAAGATCAAGGAAGCGCACGAAACGTTCGAAGAGCGGCACGAGATGATCGGCTGGATTTTCGTCGGCCTGTTGATCCTGCACATCGCGGGTGCGCTCAAGCATCAGTTGGTGGATCGGCGGCGCCAGCTGGGCCGGATGGGCGTCGGCAAGCCACCCGCCATCGGCGACGAGCTTAACGTCTGAGGCCGGGCTTCAACCGAATGCCGTCGCTTTCGACCGGGCGGGAGGCTTTGCAGTCTCCCGTTCGGGCAAAGCGGCACGCGCGACCGCGACCGCCAGCATCCCCAGGATCAACGGCGCGGTCGGCAAGCCGGTCGCCAGCGCGAGCGGCCGCGCGATCAGGGGCAGGATGTAGCTGAGAGCGAGCGTCGATTTCTCCCACGGTCGAAAGCCGCGTCGCATGCCTTCCGAAAAGAGCCATGCAAGCGGGATCGCGGTCGCGGTAAGGTCGTAGTCGAGCAAAAACGGGCTCATCAGCAGCGTGACAGCGACGGTCAGCGCGGCGGCACCGCCGGCTGGCGCCGCGCGGGCGCGGGCGAGGGCGAGGCGGATCAGCGCCAGGGCCGCGATTGCCGCGACGAGCATCTGTCCGGAATAGGCCACAGCGGGCGCGGCATGGAGCACGCGCAGCGCGGCGAAGCTGCTGACCATCTTCTCCGGTTCGACCAGGCCATGATCGAGGATCGCGCGGCCCAGGCCAGCGCCGTTCAGGAAAGCCGACCAGACCCGGCCGCCGAAGCAGAATGTCGCCGCCGCGCAAAAGGTGGCGGCGCTGATCACCGCTGCGAGCGATGCCCGTTTATGGCCACCTGCGACGAGGAGCACCGGCACGGCCAGGGCGATCTGCGGCTTGATGATCAATGCGCCGAGCAGCAGCCCCGCCACCAAGGGCCGCCGGTCCAACAGCCATAATCCCGAACCCAGCAGCGCGGCGGTGAGGAAGCCGTTCTGCCCGTGACCGAGATTGGTCATGACCGCGGGGAAAGCGGCGATCGTCAGGATAGCGCCGCAATGCGCCGGAAGCCACCGGCGTATGACCGCGAAATAGGAAACGCCCGTAAGTGTCAGCCAGAGCGGCAATGCGATGAAATACGGGATCGATCCGAACGGGAGGCAGACCAGCAGGAAAGGCGGCGGATAGAGAAAGGACGAGGCGCCAGGATCGACCGGCATCGCCGCGCGCTCGGTCGCGGCGAGGCGGGCGAGGTTCCAGGCTGCTTCCGGTGTTCCGGCGAGCGCGAGCCTTGCAGCGGACCAGAAAGCGAGGAAATCCGTGCCAAGCGGCTTGCCGGCGCGGTCGACGCCGTGGCGGCTGAGCAGGATCCAGCCGGCCGCGCCGCCGAACAGCATGATCACCAGCACGACCCGATAGCCGCGCGCACGCGACTGATCGAGCCAGTCGGCTTGTCGCAAGGCTATGATCATGCGGCCGAGCATGCGGCAGCTTTGCGGCCTTTCCTGCTGAAATCCGGTTAACAGGGCGTTTGAGAACCCTCGTTCGCGAAGGATAAGCGGTCAGGCAGCTCTTGGGCCGGTTGCTGTCCGTCTTCTTTCAGAATCAGAAAGGAGGAAGCCGACGTGAGTCGCTACTCTGGCAAGGCCATCTGTCTTCGGCCACTTGGTGTTGCCCAGCACTGGAAATGGGCAGGCTCACGTCAAGCATGGTGGGCACGTCCTCGCTGGCCTGCCACACAGCGTGCGTCGGAACGTAAATACGAGGGCTTTATGTCGATTTTCGTCCTCGATTCACCGCGTCGTATCGGTATTCTCTGCGTGGCGAGCAGAGGACCCTCTCGGCCATAACAACAGGAACAGCGTGGCCACAGCCAGCATGCCGATCGTCAGGATGCTGCTTTCCGGTCCAGCGTGGCCACCGGTAAGAAAATCCGGGCCAGACGGCGCCAGTTGCACAAGCAAGGCAGGCAGCTGCAGGTCGAACCCGGTGATCGGTACGGCAAAGCCGACGCCCGCGATCCAGTTCCAGCCGGCATGCCAGCCCATTACACCCCAGATGCTGCCTGCACGCCAAGCCCAGGCGCAAGCGAACAGTCCGAACATGAACGCCATGACGATTTCGCGAATCGGCTGGTGCGGCGAGAAGTGGAGAAATGTGAAAGCGGAAGAACTAGCGATGAACCCCGCCGTCAGGTTCCAGCGGCGCGTCGCGGTCGAAAGCAACCAACCCCGGAAAATGAACTCCTCCATACCCGATTGAACAACAAAACAGGCCAGCAGAATTGCAATCCAGAATAACGATACAGGAGAGGCAAAGGCAGGAAGGACATCCTGACTGACATAGCCTCCGGCGAGCCCGATCGAGATAATAGCCAACGCCATCATCCCCACCCCTATTGTCAGTCCTGACAGATGCTTGCGCAGCCGATGCTCGCCAGTCAAACCCAGGGTCGCGACACCGCGGCGCTCGATGAACCGGGACCAGGCCCAGACGGCGGCTCCCATCGCCGCGAATGGCAGCAGCAGGAACAGGCAGAACCCCAACGCCGACAATGGCTTCCCCCTGGCATCGGCCAGCCCGAGCCATTCAAAGCCAAAATCGAACGGGAGGCTGGAAAATGCGACGAGCAGGATACAGACGACCGGGGATAGCCAGGCCCAGGGAAGCCATCCGCGATGCGGCTCCGACGAGTAGATTCTTTGGGTCATTCTGCCCCGTTAGCCATGCGCCGGAGCGGATTATAGAATGATCGTGCGCGGCTGCTCGCGCCGGTGCCAAGCCAATGGCGTGGTCCCGAAAGTGCGCCTGAAAATTCGGCCAAAGTGGCTTTGGTCCGCAAATCCGGCCTCGTGAGCAGCTGCGGCCATGCCAAGCCCGCTGCGCAACAACTGTCTGGCGCGCTCAAGTCTGCGGCATTGCAGGTAGCGGTACGGACTGGTCCCCAGCAATGAGCGGAAGTCGCGCGAAAGCTGCCAGCGGTCGTAACCAGCGATCCTTTCCAGCTGTTCCAGGCTTGTCCCGGATTCTGGAACGCCGTCTAGGAATTCGCGGACGCGCATGACAGCTTCGCGATTGGCAGTCCGCTTGACCGGCGGGCCGCTTTCGCAGCTCTGCATAGTGGAAACGAGCTGCTCAAGTGCATCCTGATAGCCGAGCGGCTCATGCTCGCCAGAGCACATGGCAATGAGGTCAAGCGCCGACCTGATCAGATCGGGGTCGGTTGAAACCCCCTCGGCCAGAAACGGCAGCGCGGCTCCGCCGATCACGGTCTGGACATGGGCAGGCGGCAAATAGACTGCCCGGTAGGAAAAGCCGGCTTCATCGCAGCAGTACCCATCGTGCACTTCGTCCGGATGCAGGACCATCGCTTGCCCAGGCAGTGACCGCCACCGATCGCCGCGGTAGTTGAACGACTGCACCCCGGCAGTGGTCACCGCGATGGTATAGGTATCGTGGCGATGAGGCGAAAACGCACCCAGAAGAAGCTGCGCTTCAATCAGCTCAACCTTCGAACTATACAGACCGATATCCTGATTTTCCGAATTGGACGGCGTATAACGGACTTTGTGTCGTAACCAGCCGTTAGCAGGGGCCTCAACGATCCGCTACCACCGCTCGGCAGTTTTTAGGATCGAGCCGGCCTTTGCGGAACGACCGCCTTTAGGGCGCAAAGCCGTCATCCGGCCGAGGGTCGCTACTGCGCGAAACCGACATTCGGAAGCATTCCTGGGGGCCTTCAACCCCTCCGGCAAGTTGCTTCAGCCTTCGAGCAGCCCCTGCCCGATCGTGGCGCGGGCCTGTTCGGATTCGACCGAGGTGACCGGATAGGCGCAATAATCCGCCGCGTAGAAGGCGCTGGGCCGATGATTGCCGGATATGCCCACGCCCCCGAATGGCGCGTTGGATGGGGCGCCGTTGGTCGGCCGGTTCCAGTTGATCACGCCGGCGCGCGTGTTGGCCCAGAAGCGGTCGTAAAGCTGCGGCTTGCCCGTGATGACGCTCGCGGCGAGGCCGTAACGCGTGGCATTGGCCTCCGCGATCGCGCTGTCGAAATCCGGCACGCGGATCATCTGCAGCATCGGACCGAACACTTCCTCGTCGGGCCGGTTGGCGACGTCGGTGACGTCGATCAGTCCGGGGGTGAGGAAAGGGCGGTCGGATTCGGGCTTGGACATGTGACGGATAGCGCGGCCGCCCTTCATGATCAGGTCTAGGAAAGCGTCGAGCACGCCGATCGCCGAGCCATTGTCGATCACCGGGCCCATGAAGGGCGCGGGCTGGTCGTGCGGCGCGCCGATAATGAGGCGGTCAAGGATTTTGGCGATCTCCTCGAGCAGGGGGCGTTCCTTGCCGTCCTCGACGATCAGGCGGCGCGCGCAGGTGCAGCGCTGGCCGGCGGAGAGGAAGGCCGACTGGACGACGATCGTCGCGGCGGCCTGAATGTCGGCTGCCTCCCACACGACGAGCGGATTGTTGCCGCCCAGTTCGAGCGCGAGGATGCGCTGCGGCGTGTCGGCGAACTGGCGGCTCAGCGAGGCGCCCGCGCGAGCCGAGCCAGTGAAAAGCAGTCCGTCGATATCGAGATTGGCGGCGAGCGCCTTGCCTTCCTCCGCGCCCCCCTGGACCAGGCGGAGCGCGCCTTCGGGCACGCCCGCCTCGTGGAAACGCTCGACCAGGAAGGCGCCGGTCGCGGGCGTCTTCTCGGACGGCTTGAAGATCACGCCATTGCCCGCGAGCAAGGCGGGCACGATGTGGCCGTTGGGCAGGTGCGCGGGGAAGTTATAGGGGCCAAGCACCGCCAGCACGCCGTGCGGCTTGTGGCGGATCGCGGTGCGCGCGCCCATCGCGCCTTCCATGCGGCGGCGCGGAGTGCGTTCGGCATAGGCCGTCACCGAAATGTCGACCTTGGCGACAACGCTTTCGACTTCGCCCTTGGCTTCCCACAACGGCTTGCCCGTTTCGCGCGCGATCAGGTCGGCGAAGGCATCGGCATGCGCGCGGACATTGTTGGCGAAACGACGCAACGTCTCGGCGCGATATTCGAAAGGCTTGGCGGCCCATTCGATCCAGCCCTCGCGCGCGGCGGCGACCTCGGCGGCGACGTCGCCGGTCGGTCCGCGCCACAGCAGCGCTCCGGTCGCGGGCTCGTAGCTGATCAGTTCGCTCATCGGTGCGCCTCGCCCATGCGGCGGACGGCGGCGACCTTGGCGTGCAAGGGCGTCCAGTCGTCCTTTTCATCGATGGCGGTCCAGATCGTCTCGACCTCGTCGATATGCATCGAGCAGGGTTCGGCGTCGGACCAGTAGGGATGATCGGTCATGCGCGTCGAGTCATAGCGCGCCAGCATCGCTTCGACTTCTCCAAAATGCGTCGCGTAAGTCGTATCGTACGGCCCCGGGCGACGGCGCCCGCCCGAATAGTCGAAGAAGAAGCGGTCGATCCCCACCGTGCGCGTGGCGAGGCCGGCTTCTATCGTCTGGACCAGGGCCAAATCGTCTTTGTCGCCGCGTGGGCGAACGCCGAGGCGAGCCAGCATCGCATTCACATAGGCCGCCTCATAAACCTGGGGGAAGGTGTCGAGGATCGGGGCGAGTGTCTCGATCTCGGCCACTTTCGACAGCGCGATCGCGAGTTGGACCACATCCCAATGGATCGCCTGCGGCTGGCGGCCGAACGCGTAGAGGCCGTGATGATCGAAATAGGCCGCGGTGAAGTCGGAATCCCAGAATGGCGTGAAGCGCCAGGGGCCGTAATCGAAGCTCTCGCCCGTCACATTAATATTGTCGCTGTTGAGCACACCATGGACGAAGCCCGCCGCCATATAGGATGCGGCGAGGTGTGCGGTGCGCTGAACCGCCTGTTCGAGCAGGCGGAGCGCCGGCTCGTCGCCGGGCGTCTCGCCATAAAGATGTTCGATCACATAAGCGGCGAGACGGTTCAGCTCCTCGGTCTGGCCGAGCATGGCGAGCCGCTGGAAGCTGCCGATGCGGATATGGCCGTGGCTCAGCCGCACCAGCACAGCCGATCGGGTAGGGGAAGGCTCGTCGTTGCGCTGGAGGGCCTCGCCGGTTTCGATCAGGGAGAAGGTCTTGGAGGTATTGACACCCAACGCCTCCAGCATCTCGGTTGCCAATATCTCGCGCACCCCGCCCTTCAGCGTCAACCGCCCGTCGCCGAAGCGGCTATAGGGCGTCGTGCCCGATCCCTTGGTGCCGAGGTCGAGCCAGCGGCCCTTGTCGTCGCGCAGCTGTGCGAAGGTGAAGCCGCGCCCGTCGCCGATATCGGGATTATACGAGCGGAACTGATGGCCGTGATACCGCAGCGCCAGCGGTTGCGGCAGGTTGGCGGGGAGAGGCCGGAAACGCCCAAAATGGGCGAGCCAATTCTGGTCGGTCAGGCCGTTAAGGCCGACGGAAGTCGCCGCGCGGTCATTGCGGAAGCGTAGGACCGTCTGCGGGAAATCGGCGGATGCAACTTGATCGGACAGGAAATCGGCGATGCCGGATATCGGCGGCTGCGATTGGGACGGCATCAGGCCGATATGGGGTGGTGCATGATGGCGGCGCAAGCAGATAGCGTTCGCCTCCCCCATTCATCGCGACGAAACACCCGCCGCGAGACGAAAAGCGCGGTCAGCGATCAGAGCCAGCCGGCGGACCGCAGCGCCGCGATCTTGGTCCGCCCCACCGGCGCTTCGATCCCGTTCCGCAGGCGCAGCCGGAAATTCCGGCCATCCTCGACCAGGCTCTCGACCGCGTCGCGCGCGACCCACCAGGATCGGTGCACCTGCATGCCGTCGACCCCCTTCAAGTCGCCCACGGCGCGGCCGAGCGACGCGAGAATGAGGCGGGAGCCGTCGCGGCCATGCACGCGGACATAATGGTCTTCCATCTGAAGGCAGAGCACCTCGCGGCCCAGGCGAAGCGGCGCGGTCTCGACCTGGCGTGTCGGTCGGCGCGGCCCGAGGAACGGTCGCGTCACAATGTAGAGCGTGCCCGCAATAAGGGCCTGACCATACCATTGGAGCCGGCCGATGCTGGCCAGCCGCGGCCAGATCAAGCCTGCGAGCGCGTGAGTCGCAAAGCTGAGCGGTAGCGTCGCGAGCGCCACCGTGATCAATAAGGTGAGCCATCGCGGAAGCGCGGGGGCACGCGGCGCGATCAGGCGAAGCAGCAGGTCGAACGCAACGCAGCTAAGCAGCGACGTGCCGGTCCAATAGGCGATGCGTGTCGCCAGCCTGCCGTCGTTCAGATAGCTCCCGAACGGACCGAGCAGGCCGAGGAAACAACCCATAGCGGCATAGGCCGCGAGCACGCGGCCCGACGGGACGCGGTCGAGTGGCCGTACCATCTCACCGGCGTCAGACCCTGCCGCCGTCATCGACGCCGCGCATTCGCCGGTTCGCGAATTCATTCGCACGTTCGCGAAAACCGCCGCTGCGCCGGAAGGCCGGCGGCGTAGCGGAAGGCGGACCTATCGAAGGATGATCCATGCGATTCCTGCCTCTTATTTCCTGCCTGCTCCTCGCATTCGCGTCGCCCGCGCTCGCCAGCGTCGGCTTCCAGACCGCACATATTCCCGACCCCGCAGGGGGCACGATCGAGATCGGCATCTGGTATCCGGCCAACGTGCCGCCTGTGACCGCGCAACTCGGCCTGAGCGCGCAGACCGTCGCGGCGGGCGCCCCAATGGTTGGCGATCATCTTCCGCTGGTCGTTATATCGCATGGCAATGGCGGCTTCTTCGGCGGACATTCCGACACCGCCGAGGCGCTCGCACATGCCGGTTTCGTCGCGGCCGCGCTCACGCACACGGGGGACAGCTATCCCGATCTGAGCCGCGCGACGGACATGCCGAACCGGCCGCGCCAGCTCTCGGTTCTCATCACATACATGCTGGAATCCTGGCCCGGTCACGATCGGCTCGATGCCGGCCGCGTGGGCGCCTTCGGCTTCTCCTCGGGCGGGTTTACGGTGCTCGCGGCCGCGGGCGCCAGGACCGATCCTGCGGTCATCGCCCGGCACTGCCAGATCCTTCCCGCGCTGTACGATTGCCTGCTCATCGCCGCACATAAGCAGGCCCCCGCATCCTGGGCCTGGGCGAGCGATACGCGCATCAAGGCCGTGGTCGCGGCGGCACCGGCTATCGGCTACGCCTTCACGCCGGAGAGCCTTGCGGCGATCCGCGTGCCCGTGCAGCTCTGGCAGGCGCAATATGACCATATTCTGCCCGCGCCTTATTATGTCGAGCCGGTGCGCCGTCACCTTCGATCGGTCGAATTCCACAAGGCGATGGGCGCCGATCACTTCGACTTCATGCCGGAGTGCAGTCATCCCGATCAATACCCCTCCATCTGTTTTTCGCCGTCCGGCTTCAACCGCGCGGCCTTCCATGTCGCGTTCGATTCCGCGGTCGTTCGGTTCTTCCGGAGGACGCTGCGATGATGCGGCGGCAATCGGGGACACAATAGCTATTTCGTTGCCGTTCGGAGCATCAGGCGTCCGCTGCGACGAAGCGGCCGAGCCTCCAGGCACGGAACAGGAATGCCGCGCTCGCCAGAAGTGAGATAGCCAGCGCGGCCAAGGAGGCTTCGGGGCCGAACCCGCCGCCGCTCAGCATGACCGGGACCCCCGGAGCCGGGTGCAACGTCAAAGGCCCGCCGGCAATCTCGGTAATGCCGGATACCGTGGCGCCGAAAATCCAGCCCTGGGTGAAGTTCCAGGCGGCGTGCATCCCGATCGCGGCCCAGATCCGCCCGGTGATCAGATAGAGGCCAATGCCGATCCCCTCCCCGGCGATCAGGCAAGCCGCCGCGAACGGGCTGGAATCCGGGTTGGCCAGGTGGAGCAGCCCGAACAGCAAGGCCGCGCCGACGAGCGCCGGCCAGATCCCGACCGCCCGCCAGAGCAGACGGAAAATGACCAGCCGCAGCACCAATTCCTCAACGACGCCTGACCGGATGGAATCGCGCAGCGCCAGCGCGACCCGGTCGATGACGCGCGGCTCGATGATCACCCAGCCGAACAGCCATTGCAGGCCGACGATCGCGGTCAGCAACGCGGCGCCGATCCCCAATCCAAGCGCCAGATTGATCGGCGCGCGCCGCAGGTCCAGCTCCGGAACCCCTCTCCGCTCGCCGAGCCGGACGGCCCCCCAATAGGTCGCGACAAGCGCGCTCGAGCCCGCAATCGCAGCCACCAGCCTGAAGGAGGCGGGGGCGGGGCTTGTCGCCGTTGGGTGGATGCCGTCCGCCCGGACCATGAGCCATAAAGTCGCCTTTGCGACCAGGTTGAACAGGGCGACGGTCGCGACGCACAGCCCGGCAAGCCAGGCCAGCGCCCGCAGCCAACGCCACCTTCCCGCCGCCAGCACGCCCGTCGATCCGATCACCGCCATGTTCACCCCATCTGTCCAGTGGGGGTAATTTAAGTGTATTAGTATGTCAATACACCAACACTTAACACCACTCGTTTGTTCATTGTTTGTTCCAAACCATACCTTGCTTCATGACCAACGCCATTAAGTTCGTTTTCGGGTTTTTCGGTTTTCCGACCGTGCGCAAGCTGGCGCGCCGCTATCGGCGGTTGCGGTTTGCATCCTATCCGGCCGATATGCGCGCGGTACAGCGGGAGAGCGCAGGCGCGTGGCGGGACGGGGTTACGAAGACGGCTATTGGTATAGCGCGGACGGCCTGCGGCTGCATTTCCGTGACTATGCGGGGGATGAGACGAGGGCGCCGATACTGTGCGTGCCTGGCCTCACCCGCAACGCGCGCGATTTCGAGGGCGTGGCACGGAGGCTGGCGGGCAAGCGCCGCGTGATCGCGCTCGATCTGCGGGGACGGGGTGAAAGCGACGATGCGATCGATCCGCTTACCTACATTCCGCCGGTCTATCTGCAGGATCTGGGTGCGCTGATCGCGGAGCATTGCGTCGGGCCGGTCGTGCTGTTTGGCACGTCGCTCGGCGGGTTGATGGCGATGCTGCTGTCGCTGACCGCCAGGCCATCGCTGGCGGGCGTGTTGCTCAACGATGTCGGGCCGGTGCTCGGCGCCGCAGGCATGGCGCGCATCCGTTCCTATGTCGGGCAGGATCGGCGCTTCGCGGACTGGAGCGAAGCCGCACGGGCGATCGCGGACAATCACGTCGGCACGTTTCCCGACTATCGGGAGGCTGACTGGATGGTGTGGGCGCACCGCATGTGCCGCGAGCAGGACGGCGCGATCCGGTTCGACTATGACATGGGGATCGTCGAGCCGTTCAAATTGCCCCAGCCCGAGCCGGCGTTCGACCTCTGGCCCGCGTTCGAGACGCTGCACGGTCTGCCGAGCTTGCTGGTGCGCGGCGAATATTCGGACGTGCTGGAGGCGGAGACCGCGTCGGAGATGGTGCGGCGGCTGCCGATGATGGATCTCGTCACCTTGCCGCGTATCGGGCATGCGCCTACGCTGGAGGAACCGGAAGCCGTTGCGGCGATTGATCGTCTGTTGGCGAAGGTCGATCAAGAATAAGCGCGCATTCCAGCACATGTTGGCCTATATGGCCGCGACGTTTTTTTGGAGGTTGGTTTGTTCAAGGGATTGCGCCCGATCATGTATGCTGGCCGCGAAGTCTGGCCGCTGATCGAGGGCGGCAAAGGCGTCGCGGTATCCAACCATGCCAGCACGGGCGCATGGGCGGCAGCGGGAGGCATCGGCACGGTCTCCGCGGTGAATGCGGACAGCTACGATCCCGAAGGCAAGATCATTCCCCAGGTCTATCGCGCGCTGACGCGGCGCGACCGGCATGAGGAGCTGGTGCAATATGCGATCGACGGCGCGGTCCAGCAGGTGAAGCGCGCCTGGGAGATTGCGGGCGGCAAGGGCGCGATCAATATCAACGTGCTGTGGGAAATGGGCGGCGCGCAGCGCGTGCTCCACGGCGTGCTCGAACGGACCAAGGGGCTGGTCGCGGGCGTCACCTGCGGCGCTGGCATGCCCTATAAATTGAGCGAGATCGCGGCATCCTACGGCGTCAACTACCTGCCGATCGTGAGTTCCGGCCGCGCCTTCAACGCTTTGTGGAAGCGCGCTTATTCGAAGGCGGCGGAATGGCTGGCGGCGGTGGTTTACGAGGATCCCTGGCTCGCGGGCGGGCATAACGGCCTGTCCAACGCGGAAGACCCCCGTCAGCCCCAGGATCCCTATCCGCGCGTCAAGGCGCTGCGCGAGACGATGCGGGCCGGCGGCGTGAGCGAGGATGTGCCGATCATCATGGCCGGCGGCGTCTGGCATCTGCGCGACTGGAATGACTGGATCGACAATCCCGAGCTTGGCGCGATCGCGTTCCAGTTCGGCACGCGGCCCCTGCTGACGCAGGAAAGCCCGATCTCGCCCGAGTGGAAAGCGCGGCTGATGGAGCTCGACGAGGGCGATATCCTGCTCCACCGCTTCTCGCCGACCGGCTTCTATTCCTCGGCGGTTCGCAACCCCTTCCTGCGTAGTCTCGAGGCGCGTTCGGAGCGTCAGATCGCCTTCAGCATGGAAGCGGCGGGCGATCATCAGTTCAAGCTCGATGTCGGCGTGAAGGGCAAGAGCTTCTGGGTCACGCTCGGCGACCTCCATCGCGCGCGCGAATGGGATGGGCTGGGCTTCACCGTCGCGCTCAAGACGCCCGACAACACGCTCGTTTTCGTAACGCCCGAGGAGATGAAGGTTATCCGCAAGGATCAGGCCGATTGCATGGGCTGCCTCAGCCAATGCGGCTTTTCGTCCTGGGCGGATACCGAAGGTAATTCGACCGGGCGCCTCGCCGATCCGCGCAGCTTCTGCATCCAGAAGACGCTTCAGGACATCGCGCATGGCGGCCCGATCGACCAGAATCTGATGTTCGCCGGCCATGCCGCCTACAAATTCAAGCAGGACCCTTTCTATTCGAACGGGTTCGTGCCGACGGTGAAGCAGCTGGTCGACCGGATCCTGACCGGGGATTGATTCCCGCCGGGGCGACGCTTGGGCAGGGCCAAGGATTTTTACCTGCCCGCGCTAATTCC
>Ga0068865_100000076_pt1 | contig 51732 bp, 51 predicted proteins | sample KBSMisM12_FD_75293 | JGI IMG/M metagenome (GOLD analysis project Ga0068865, IMG submission 75293) | Miscanthus rhizosphere microbial communities from Kellogg Biological Station, Michigan, USA - KBS Miscanthus M1-2 | ecosystem: Host-associated > Plants > Roots > Rhizosphere > Soil ...
TTCCGCAAATATGCGGTGGGGCACCGCCATGTCCAAAGTTTACTGGTAGACGATTATATTTCAAAAACCGAAAGCCGGATCACGGCGTCCATGACCCCTTACATTACAGAAGAGCGCGAACTGCGCGTCGCGCAGATGGACGTATTCTCGCGGCTGATGATGGACCGCATTATATTTTTAGGTGCTGCGGTAGATGATAATGTCGCCAACATCATCCAGGCACAATTGCTTTTTCTGCAATCCACCGACACTAAAAAGGATATACAGATGTATATCAACTCGCCGGGAGGATCGGTATATGCCGGATTTGGCATTTATGATACCATGCACCTGATCGCGCCGGATGTGGCGACCATCTGTACCGGCATGGCTGCGTCCATGGCGGCGGTATTGTTATGCTCAGGCGCGGCGGGTAAACGCGCGGCCCTCACCCACTCCAGGGTAATGCTGCACCAGCCACTGGGCGGTGTGCAGGGACCAGCTTCAGATATCGAAATAACCGCGCGGGAAGTACAAAAAGTAAAAAAAGAACTTTACACGATCTTGGCAAAACACAGCGGACAGGAATATCAAAAAATACATGATGTATCCGACCGGGATTTCTGGATGATCGCATCAGAAGCAAAGAACTTTGGGATAATTGATGAGGTGTTAGGAAGCTGATAATAGTCGTCCATTTTCGTAACCCTCCTTTTTACTTGCAAAAGCGAGGTTGGTCGATCCGCTAGCTAGTGGAATACGACTGGGTAGGTAGATATGAGAGCGGCATTTGCGCTGATGCACTTACCCAACTCACTGGCTATCTCGTCACAGCCAGCATTTGCGCAAATTTTTACTATCTTTATAACACAACCTTATCATGACTCTTTATGCATAATTTATTTGTTTTAAAAAAACATTTGGGCATTGCGGCTTTGTTTATTGCCTTACTCTCCTTTAACATTTGTTGTACTGGTGGCTATTCCAGGATCCCGGAGAAATTTTACCCTGAAGAAATCATTAAAGCCGTAAAGCCGGATAAAAATTACATCTATTGGGCATTTTGCAGGTGGCCGGCAGACAAGGATACCATAATATACAGCAGGGGCAAAAGGCCGAATGGCTTAAAGCTTGATCCACCCTTACTTGGCACTTTATATCAAGGGTGCATGCCTGCATGGTGTTTCAACTACGTTATAACAGTGAAAGACGGAAGAACCACCTTTATAACTACTAAAGAAAATTTCGGCAAGTTTTTGGGTACCATAGAAAATTTGGAAGAAGCAGTTTTATTAGCGACAGCGACACAAGATTTAGGCATTGATGAGAATAATAGAAAGGGTGGCGCGTATATGACTACAGCTAACGGTTACAATTTACATCTAATGCATTATACAAGTTGTCCGGAAAGCCGCGAAAGTGTTCTGATCAAAATTGACAAGGATAAAGGCATTCTACAGAAAACAAAACTGGACGCTTATTACAAAGGAAAAGATTGTATTGTTTATTGATTACCTCATTTCCCCTATTTTTGAGAAAAACCCCAAATATGATCTCGTGCGAACAAGCCTTAGCATTTGCAAACGAATGGGTAGAAGCATGGAACGCCCACGATATGCCCCGTGTACTGGAACATTATACCGACGACTTTGAAATGAGTAGTCCGCTGATGATACAAATGGGCATAAGTGAGAGCGGAACACTAAAAGGGAAACAACAAATACGCGACTACTGGCAAAAGGGACTGGCAAAATATCCTGATCTGCATTTTAAAATAATCGACGTGCTCACGAGCGTAAACTCGGTCATCATCTATTATCACACCATCAACAATAAGCTATCAGCCGAGCTATTTATGTTTAATGACGAAGGCAAGGTTTATAAATCTGCCGGGCATTATAATTAGTGAGCCGTACTTACGGTAGCCGATGGATCTGCATGAACAGCTTGCTTAATATTCCGGCGGCCAATCAATAAAACGATTAGCGCAATAGCTGATGAAACAGCCATAATTGCTGCCATTGGCGTTGCCGACCGGCTGCTAAAAACACCCACACAAGCCGAAGCTGCAGCGCCAAGTCCTAATTGCATCGTCCCCAACAAGGCCGAAGCTACCCCTGCATTTTTAGGAAATGGTGCCATTGAGAGGGCTGAAGTATTCGGATAGGTTAACCCGACACAACATAACATCAGGAATATCATCGCTATGGTGCCCACCAGACCGAACCACCCGTTTGCAGCACCGGTCAGAAATAGGGCACAAATAATTACTTGCGAGATAAGTGCCCCCCGCACCACCTGCTCGCTTTTGAAGCTTTTGATGAGGACACTGTTTAACTGGCCCGAACCTATAAAGCCGACAGACAGCCCTGCAAATACCCAGCCGTACTCTTTTTTATCCAAACCAAATACGTCCATAAACACCAAAGGCGAACCCGCCACGTAAGCAAAAAGTCCGCAAAAACCTACAGCGCCTGCTATGGCATAAGTATAAAATTGAGGGCTGCGGATAACGAGTATAAAGCTACTGATTATCGGGCCAGGCTTCAGAGAATATTCTGGGTCGGGCTTGTAGCTTTCGGGCAGAGTAAATATCACCGCTATCAATATCAGAACGGCGATACCGAGCAATACCACAAAAACCGACTGCCAGCCAAAAGCATCAGCCAGGTAACCGCCGGCTGTCGGGGCTATCAATGGCGATGCCCCAAGCACCAGCACCAAAAGCGCAAATACCGTGGCATTATCTTTTACAGGGAAAAGGTCGCGTACCATCGCTATCGATGCTACTCCTGCTGCACAGCCCCCTATCGCCTGGATAAGCCGCATCAGAATCAGCATTTCGACGGAACCTGACAAAAAGCAACCCACTGAAGCAATGATGTAAAGGCACAATCCAACATACAGCGGCCGTTTGCGCCCGAACCGGTCCATCAACGGGCCATAAATCATCTGCCCTACGGCAAGGCCAATAAAATAGCTGGATAGTGACAGATCGACCCTCGATGTAGTCGTATTTAATGCCTTTGCAATATCCTGAAATGCAGGCAGGTACATATCAATAGAGAACGGGCTCAGTGCCGTAAGCGTACCTAAAATAAGTACCAGGAAAAAGTAACGTTGTTTTGTCATAGATAGTGCTTGGTCTGAGTGCTAAGATAAAAAGGCTTTCTTAGATGGAATGTAAATTTTAATGATTATTGGTCACTGGTCATTAGTACGTTATCCCAACTCATCGTTCACTACTGACTAATGACAACTATCAAACCAAATATTGTTACTACATTAGCAATCAGGCTAAATCAAGCTCAAGCCGCCTAACCAATGATATTACTCATTATCCTATTTTGTATCCTTCTGCTTGTCCTGTTAGTAAGTTGGGCAAAAGTTAATCCCTTCCTGGCATTTTTGATTGTTTCCATTACCGCAGGGTTGTTCTTAGGCATCCCAATGGATAAAGTTACCGGCGCGGTACAAAAAGGGCTTGGAGATACTTTAGGAACTATCACAATCATTATTTGCCTTGGCGCCATGACGGGGAAACTAGTGGCTACCAGTGGTGCCGCGCAAAAGATAGCCGAAGTGCTGGTGAAACTCTTCGGAGTAAAATATATCCAGTGGGCTTTGGTTGTAGTTGGATTTATAGTCGGCATTCCCTTATTTTATAATACAGGTTTTGTGTTGATGGTACCACTTATCTTTTCGGTGGTATACAAATACAAACTTCCGGCTGTATATATTGGCTTGCCTATGCTGGCGGCGTTATCGGTTACGCATGGCTTTTTGCCACCGCACCCATCGCCCACGGCCCTGGTAACTATGTTCCATGCCAATATGGGCACCACCCTCAGTTATGGATTGATATTGGCAATACCCGCTATCATCCTGGCGGGGCCTGTATTTGCCAGGACGCTGAAAAAGATACCTTCAACCCCTATGGAAACATTCCGGGCGGAAGAGTTACCTGCCGACAAGCTACCTAGCGCCTTTATCAGTTTTCTTACTGCACTGCTGCCCGTTATTCTGCTGATGGGAAGCGCCTTTTATCTGAATACCGACCATACTACCGGCCTCATGCATAAACTCATTGCCTTTATTGGCGATGCATCAATTGTAATGCTGATATCCATATTGGTTGCTACATATACCTTAGGTATCAGGCAGGGTGTTAGTATGAAAAGGCTTGCAGAGCTATATGGCGATGCCGTAAAAGATATTGCGGGCATCCTGCTAATTATAGGTGGTTCAGGAATATTTAAAGAAGTACTAGTGACCAGCGGCGCCAACAACGCTATTACAGCCTTGATGCAAAGTATGCAATTGCAGCCGCTTGTTTTGGGCTGGCTACTGGCCGCCATTATCCGCATAAGCTTGGGATCAGCAACGGTAGCCGGACTTACCGCGGCAGGCATTGTATCTACCATGGTATTACACGATCACAGCATCAACCCCAACCTGATGGTGCTCTCCATAGGCGCGGGAAGTCTGGCCTTTTCGCATGTAAATGATGGTGGGTTCTGGATGTTCAAGGAGTATTTTAACTTGTCTATTAAAGACACCATCAAGTCATGGTCGGTTATGGAGTCAATAGTTTCTGTTGTGGGCTTGGTGGGGGTTTTGATTTTGAATGCAGTGATTAAGTAATAGCTGATATTTTAATTCTAACTTATCGACATTAAAAAATATATCCTAATTTTAGAATTATTCCGGCATTGAGTGTACTGCCCGGTTTTTATCTATCATATCCTTTAAAATTATCACTATGAAAATCTCATCCTTTTCAGTTGCATTCCTTTTAGTCGTTTTTTGTTCAGGTTTAGCTGGTGCGCAGCAGGAAAATATTGATACCGCCGCCATCCGCATGATCAAAGCTGCAGAAAAAAGCGATTCGCACATCCCGATGATCGCGCATTACCTGACAGATGTATCAGGATCGAGGCTAACAAACTCGCCGGGCTTCTTCCGTGCGGGAAATTGGGCGGTCGAAACAATGAAAAAATGGGGATTAGTAAACGCCAAGCTCGAGCCATGGGGTGACTACGGCCGCGGCTGGGAGTCGGAAGAGTTTAGCGCTGATATGGAGGTTCCTTATCATCAACCGATCATAGGCTACGCCATACCCTGGACTGCCAATACCGCTGGGAAAATACGTGGGCAAGTGGCAATCCTGAGCTCAAATTCGTTAGCAGACACCAATTTTATAGCCAAACATGCTGCAGACTATAAAGGTAAGATCATTTTGCTGGCAAGCGACCGCACCAAAATTGAGGGCGACTTTAAACCATTTTCGACCCGGTTAACGGATAGCGAATTGATGAAAATGCCAGACACCTACATGATCGCCCGTAAACTGATCGACTATTACCTGGGTCGGTTGAAAACTCAGGGCGATATGATACAAAAACTGAAAGCAGCAGGCGCATTGGCATTACTATCATCCAATGGTCGTGACGGCACCGTTACGGTTCAGGCATTTTTCGGGTTTAAAGCAGGAGGTAAAGAAGGTTTACCAGAAGCCGCCATTTCAGGAGTGGATGGATTAAAGCTCAAACGCCTGATCGAATCTGGTCATTCTGTTGAATTATCATTAAATATCAAAGGGAAATTCTATAGCGATGATACCAAAGGTTATAATGTTGTAGCCGAAATTCCGGGAAGCGACCCGAAACTTAAAGCTCAATTGGTAATGCTGGGCGGGCATATGGATTCATGGCCTGCCGGAACAGGCGCTACTGATAACGGCGCCGGCTGTATCGTAATGATGGAAGCCGTACGCCTGCTGGACTCGCTGCACCTGAAACCTAAACGCACTATCCGTATTGCTTTATGGAGTGGTGAAGAACAAGGCCTCTTAGGTTCTTATGGCTATGTAAAAAATCATTTTGGTAGCGGCGAAACAGGTGTTTTCAAACCGGAGCAAGCGAAAGTATCAGCTTATTTTAATCTCGACAATGGTTCAGGAAAAATCAGGGGGATTTTTGCACAAAAGAACGACGCCGTGAAACCCATATTTGAACAGTGGCTGGTTCCGTTTGCTGACATGGGCGCCAAAACCGTAACGATGAGCAATACAGGATCGACAGACCATTTATCATTTGACTGGGTAGATATCCCCGGCTTCCAGTTCATTCAGGATCCGCTGGATTATGAAACAAAAACGCATCATACCAATATGGACACCTACGATTACCTGCAAATTGACGACCTGAAACAGGCAGCAGTTATCGTAGCATCATTTGTATACCAGGCTGCAAACCGTCCTGAGATGTTACCGCGCAAAGCCCCGGTTAAAGAGCAGTTTGTGTTTGATGGATTTTAATAGCACAACCTAGTGTTTTTTTTCAAATTCAACGGGATCAGGCCCGGCCAGAAGTACATCGGCGATGCGGTCCAGGTCAGGGCAATTTTCGGCGGTTTCTGTTCCCAGCTCAACAAGTGCCTGAATATTCTCTTTTGATGCATTATCCATTGCCGGATCAGCATCGCCTAAGTTGCTTGGCTGTATCCTAATATAATTAGCCTCATTTCCATGTGCAGAGAACATTTTCTGCATATGGAAATCTGTCACTTCGGATGCTCCCGACATCATAATGTCCAAGACAGGTTTAACCCAACCCACTTCTCCCCAATTTTTAGCGTGCTTATACTCGTACCGCTTTTCCTGGCTGCCTGTACCTATTGACACTACGAACATATCACTCGAAGTGGGGCTGCCCTTAGCGTTGCGCACTTCTGAATAGGCACATAATGATGGATTGTTGGCAAACACCCCACCATCTACACATGCATAAGATACGCCACTGACAGATTTTACCAATTCCGTTTCAAAATAGGTTGGTGCGGCTGACGTAGCCCTGCAAACATCTTTCACCAAAAAATCTGCCATATCACCCCACATAGCATAATCCTGCTGAGCGAAAAACTTGGTTTCTCTCCGTTCAATATCGTACGAAGTAATAATACAGGGCTTTAGTAATTGACTTAGTCTTAAATTGCCAAAATATTTATGCAGACAACCGTCTATACCGGCTTTTTCATATTTTTCACTTAATAAACCATTAAGCGTAGCTATTTTATGGCCTATACTGGAGGCGAATATTTTATCGCCGTTTTCGATATATAATTTTACTGCATCTTTCGCCGAAAAGCGGGCGGCTTTAGGGTTATCTTCTGAAGGGCACAATAATACACAGGTTAGTATACCACCAGTACTTGTGCCCGCAAAAAAGTCAAAAAAGTCGGAGATCTTTACATTTGGGTTTTTCGTTTTTTGCTGCAATTTGGTTTCTAATGCAACTAAGACCTGGCCCGGTACTATACCACGTATACCGCCGCCATCAATAGAAAGTATCTTTTTCATAGGTTCAGATATGGGAGGGTTTGTAAATTAAAGATAGTCTTTTTTTCAAAAATACAAACAACTGACTCCCAATTGCTTAACCTAGTTTGCAGCTGAAGACCGCTCCATTGCAGAAGAGTCTTCTTCATTACCCACAGTCACCTTGTTCTCTTCAAAATACTTCCTACGCACAATACTCGACATTTTGTGATCGCCGGTATGGGTCCAACCCGGAGGCATGATGATATACAGAAATTTATTTTTGATACCCGGAGCCTTCGCCACATCTTTTGCTAACAGCACGATCTCGCCAAAATAAGCATCGAGGAAGCTATGCGGTTTCATCGGCCGGGTAATGCCGTATTCAATTGGTATTTTCCGATCTTCGGGCTGATAAGTGTGAAACACCCTGTCCCATATATTCAGCAGGTTGCAAAAATTGGTATCCATATAAAGTGGGTTCCGGGCATGATGTACCCGGTGGAAAGATGGCGTAAGGATTATCCTGCCTAAAAACCCGAACCGTGCGTCATTCACCAAATTCTCGCCGATATGTATAAATGCCCCCCAAGTGCCGTCAATAAACATGATCACAAAAAGCATGGCCGGGTTAACGCCAAGCAAAATACAAATAGTAGTACGAATCACATCTGCATAAGGCCCCTCCAAAAAGAAATGTGCATAGGTAACAGACAAGTTCATCGATGTAGGTGCATGGTGGGTTGAATGCAGACACCACAGTATGCGCACCTTATGTGCCAGGAAGTGATAAACAAAGTGCGCCAGTTCCCAAATCACATAACCATAGATAAACCAGTACCAGGTGAAAGTGGTTTTAAGGATGGCATATCGTTCAAAAAAGCCGATACACAAAGCTACCATCGCAAATGAGATCAACCGGCCTACAACAGCGTTAAACACATAAGTAAAAAAAGACAATTTATAGTCGAGCACCTTAAACCGCTTAAAAAAAGCACCGCGGATGATCTCGATAAGCAGCAGAAAAGGAATAAGCGGCCCCAATACAGAGGTAACACCATGCCAGGTAAGCAATTCCTCGTACTTACCTGATTTTAGTATATCGACGAGATTACCAAACCCCCAAAACCCAAGAAATTCGTTCCAAATTGCTTTTAAGAAATCCATTGCAGAAAATTATAATTGGTTGTGCTGCTAATTTACGCCGAAAAAACCAAAAACGCTATCCCATGTTGGTATAACAAGCCTGGATGATTTTGATCCTGGTTTAAATTTCATTTCAGGCGAGGAAAATAGCTATGGCAGATTACAATATTATATACACAGCAGAAGACGACCAGGATTATTTATGGAATGGCCGCGGCTTTGACCTGGTTGATAAAAAAGGCAATGAAAAACTCTTATTCAGTGGTAGAAGTTACAGCGATAAGGACTTACCTGAAGAATTGCCAAAAGTTCGCGAAGCGGTTAAAATAAGCTTCCCAACTCATAGCAATATCCGCTTAAAGCAAGTAGAGGTGCCTGTGAATAGCAAAAGCGACAGTCCGGGGCATACCCCGCATATTATCTCCTGAGATCAAGATTGAATATAGCTCCTCAGTTGTTCTATGGTCTCTTCGTGCGAAAGGATGGTTTCAGTAACCAGGTCATTAATAGAAATAATACCGCATAATTGGTCGCCCTTAAATACCGGCAGATAGCGGATGTTGTTCTCGCTCATGATGTGCATGCAGGTTTCAATTGAGTTATCTGGTATGATATGCGGAAGATGGGTAGTCATGATCTCGCGAACCAATGTCTCGTCAGATGATTTACCTTTCAGTATAACTTTCCGGGCGTAATCGCGTTCGGTAAGCAGGCCCTGGTATGCGCCATTTTCGTCGGTAACTACCACCGAGCCAATATTCCTGTCATCCATCAATCTTAACGCGTCTAATACGGAAGTTGACGCATCAATGGTGACAACAGATGAACCCTTGCGGGAAAGAATATGTGCAACTTTTTTCATAACATTCAGATTTAGTGGAGAAAACGGCTTATACCCAAATATAATGAATCCGTTTCAATACCACGAACTTTTATTTAAAAATGTAAAGTTTAATTTTTAGATTGGCGTCAATTATCACAACTATGAAGAAAACTCATTTGTGGCTGATCATATTGGTCCTTTTTTTCAGCCGGAATTCATTCGCTCAAACGACTGATGCCGGGCAATTCTACACCTCTTTTGATGGCACCAAAATTTACTATGAAGTAAAAGGAACCGGAACCCCTGTAGTGCTTATCCATGGCTTTTGCGGAACCGGCGAGGGATGGAAAAAAAGCATTGTTTATACCAACCTGATCAAGGGCGGTTATAAGGTGATCATACTGGATCTGCGGGGTAATGGTCAATCAGACAAACCGCACACCGACGAGGCTTACAGCAACGATGCTGAAGCAAAAGACATTATGGGTTTAATGACCAGTTTAAATATTACCAAGTATAACGTAGTAGGTTATTCGCGCGGTTCGATCATCGCTTCCAGACTTCTTGTTTTGGATACGCGGGTAAATAAAACGGTAATGGGCGGCATGGGCGATGGTTTTACCGACCCGCAATGGCCAAGAAGATTGCACGCTTATGCAACTTTAATGGGCAGTAAAAACTTCCATGAGTTTGATGATATGATGAAATACATACATTCTCAAGGCTTCGATGTACCGGCCCTTGCCATGCAGCAAAAACACCAACCAACAACCAGTCATGCCGAACTGGCAAAAATAACCAAACCGGTATTGATTGTACGTGGCAGCGAGGATAAAGAAGATGGTTCTGAAATTGGCCTGCAAAGAATGATTCCCGGCTCAAGAGTGTCTTATGTTCCCGGAGATCATAATACCGCATCTAAGAACAATCAATTTTCGGCAGCTGTATTCTTTTTCTTTCAATCCTGATGTGATTTTGTAGCGTTTCACGTTATAGTAATCGTATACATAAACAATTTGTTTGCACAAATTGCGCCTTAAAGGAATAATGCATAAAAGTCTGCCTTTACTTTACCTTCTTATTATTCCTTTGGCGTTGCATGCGCAAAAGGCTATTGATCCTAATAAGCAAATTGACACCACGGGAAAAAAGGACTTAATTGATATTGGTAAATCCATTTTCCACATCGAAAACAAGATTGATACCGGTAAAAAAGACAGGGCGTTATACTTCTCTATTCTGCCATTATCGTCTGCTGTGCCGGGTGGTGGGCGGGCTGTTTTTACAGCCACCACAGCAGGCTTTTACCTGGGCGAACGCAATACTACTTATCTTTCATCGGTAACCTTTTCTCCTTATTTCAATTTCAGGGGCAGATATGGGTTCCCCTTTCGTTCCAGTTTATGGCTCAAAAACAATAGCTGGAACATCCAGGGCGATACTCGTTTCCTGGTATACCCGCAAAACACCTGGGGACTGGGTGGCGGCACACCAGAGTTCAATAAATTTGTGGTGAACTATAACTATTTCCGTTTTTATCAGAGTGCATTAAAACGCATTACATCCTACCTGTATGCAGGCGTTGGTTATAATATGGATGTTTATATGGATATCGAGACCAATAGTCCCGGGGCGCTGCAACAATTCACCAAATATCCTTACGGCACTTCATCAGAACAAACCTCTTTCTCCTCAGGTGTTACTGCTAATTTGCTTTATGACAGTCGGAACAACCAGTTTAACCCTTTGCCCGGCGCCTATACCAGCGTAGTATACCGCTTAAATACCCATGCATTTGGCAGCGATGCCAACTGGCAATCCATCTATATTGATATGCGAAAATATATTTCGCTTACCCACACGGATGAACACAATGTGCTTGCTCTTTGGACCTATTACTGGAAAACCTTTGGGAATGGTACCCCCTATCTCAACCTGCCAAGCATTGGCTGGGATCCCTATCAGCGATCAGGGCGGGGAATAGAGCAAAACCGTTACAGGGGCAAAAGCCTGATCTATTTTGAGGCCGAATACAGACGAGATCTTATAGAAAACGGCTTGCTGGGGTTTGTGGTTTTTACCAATGTCAACTCTGTAACCGAACCTGCAACAAACAGGTTTACCTACTGGCGGCCATCCGGCGGCGGCGGCTTGCGCATCAAATTCAACAAAAAATCAAACACCAACATTGCTATTGACTATGGCATCAGTCAGGGATATTCGGCTATTGTTTTTGGTCTTGGCGAGGCGTTTTAGCCCCTAATTATTGATAATATTATTGGATATATGTAAGCTAAATGTTACAAAATGGATCACTTTAATACAGCAAACATATTTTACATACACAAAAAAATATTATATTTGGTGAGTTATAGCTCGATAAGATTTTTTAGCCCAAGCATTTGTTTATATACTAGCTTTCACGCCTGTCCCCATAATTTCTTTTCGGCATTAAACTTTATCCATTTAAGCAAATGTCAAAACGTGTATTAGTTTTAGATGATAATCAGGATATTCTGGACATTGTTCAGGAAACTTTGTCATATGAAAAATTTGAAGTGAAAAGCACTGCAGAGAGTGATAAGGTAATGTCACTGGTAAAAGAATTTGCACCCCACCTGATCCTACTGGATTACCGTATGGCAGGAACCAACGGCGGTGAGGTTTGTCAGCAAATTAAAGCACATCCTGAATACAATGAGATACCTGTAATTATCTTCTCGGCATACATCAATCATCAGGACGAAATACTGGCTTACGGGTGTGATGCCATAATCAATAAACCCTTTGACCTGGCAGAACTAATTGGCAAAGTAAACGAACTGATTAATTAAATTTTTCTATTTTTATGTCATCCCTTATTAAGTAACTAATTTAAAACTGGTTTATCGCAAACTTGTAAATAATTAAAGCTTGAAGTAAGTGGAGCAGATTTCGCCCGTAATTTTCAAACCAGCCACCGTAAGGTATTGCCGCAAATGCGGCTCCTCATTTCATTTTCAGCTGCATCGCAACTGGTTTGTAAGAACCTTTCTTTTTTTCCTTCCGCTAAGGGTATATTTCTGTGCTAAGTGCCAAAAGCCCAGATATGTACTCATCAAAAAGAAAGTAAAGACTTCTGAAGAATAATTTGTACTAAAAAAAGGAACACTTTTGTCCTAAAATTCCGACTATGCCTTATTATTCAGACATTAGGCATGGCCTCGTTATGTAGTTCAAACACAAGCTGTCCATGGTACAGTTATTGTTGCTGTTAATCTTAATACTAAGAATACACCTACTTAATATGCGTAAAATTATAGTTGTTGACGATAACGAGGATATTTTAGAAATTATTAAGCTGATACTTGAAGGTTACGATTACGAAGTAGTTACCCTGGCTGACGGAGGCTTATTATTTGACAATATCCGGGAGTTCAAGCCTGATTTAATTCTGCTTGATATTATGCTGGGCAATATGGATGGCCGCGAATTATGCAAAGCAGTTAGGGAAAACGACGAAACCAAAGACATCCCTATTATATTTGTATCGGCAAGCCATAGTATATCAGACCGGTTTATGGCAATGGGATCTAATGTAGATTTCCTGGCAAAACCTTTTGATATTAATGAATTGATAGACAAGGTTGCGATGAGCCTGTCAGCTGCATAATATTTGTTCTCTTCTATTCTTCAGTTGATCTTTTCATGACCTTAGGAGTATTTTGCGCCGCTTTGTAATCCAATACATACTGCTCATAGTCGTGTTTTACCTGACTTGCATATTTTCAATATAGCTATTGAATAATCAGATTAACGATACACTTTTTCCAATTCGCCAAATTTATTATAAACACTCGTCTCAAAATTTAGAGGCGAATTATCACATGTGATAATATTAAAATACTGGCTGCTTTTGATAAACTGTGACGGACTGATCCCGAACATTCTGATCATCATTTTATGAAAGTGACTGCTGTCTGCAAATCCGGCTTCCAGTGCTGCCTCGCTTACGGCATAACCATTCATAATGCGGTTGATAGCAAAACGTATGCGCGCCCACATCATGTATTGATAAACAGGCATTCCGGTGGCTTCTCTGAATACTGCCCTCAGCCTGCTTTCTGACAAACAAATCTGATTCGCCAGGTTCGCGACAGTCAATTTTTCGGGATGTTCTGTAGCAATCTTTTGCAGAATTTTTATTACTCTCACATCTGCTTTTGGATGCTCCTTTTCCGAGCAAAGAATGCTTAAGATTTGATTTACTACATTCAACAATAAATCAGGGTCTGATTTCAATATCGCATCCTGCAATTGTTTGGGGTCGATAAATTCAAAAAAATTGATATCCGATTCGCAAACATCTAACCCATTCATATACCTGGATTTGATATGTTTTGCTGCTGATGTTTCAGAATCAAGGTAGATGAGTAATTGTACACTGCCGTTGGTGTCGAGTTGATGGATGGCGTTCTCGCCTATGATCAGGTTTTTATGGTTTTTCCATTCGCCGTCACCTATGCGACACTTAAACCCATCCTGCAAATCGACGATGATCTGCATAGTATTATGACTATGCACGTGGGTAACACAATGTGAAAAGAATAAAGCCGAAACACCATGCCAGATATAAAAATTTGTACGGTAAGGTTTAATATCAGCTTTCATAGCGAAATTTAAAGTCAGATATATTGTACAATATTTTGTCGGCGGTCAATTATACCTTTATGCAAGTTAATACTAAATCAAAAGATATTTCAAACCAATATGGAAGAAAGAATAGTAATTGCCTGCTATAAACCAAAACCGGGCAAGGCGGAAGGCCTGAAAGAATTGATGCGTCAGCATTTGCCCACTTTAAAAAATCAGGGACTGGTGACTGATAGAGCTTCAATTATGATGGAAGCGAAAGACGGCACCATTATAGAAGTTTTTGAGTGGAAGTCGCAAGCAGCAATTGAACAGGCACATACTAATCCCGCAGTTTTAGAAATGTGGGGAAAGTACGCTGAAGTATGTGATTATATTCCAGTTGCCCAGGTACAGGAAGCGACGCAACTATTTTCCGGATTTATTCCTTTTGCATAAAACAAAACATCGGATATGCTAATCAATGAAACCTTAAAAACATTCATACCAACTGTAAAGCCAAAAGAAGCGAAAGTATTTTACCGGGATATCCTGGGACTTACATTTTTAGGAGAGGACTCCTATGGAATAGAGTTTGACTCCGGAGGAAGCTTACTGCGGGTAATTACGGTAAGGGAACTAACTTCACATGAATTCACTATCCTGGGCTGGAATGTAACGGATATCGAAGCCACTGTTGATCTGCTGGTTAGCAGGGGTATCTCTTTTCAGAAATATGATTTCATCAATAATGAACGCGGTATCTGGACATCGCCCAATAATTCAAAAGTAGCCTGGTTTAAAGATCTGGATGGGAATGTGTTGTCGGTATCTCAGATGCCAGAATAATTCAAAAATCTTTCGGATTCATTACCGTTGGCTTAAGCCAACGGTACCAGGGGATAAGTAGCCGGGCTTTAGCCAAACTTCTTCGATATATTTTGGCTTAAGCCAACGGCAATGATCTTTTAAATCTACTTCTTCACCCCAAACTCCCGCAATTCCTTATCAATCTGCTCATTCCATTGCGCCTGAACTGCATGATCCTGCCCATGCCTGGTTTCCGCATCATATTGCTTTTGCATGCGGTTAGCTTCGCGCAATGCTTCCAGGTATTCCATATTAATGGGACCGTAAAAGTTGTCAGTTGGCAACGTCATTGCCAATAGCTTTCTTTTAAAGCGTTCGCTTACTATTTTTTCAATATCAAAATGCCGCTGCTCGTGGTTCAATATATAATCATCTTTTAGGCCCTTTACCCAGCAATCGCTTTTCGCTACGCTTACCTTAATGGCCATATCGACATAGATAATACCCTTTGCAACCTGATTATGCTCTGTGTAACCTATAGCGGGCAATACTTCCGCCTCAAAATGATTATCCCTTGGCTTGTCTTTAAAATCATCCCAGGTGAGCGGGCGTTTGGCAGAATAATAGATCGTATCACCTTCTGGCATTTCGTGATAATCCGTAAACCGAATTTTCACAGTTTTTGCCAGTAAAGGGCTGGTTTCGGAATTGCTGTTCACCCATTCGTTAAAATCAGATAATACTCCCTCCATTCCCATTCTTAAAATTGACTCTACATCAACCAGCTGATTAGCGGACCTACTGTATCGGGCACCGCCGGTAAAATCTACCAGGTGAATTTTATCATATTTCGATTTCAGCGAGAACGAGAAAACAACAGCTAAATGCCCGCTAATACCGCCTGTCGATAATTTCTCTTCAGTCAGCTTCAGTTCTTTTATACCCAATACCACAGCCCGCTTTCCCGTGTTGCGGATTAAATTGCGCAATATAAAATCTCTGACAGATACCTCTGTCCCGCCCTGAAGGCCAACCGGCTTAGCGGTGAGCGACTTATCAGGATTGAGAAAAATGAGCGTTGCCACAGGGGCCTGGTTGGTTCGCTCATCTGCTACATCTGAAATATAAAACTCCTTTGGTGTTACTTTTATTTTTTCGTCGCGCAGTACAATAGTACCTTCAGTTTTCTGTTTAATACCAAATGCCCCGCACAGCAAAATACTAACAATTGAAAACATTAAGACGATACCGCGGTTAAATGACATTGCTGATTGAAATAACTAAATTATAAACCTATTGAGTGGCGGCAATATTTAATAATATTACTCTTAAAGTTTTCCACATCAATAACATACATATTTTATAATCGTTCACTAAAATAAAGATGTTATTCACATTTGTGAATTACTTGTGTGGATTGCATTTTTGCGTTATAACTACTTTCGCATATTGATATCTTGCGCTATGACCAAACTGAAATACACCGCTATTATAATTCCTGTATTTTTCACGCTCGCAGCCAGAGCCCAGCAAGACCCTTCTTTCCAAATTTACAAAACGTATCACGCCGCATCAGACCTGCTTAGCAAAGGTAAGTATGTTGCAGCAGCTGAGCAATTCCGTTTGGTAGAACGTTCTAGACTGGAAACAAGCACTCAACCTAAATTTGAGTCTTCGCTGACGCTGGTACAGGAGAATTCACAATATTATGAGGCGGTTTGCTCCCTTGAGCTGGGGAATGATGATGCAGAGAGCCTTTTCATGAAGTTCATTAAAGACCATCCTGAAAACCCGCTCGCAAAGGTGGCCTACTTTCAAATCGGCAAATTTTACTTTAAGCAAGAAAAATATACCGAGGCCTTAGGTTGGTTCAACAAAGTAAACGCAGGCGATCTGATAGGCAGCCAAACAACAGAATATAAATTTCTTAAAGGCTATTCTTATTTTGAAACCAACGATTACAAAAACGCGCAATTACTTTTCAGCGAGGTAAAAAATGAGCAGTCGCCTTATACCCAGGACGCGACTTACTATTTCGCTTACATTGCGTATCTGAATAAAGATTATCACCTGGCACTGGTGAACTTTGAAAAGCTGAAAAATTCAAAGAAATACGAGGCAAGCTATCCATATTATATCACTGCAGTTTACTTCCTCGATAAACGCTATAACGATGTGATCAGCTATGCCGTGCCGATCTTAAAGTCTACGCACCAACAGCACGAAACCGAAATGCTTCGCATTGTAGGTGCATCCTACTTCGCTAAAGCTGATTATGATAACGCGGTAAGCTATTATAGCCGCTTTGAAGATCAGGATCGCGGAAAAACCCAGAATACGCAGGACAGCTACCAGATGGGTTATGCTTATTTTAAAGTTGGCAATTACGCCAAATCAGCCAGTGAATTGGAGAAGCTGGTTGACCAGAATGACATCTACGCGCAAAACGGTAATTATACGCTGGGTAATGTGTTCCTGAAGATGAAGAACAAGCAAAGCGCACGCAATGCTTTCTTTGTGGCTTCAAAAATGAATTTTGATACGCAGTTACAGGAAGACGCTTTGTATGAGTATGCTAAATTATCTTACGAGCTCGACTTTAATACCCAGGCACTGGATGCGACAAGGTTATACCTGAAAAATTATCCGCAGTCGCGCAGAAGTGACGAGGTAAAAACCTTGCTTGGTGAAGAGTTATTAACCTCAAAAAATTATAAAGAGGCAGTTGAAATATTAGAGCCTATTCCAAATAAATCGGCAAGCGCCAGAGCAGCCTATCAAAAGGTGACCTACTACCGCGGTTTGGAATTTTACAATGAACGCGCTTTTGAAAATGCCATTGGTATTTTCCTTCGGTCGCTGAAAAATCCTTCAGACAAGAAAACCGAAGCCTTAACCGTGTACTGGATGGCAGAAGCGATGTTCGAGGTTCGCAAATACGGCGAGTCGGTACAGAACTTCGAGCGATTTTTGGATATGGATGCCGCGAGCGAAACTTCGGTATACAACTACGCCAATTACGCATTAGCTTACGCCGCATTTGGCGACGAGCAATACAAAAAAGCGGCCCTTTACTTTGAAAAATTTTTGAAGGGTGACGAAAAAGACCGTAACACCATCAACGATGCGATCACTCGCTTAGGCGACAGTTACTTCGTACTAAAAGAATACAGCAAAGCCCGCGAAAACTACGATAAGATCATTGCGCAGCACAACAAAGGCGAGGACTACGCCTTATTCCAGCGCGGGATGATACAGGGCTTGCAGGGTTCGCCGGATGCGAAGATCAGCACAATGACCGATGTACTGAGCCAGTTCCCAAATTCGGATTATGCGGATGATGCTTCATTCGAGATCGCTTACACCTACTTCCTGAAAAACGATGGTTCGATAGCCAAGCAGGACCTGGAAGCGATGATACAAAAGTATCCGCATAGCAGCTACATACCTCGTGCACTGGTGACAATCGGTTTGATCGACTACAACGCAGGCAATGACGATCTGGCAGTAGAATCGTTCAAGAAGGTAATTGCTGATTACTCTTCAACTGACGAAGCTAAACAGGCGCTGAAACAAATCGAAAAGATATACACGGATAAAGGTGACGCACAAACCTTTATCACTTACGCAGCAACTACACCTATCGGCAATTATACTGCAGCTGACCAGGAGAACATCATGTTCACTGCTGCCAACAACCTCTACCTGAAAGGCGATTGGGCCGGAACGATACAGGCGGTAAATGCATACCTTGATAAGTTCCCAACCAAGCCGATATACGAGAAACAGGTGCATTTCTTCAGAGGTCAAAGTTTGATCAACCTGAAACGCGGTGACGAAGCAGTAGCCGACTTCAATGTAATATTGAACGACTGGACCAGCGCTTATACCGAAAAATCACTGATCAGCATGGCAAACTGGGAAATCTCTCAGAAGAAATATAACGAAGCTGTTGCCTACCTGAAGAAACTCGAGATCAACTCAGAGTATAAAGCCGACTATTCATTTGCGATTAACAATTTATTGTTGTGCTACGCACAAATGAAGAGCCCGGATGATGCGTTGAAATATGCTAAGCTGGTTCGTGATTATGAAAAATCATCACAGGAAGACAAGTTCAAAACAGGTTTATATGCCGGTATAGCTTATATGCAAAAAGGCGACACCACATCAGCAGTTAAGGAATTCGACTACACGGTAGCCAATACCAAAACCATAGCTGCTGCTGAAGCTAAGTATAACATCGCCCAAATAGAATACAACAAAGGCAAGTACAAAGCATCGCAAAAAACCTGCTTCGATTTAGTGAAAGAACTGCCTAACTATGATTACTGGGTGGCTAAAACTTACATCCTGCTGGCTGATAACTATGTTGCGATGAAGGATAATTTCCAGGCGAAGGCGACGCTGCAAAGTATCATTGACAACTATAAAGGAGACGATGAGATTTTACAGACTGCTAAGGACAAGCTGGGTAGAATAAGTCCGGGAAGCACTAAGGCATCTAAACAGTCCCAGCCTAAACAGGGAATTCAGCCAGATACAACTAAGCAGGAAACCAAGCCGGACACAACTAAAAATTAATTAACAGGATAACAAAGAATAGGAAAAGACAAGCAATGATCAGATCAAGATATATATACGCGCTGCTTACCTTAGTAATAGTATTTTACTTTGCTCCTGCTAACGCACAAAATAAAACTACTACTAAAGATAAAAAAGCCACCACGGCAAAAAAACCTGCAGAAAAACCAAAAGCTGCCGCTAAAAAGCCAAACGTTTCATCTTCCGCACAGGATACTATAAAAAAAGGCGGACAGGCACAGGCTAAAAATCAAAACCCGGGTGGCTTATCGGAAGAAGTAGTGGTAACAACCGCTTATAAACCTGTTTTAGCTGATGCGGTGAAGATCCGCCGCAACCCTGATTTGGAAGATAAGACGCCCTTTAAAGCACCGTTGACTTATTTTCCGTTAGACAAACGCCTGGAGCGCAATACTGATATTCGCCAGCTCGAGGCAATGCAAATGCCTAAAGAGCAGGATTCGATACCGTCAAACAATTATGCCCGTATTGGACTGGGTAATATGAAAACCACTTTTGGTGAGGTTTATATCAACAACGGCCAGGATAAGGCCCTGCAAGTAGGCGGCTATGGCAGGCACATTGCCCAATCAGGCAGTATTCCTAAACAAAACGAAAGCCGTGATGAAGCAGGTATATTTATTAAAGGCATTGTTGATGATAATGATATTACCGCCCGCGTAGGATATAATCGCAGAGGCACTTATTTCTATGGTTTCGATCCAAATAATCCCCCACAGTCATATAGTCCGTTAGCACAGCATTTTAATACCATAACCGGCGGCCTCGAAGTAGCTAAAAGGTTTAAGGATGAAGAAAATGCCTTCACCTACGCAGCAAAAATCGACGGTTATTTGTGGAACAATGCTTTCGCCACTAAAGAAAATAATATTGTGCTGAGCGGTTTTGTTAATGAAACCATTAAACAATTCTACGCTGGCTTAGGCGCATCTGTGGATATGAGCTCACAAAAGGACAGTGCCTATTCTATTAATAACAATCTGGTACGGTTGAACCCATATTTAAAATTCCAGGGTGATAACTATAAGATCGACGCAGGAGTAAATCTGGTAAGAGGATTTGGAGCTACCACAAAAGCATATATCTTCCCGGCTGCCAGGCTGGAATTCCAGGTGATACCAAAATATGTGCGCCTGTTTGCAGAAGTAAAAGGCGATGTAAATAAAACATCATTACGCGATCTGTCTGAGGAAAATCCGTTCCTTGGAAATAATCTCAGTGTCCAAAACTCTGTCGCAGGGCTTGATCATAGTCCGATTGTGAACTCTGTCGACCGGCTTGACCTGGCAGCCGGCATAAAAGGCACTGTAGCTCCAGGAGTTGGCTTTAAATTCACCGTCTTCAGAAATAAGGTAAAAAATATGCCATTGCTGCTGCTCGATTCCAATTCATATAACCATAACCAGTTTGGGATTGTGTACGACAACGGTACCGCAACCATCACTGGTGTAAATGGAGAATTGGATGTGAAAGTGTCGGATGTAGTGAATGTATTTGCCAGAGTTGAATACAAAGACTACAAAATGGGCAGCGAAGCCGAACCATGGAACCTGCCTAAATTTATGCTGACCGCAGGCACCCAACTACATATTACTAAACAGCTGAGCATTAACGGAACACTGCTATTTAGAGGGAGTGCATATGACAGAACTACCCCTGTTATTGTAACCAATGGTAACAGTACCACAACTACATTCAACCTGGTTCAGATCAGCTCATTTGCTGATCTGAGTGGTGGTGTAGAATATAAGTTAAATAACACATTTTCAATTTTTGGACAAGTAAATAACATGCTTAACAGTAACCCGCAGATTTGGCGCAACTACCAGGGATATGGCTTAAACGTATTCGGTGGTGTGGGTGCACATTTTTGAGTTGGATGATTTGTGATTTACTGTTACTTTTAGCGGAATGGATTTAGCCGTATATATAAGTGAACTATTGGGATTAGAAGGCGAAGTAAATGTGCCGGGAATTGGTCGCTTTGGACAATCCCGTATCAACGGCTACTACAGCGAAAAGGAAAACAAGTTCTACCCCCCGACCCACAAAATAAATTTTGATGCGGAAGTGCAGCCTGACGACAGGTTGGCCACATTTATTTCAGATAAGAAAAACATCTCGCTGGCTTCGGCAAAATACTTTATTGAAAAGTATGTCACCGGGTTAAAACAGCAGATACCTGCACAGAAGGTCGATATAGCAGGCATGGGGCAGCTTTATTTGAATGGTTCAGCAATTGGGTTTGATGAGAATGCACCGTCGAAAGAAATTGACCCGGCATTTTTTGGCTTAAAGCCGGTTAGCGTGGATGTATTGGTGGAAAAGCCGTCAGTACGATATACTCCGCCTCCGGTTAAAATTGAGGAAGAGGAAACAGCTCCATCCATTGCAGATCAGGTAATGACCGAATTGGTAAATGACAGGATTCCTCCACCGCCGCCGCCAAAACCTACCGTTATTGAAGAAGCTGAAGAGCCCGCGGATGAAGAATATGTTGATGAGGAACCGGTACGAAGGAATAATAACAATACCTGGATAGCGGTGCTGCTTATATTGATCATTGCGCTTCTGGCATTAATGGGACTTTATAAGTATAAGCCTGAATGGTTTGACCGTTCTAAAGATAAACCGCAGACATTTGTGGCTGTAGATACAACTGCTGCACAACCGGCAGACAAGAAAGTAAGCAATGCTGATACAACCAAAAAGGTTGTTGTTGCAACTAAGAATGATTCTTTAGCCCAGGCACAAGCTCTTGTTACAGGCAATACAAATAATCCAAATAAAGTTGATACAGCAACTACCTTACATTACGAATTATTAGCAGGAGCATTTAAATCGGAGGCACAGGCAAATGATATTTTGAAGAAATATCAAAATATTGGTTTGCATCCGCGGATATTAAAACATACGCAGGGTAATTCCTATAAAATTACGCTGGGTACTTATTTTGATAAAGGAGTGGCACAAAAAGCTGCAGATAGCATTTTAAGCGCCACGAAGATGAACAAAGGTGATATTTTTTTACAGACTTATAAACCAAAACAATGATGCTATTAGCACAAATAACTGATACGGTGCACAAACTGGCCGACACCGCAAAAAATTTACCCATAGTACCCGGGCAAGGCGATGACCTGCGTTTCGGCGACTTGCTCATCAAAGGTGGTTGGGTAATGGTACCGATCGGGTTCCTGGCGGTACTGGGGTTGGTCATATTTTTTGAGCGATACTTTACCATCCGTAAGGCAGCAAAGGATGAATCGAACCTGATGAGCCAGGTGCGTACCAGTATCTTAACTGGAAAGCTGGAATCTGCGATAGCTATTTGCCGCAACAGTAATTCGCCGCTTGGCCGTATGTTGCAGAAAGGCTTGTTACGTATCGGTCGCCCTATAAAGGATATTGAAGGTGCGATTGAGAACGTGGGCAAGCTGGAAGTTTCCAAACTGGAGAAAAACATCAGTATATTAGGTATAGTTGCCGGTATAGCGCCGATGTTTGGTTTCCTTGGTACAATTGCAGGGGTTATCAAAATATTTTATGATATATCAAAGACTGACAACATCAGTATGGGCGTTATATCTGGTGGTTTGTATGTGAAGATGGTAACATCGGCGGCAGGCTTGATGGTTGGTATCGTGGCTTATGTATGCTATCACATACTACAGATGATGGTGGATAAAGTAATTTTGAAACTGGAAACTGACGCTATTGAATTTATCGACCTGTTAGAAGAACCAAGCAAATGAATTTAAGAAAAAGACATCAGCGCGTATCGGCTGAGGTGCATACCTCGGCAATGAACGATATTATGTTCTTTCTATTGCTTTTCTTCCTGATCGCGTCCACTATTACCAACCCGAACGTGATCAAATTGATGCTGCCAAAATCTTCATCAGGCAAGGCGGTTTCTAAAAAGACGATTTCGATTACTATCGACAAGAATCTGAAATATACCGTCAACAATAAGCCGGTTAAGGTAGAGGATTTGCAAACCACCCTGATGAGTTTTAAAAATGTGGCAACTGAATTAACGATAGTTTTATCGGTAGACCGCACAGTAGCCATACAGGACGTGGTTCAGGTAATGGACGTAGCACAGAAATTGAATATAAAACTTGTTCTGGCAACAGAACCTAAAGGATAGATAGAGGTGAAAGCTGAAAGCTAAAAGCTATTAATTGAGAATGTGATGGAATATTACCAGGAAGAGAATAATTACCCGAAAGCATTTGTAGCTACAGGCATCATTATGGGAATATTGATTGCCTTGTGCTATTTCATAGTATTTCATAATCCCCCTCCGCAAGAGATGGGAACCGGTGGGATATTGGTGAACTATGGTACAACTAAGGAGGGTATGGGTGATGATTACATGAGCACTGAAGAGCCTTCCAAATCTGAACACCCAAATCATACACGGCCGACAAAGATTACAAAAGCTCCCGTTACACCACAAAAAACGCAAGAGGCAGCCAGCGATAAAAAAGTAGTTACTCAAACCACCGAGGATGCACCAGAGGTAAAGGATAATGCAAAAAAACAGACAAGCGCCCCTGTTAGCCAGGCGGTAGCCAAACCCGCTAAGCCAACTCTTAATCAAAATGCATTATATAAGGGTAAACCCACAGGCGGAACAGGAAACGGCGACGGAACAACCAATACTCCCGGCAACCAGGGTAGTCCAAACGGATCAAACCTTTCCAATAATTATAATGGCACGGGTTCCGGCAATGGTGGTTTGAAGATAGATAATCGGAATTTCGTATCACCTCCAAGCGTAAGCGATGACAACATGCATACCGGCAAGGTGGTGGTTGATATCCGTGTAGATAGAAACGGCAATGTGATCTATGCACAGGCTGGTCGCGGGACAACTATTTCTGATAATAACCTTGTTCGCCGGTGTGAAACGGCCGCCCTGAACTCGAAATTAAACAGATCAGACAATGCTCCCGATACTCAGGAGGGTAAGATAACTTTTACGTTTAGAGTAAAATAATCTTTTAGTCTATAGTTGATAGACCATAGATAATGGTTTTGTCCTAAATTTGCCTTTTTAACCATGGTCTATGGACTATGGTCCATCGACTATGAATTACCAGCAAACCCTCGACTACCTCTACAGCCAACTACCGATGTTTACCCGAGATGGTGCTTCTGCATTTAAAAAAGATCTGACAAATACATTAGAGCTTTGTAAGCGGCTGGGTGATCCTCATAATAAGTTTAAAAGCGTTCACATCGCGGGTACCAACGGCAAGGGTTCAACATCACACATGCTGGCGGCGATATTGCAGACAGCGGGTTATAAAACTGGGCTTTACACTTCACCCCATCTTCGCGATTTCAGGGAGCGTATTCGCATCAACGGCGAGATGATCAGCGAGGATCACGTAATTGATTTTGTAAAAGATCGTCGACAAGATTTTGAAGATATCCGACCTTCTTTTTTCGAAATGACGGTCGCTATGGCTTTTGATGCCTTCGCTAAGGCTAAAGTGGATATTGCAATAATTGAAGTTGGCTTAGGTGGACGGCTTGACTCAACTAATATCATTACTCCGCTCCTTTCCATAATCACCAATATTGGCTGGGACCATATGAATATGCTGGGTGATACGTTGCCGTTGATCGCAGCTGAAAAGGCTGGGGTTATCAAGCCGGGTATTCCTGTCATTATCGGTGAATATCAGCCCGAAGTTGCTGATGTATTCATAAACAAAGCAAAAACAGAAAACGTACCGATCAGTTTTGCTTCGGAAGAATGGCTTTTGAAGCCGGAAGCCGGAAGTCGAAAGTCAAACGATGATTCCGAGTATTTAGAATTTGAAGTTCAAAAAAAAGACTCAAGACTTAAGACTTTAGACTTAAAACTTGATCTCCCCGGTACTTATCAGCTTAAAAATGTAAAAACCGTTTTATCCGCTGTTGAGGAATTACGTCATCAAGGCTTTGCGATAAGTGATGAACAGGTCAAAACAGCACTGAGCCAGGTAAAAAAACTAACCAGCTTGCACGGTCGCTGGGAAACATTGAGCTATCACCCGCTTACTATTTGCGATACGGGCCATAACCCGGAAGGCATAACCGAAGTATTAAAAAATATAGAAAGCACACCTCACGAAAATCTGCATATCGTAATGGGTGTGGTAAATGATAAAGACATAAGCAAAATATTAGCAATGCTGCCTAAGCATGCCACCTATTATTTCTGTAAACCTGATATTCCGCGTGGGTTAGGTGCTGAATTGTTGCAACAAAAATCCGAAGACTTTGGTCTGCATGGCGAAATATATGTATCTGTTAAAGCTGCGCTGAAAGCAGCTCAAAGCCAGGCCGATAAAAATGACCTGGTATTTGTTGGCGGGAGCACTTTTGTTGTTGCGGAGATTGTTTAATATTTTACTCTACACCACGTCTATCCGATTTCCAAATTTATTCAACCCGCTTCCATACTACCTCGCCTGTTACTGAACCTCCGGTGGTTGGTGCCGGGACTGTATATTTAAACATTTTCCCGTCAAACTCAAATGGTCTTACCTGCTTGGCACCCTCCCAGTTAGGGAAAGAAGCATGTTGAATATAAAAGGTGATCATACGTTTCCCGGTATCGATGGTATAAGTCCCAAAATGCGAATTGTTACCTTGTATAGCTAATCTATTCTCTTCATCGGTGCCTTTACTTTTATCGCCCGCGGCAAATTTCGATCGGCCCTCGCTTACTATTTGCAGGCTGTAATTGCCTTTGTCATCTATTATTAAAATACCATGCGGATTATCTCCGTATAAATGAACTCTGCTGCCATTGGCTAACAGATTATCTACCGAAATCAATAAATAGGTTCCGGCTATGGTGTTCGTTTCGGGTATTTGTTTAAGCGTAGTTTGGCTGTAGGCTGTTCCCCACGCGAGCAGGCAAAAGTTCAATAAGAGTCTGATTTTCATACATCAAAGCTATATTTGTATAATTGGAGTATCAAGTATGCACCAAAAAGTAACCTGCTTACCAAATAGTTACCAATCTGGTTATCAGCTCAATTAATTTAAAATAATGGAGAAGAAAACGAAACACCCATTACCTCAATGCGGAATCGACTATGCATTTCAACGCATTGGCGGGAAATATAAGGGCAGAATATTATGGCGATTGAGAGCCGGAACATTCCGATATGGCGAACTCCGTCGCACAGTAACAGGCGTTACAGCCAAAATGCTTACGCAGGCCTTGCGGGAACTGGAAGATGACGGCCTGATAGAAAGAAAAGTCTATATAGAGGTACCTCCCAAAGTAGAATATTCATTAACAGATACAGGTAAAGAGCTACTTCCTTTCCTATCGCTTTTGCGCGATTGGGCTAAAGAACAAATGCAGGTCAATAATATACAGGCAATGCCAACGCCCAGTTACCAGTAGTAATTATTTTACACAGCGATTTTATTTTAAAATATTACTTTTAAGGCTCAACATTTAAAGCTTTAACCAATGACCTACCTACCCTCTAAAGACAGGTACAAAGACATGATATACCGTCGTTGCGGACGCAGCGGCATTAAACTACCGGCTGTTTCGCTGGGCCTGTGGCACAACTTCGGCGGTGTGGATATGATGGAAAATTTCCGTAAGATCCTTCACCTGGCATTCGACAGCGGTATTACACACTTCGACCTAGCCAACAACTACGGTCCGCCACCGGGATCTGCTGAAGAGAACTTCGGAATACTCCTGAAAAAAGATTTTAGCAGCTACCGCGATGAGCTAATCATCTCGAGTAAGGCCGGTTATACCATGTGGGATGGTCCTTATGGCGACTGGGGTTCAAAAAAATACCTGGTATCGAGCCTCGACCAAAGCTTAAAACGCATGGGGCTGGATTATGTAGACATCTTCTACCATCACCGTCCCGATCCCGAAACACCGCTGGAAGAAACCATGAGCGCTCTTGATTTAATCGTTCGCCAGGGTAAAGCGCTTTATGCGGGCGTTTCCAACTACCCTGCTGATGAAGCCGAAAAAGCATTTGCGATCCTAAAAAGATTAGGAACACCATGTCTGATCCACCAGCCCAAATATTCCATGTTTGAACGCTGGGTAGAAGGCGGATTGCTGGATGTATTGGAAAAAGACGGCGTAGGTTGCATCCCCTTCTCGCCATTGGCGCAAGGATTATTGACTAATAAATATCTTCATGGCATTCCTGATGGTTCAAGAGCGGCAAAATCGACCGGCTTTTTGCAGGAAGGGCAGGTAACTGAGCAACGTGTAAACCAGGCAAGACAACTGAATGATATTGCTTCTCAGCGCGGTCAAACATTAGCCCAAATGGCCCTGGCATGGTTGCTGAAAGACCATCGTGTTACTTCCGTGCTGATTGGCGCCAGCAGACCTGAACAATTAGCTGATTCATTAAAATGCCTTGATAATATTGAATTTTCAAAAGAGGAGCTGGCGAAGATCGAGGATATTCTGAAATAAATCTATGGATAACATCAACTGGGGCATCATCGGCTGCGGCAACGTGACCGAGAAAAAGAGCGGGCAGGCTTATAACAAAATTCATAACAGTAAACTGGTAGCTGTAATGCGACGAAACGCGGCAAAAGCTGCCGATTATGCCGCAAGACATAATGTAAGCCGCTGGTATGATGATGCTGATAATCTTTTAAATGATCCTGAAGTAAATGCCGTATCCGTGGCTACTCCACCGGTCAATCACCTCGAATATGCTATTGCCGCACTGAAAAAAGGCTTAGGTGTTTATGTAGAAAAACCTGTTACCCGCAACGCCCGGGAAGCGCAGGCTATGGCCGATGCAGTGAAGGAATACAATGGCAAACTCACCGTAGCGCATTACCGCCGCGCTTTGCCGATGTTCCTTTATGTAAAAGAGTTGATCGACAATCAAACCATTGGCGAAATACGTACCGTGCAAATCAGAATGTGGAAGACCCAGCGCCCAGACCTCATAGCCAATTCAGAAACCAATTGGCGGGTTTTACCGGAGCTATCAGGAGGTGGTTATTTTCATGACCTGGCACCTCACCAGCTCGATTTGATGTTGTACTATTTTGGTGAGCCTGAAAAATATCACGGTTATTCACTAAATCAATCAAAAGCTACCCCGGCCGATGATCACGTTTGCGGGGAAATCGTTTTCAGGAACGGTGTTGTAGTAAATGGCTCCTGGTCGTTTAATGTAGCCGAAAGTGAAGTTGTAGATAGCTGCGAGATCATCGGCACAAAAGGACGTATTACTTTCCCTTTCTTCGGCACTTTTGTAAACTGGAGAAACATTTACGAAGAACAAACAGTAAACTTTACTCACCCTGAACATATCCAGCAACCGATGATCGAAAAGATCGTAAACTATTTCAGGGATAAGGGACCAAACCCCTGCCCTATTGAAGAGGCTGTGACGCTGATGAAGATATTGGACGCGTTTACGATAGCTATTTAAAAATACATGTCATTGCGAGGAACGAAGCAATGACATATTTTAATAATTTACTTCTTCTTAGGTACTTTCGCACCTTCTTTCCGCGCTTCCGATAATCCAATTGCTACCGCCTGCTTTTTACTGGTTACTTTTTTCCCGCTGCCGCTTTTAAGCTTGCCTTCTTTCATTTCGTGCATGGTTTTTTCAACCTTTTCGCCTGCTTTTTCTGAATACTTTGCCATTGTTGCATTTTTTATGATAGATGATATTTAATCAACAACCATGGATAGAAGCAGTTTGCGGAGATTTATATTCAGATACTATTGAGGAATATCTGCTTTTGACGCATGTAGATGAATAATAAGATATTGCCCGTTAATCTTCTTCATGATAATTGTTCGCCTGCTGAGCACCCCGGGATCGTTGAGTTCAAATGTGACAACTGCCACATCCTGGTACAGGTCAATGTTCATCTTTTCCGGTTTTATATCGAGGTATGGAGGCGCTGACTTCTTTTCCTTTACCTTTTGAAAAAATGTCCTGAACACCGACATAGCCTTTTCTTTACCATCAACCCTGGCCGACACCATAGCTGAGGGCGGGAAAAATATGGTCACATTGTCGGCAAAAAAGGATTGAAATTGATCAAAGTCCAGGTTCACGAAGGCTTTAACAAATTTGTTTAGTTGATTGCTCACAGCAATGGAATCTGCGTTTCTATTTTGTGCAATGGCTTGCGAAGCTGTCGAAAAGGTTATAAGCAGGCAGAAACAAACTATAATCATGTACCGGATCATTGGCTGTTTTTTTATTTAAAGTTAATTGATATGCCACAACAAGCAAACTGCTTTGATTATTTTTACCGTCAATGAACCCGATAGCCGAAAGCGAATTAATATTAAATAAGGACGGCAGTGTGTATCACCTCCATTTACTACCTGATGACCTGGCCGATACCGTAATAACTGTTGGCGACCCAGACCGTGTGGCCAGGGTTAGCCGCCATTTTGACACGATCGAACTCAAAAAATCAAAACGCGAATTTGTTACCCACACAGGAACTATAAACGGAAAAAGAATAACCGTCATGTCAAGTGGTATCAGTACGGACAATATTGATATAGTTTTGAACGAGCTCGATGCACTTGTTAATATTAACCTTAAGACCCGGATACCCAAACCGCAATTGAGAAAATTAAATATTATCCGCATTGGCACCTCAGGCGCCATACAGGCAGATATACCTGTTGATAGTCTGCTGGTTTCGAAGGCTGCATTTGGGCTGGATACGCTAATGCATTATTACAAACGGGACATTACAAAGACTGAGCAACAATTATTAGATACCCTCCGGCGGACTTTACCAAAAGATGGCGGGTTTGTTCCTTATATCGCATCGGCAGACACAGGGTTGTTAACTAAACTTGGGCAAGACATATTACAAGGCATAACGTTTACCGCGCCTGGGTTTTATGCGCCGCAGGGGCGGGAAATAAGGGCGCATTCCGCACACCCGGAGTTTATGAACGCCCTGCAGCAGTTTGACCTGAACGGGCAGCGTATCACCAACCTTGAAATGGAAACCGCCGGTATTTACGGACTTTCAGCCGTTTTGGGGCACCGGGCAATCTCATTTAATGTCATATTGGCTAACCGCTCAACACAAACATTTAGTAAACAACCGGAGAAAATAGTAGATAATTATATCCGCCAGTTACTGGACAGAATTGCGGATATTTTATAAGTAATGAGAATTATCCTATCTTCAAAAAACATTAGCCGGTTATCGACCGAAATTTACTTACCCCTATGAGCGTCAAAAAAGTTGTTGCCCCATTTTACGAAAAGCTTTCACTGGTATTGGTCGGTCTTATTGCTTTAGGTTACCTAGTTATTTTAGGTAAGGACCTGCTCGACCCGCTCATCTTCGGTTTTCTTTTTGCCATCCTGCTGCTGCCGGTATGCAATTTTTTTGAGAAGAAATTTAAGCTATATCGCAGCATTGCCTCGCTTATATCTATACTCCTACTGGTTGCCTTTATAGGTTTGATACTGTACCTGGTGGGATCTCAAATATCGAAAGTGGCAGATGACTGGCCGATGCTGAAAAAGCAGGTTGGCCAATCGATAGATGATATCCGGCAATGGGTGCAAAACAGTTTCCATATCAATATGGATAAGCAAATGGATTACGTGCACGATGCTACAAATAAACTAATGGCATCGGGCAGTAGCGTAATCGGTACTACCTTAGGAGCAGTATCATCCTTAATGCTGTTCTATTCATTCATTCTTATCTTCACTTTCCTGATATTGCTTTACAGGCGGTTGCTGTTACGTTTCTTAGTCTGGGTTTTCAGGGATGATAACTCGCCGGTTGTATACGACATCGTTGGGAATATTCAGAGTATACTGAGAAAATACATTTTGGGACTGTTACTCGAGATGGTCGTGGTTTCTATCATTGCCTGTACTGCCTTTTTGCTGATAGGCATTAAATATGCGATGCTATTGGGCCTCATCGTCGGCTTATTCAATATCGTGCCCTACGTAGGGATATTTACGGCATTATTCCTCAGTTCACTTATCACCTTTGCTACCGGGAACCCGCAGAATGTACTATATGTGATAATAAGCGTCATTGTCCTTCACGCAGTCGATTCAAACGTCTTACTGCCAACTATAGTCGGTTCAAAAGTGCGGCTGAATGCACTCATATCCTTCCTCGGTATTGTGATTGGCGAAATGATCTGGGGCCTTTCGGGCATGTTCCTTGCTATACCTGTAATTGCGATACTGAAGATTGTTTTCGACCGTATAGAAAGCCTTAAACCGTGGGGGTTCCTTTTTGGCGGCGATTACGAGTACAAAAAATCGGCAGAAAAAGCGATGAAAACCGAATGATCAGTGGGCCATGGTTAACTGATAAACCTTAATAAATAGCGTAGCACAATACGCCATCAATATTAATGTGTTGACTACAAGAAGCCAGTTTGAATCAGGTTCTTTGTATTTGTTTAGGATGCAGCGTATCAGGAAGTAAACAAACCCGCCAACCAGGATTACAGGGAAAGCAAACAGCCATTTACTGCTTGTTACGATATACAGGTGCTTCAATTTATTACGATCAACCTGGAACAGCGGGACGACGGCCAACACCAATAATAAAAGAAATAAACGGCTTACTGCCTTTGCAACAATTCCACTAGTTTTCATGAAGGGGCAAAACTAAACAAAATCAAAAATAAATTACGTTTGCCTTACATTAATGCCGTGCCTACGAGGTCAAAAAAAAACTTTTTGGACTGGTTTTTGTTATACTTACTTAAAATACCTTGGCATGAGTACGTACAAAAAGAATTACGATAATACCACGATCTGCTGGCGTTGCCACCAGGCCCTTGATACAAGAATAGCCAGGAGTTTCATTTTAAAAACATTATTCTTTTGGTTACCGATAAAGGCATATTTCTGTCAAAAATGTCTGACAAAAAGATACGTTATGAGTTTTAAAGACAGCGAGGGATCGCTGGGATCGTTATAATTCCTAAAACAATTCGCTTTTAGCAGGCTGATCTGTATTTTCGGGAGCAAAAAATATACACCCGAATGCGTGCTATTAATAACATTTTACTGGCTTTTTTATTCACATGGTCAGCCTCTGCTTTTGGTCAGAATGCGTTTAAAGTAGTGCCGCTTGGTGTTAAAGGCGGAATTGACGAGAGCAATCTGTCTGCATACATGCTGGCTCCGGCTAACAGCAACAATTTTGTTTGCCTGGATGCCGGCACATTACATACCGGGATAGAAAAAGCCATTGAAAAAGGAGCGTTTAAAGTTCCTGCCGAACAAGTATTACGGAAGTACATAAAGGGCTACCTGATCTCGCATTCACATCTGGATCATTTATCAGGATTAATTATCAATTCACCGGAAGATACCACCAAAAATATCTACGCCTTTGCGGATTGTATCGAAACTTTTAAAACCCGCTATTTCACCTGGAAAAGCTGGGCCAATTTTGCCGATGAAGGCGAAACACCGCAACTGAAAAAATATCATTATAAAGTACTCAGCCCCAACGAAGAAACACAAATAGAAAATACCGAAATGACGGTAAAGGCATTCCCGCTGAGTCACTCCAATCTTACGAGTTCCGCCTTTCTGGTTAAAAGCCAGGACAGTTATATTCTTTACTTAGGCGATGTCGGTCCTGATGAAATTGAAAAGAGCCATAACCTGGAATTATTGTGGCAGACAATGGCTCCATTGATCCAGGAAAAAAAGCTAAAAGCGATCATGATAGAGGTTTCTTTCCCGGACGAGCAACCTGATAAAATACTTTTCGGCCATCTCACTCCGCATTGGTTAATGAAAGAAATGGATGATCTGGAAAAACTAAGCGGTGGAGGGAGCCTGAAAGATTTTAACATCGTTGTAACACACGTAAAACCACCACAAGCTAGCATCGATAGCATCAAAAAACAGCTGGCAGCAGAAAATAAATTACAGCTTAATCTCATCTACCCGCAACAAGGCAAGGCTATTTTGTTTTAAGCTTTTTCCAGAGCAAATATTCTTCCCTCACGCAATGCCCGCATGGGCGGTAGCCGCTGTTTACCGCTTTTTCAGCGGATTTAAAAAATACCCGGTTCTCAGCTTTCATTCTTTTGCCCGATGAACAACTCAATGTACCGTATATCTTCAATTTCCTGTTCCCGGCAAATTGAACTTCGCCACAATCAACCAAACCTTTAAGTCGACGCGATCTTTTGAAAGCCGTGCCGCCTAATTCTAAGTACCTAATCATGATGCATCATGAAATATAATTCCTAAAGTATGCCTGCGTCCTGAGGTGACCTCGCTTACACCATGTTTCATATTAACGCGGTAATAACCTTTAGCGCCTTTCACAGGCCTGAAATTCGTCGTGAATATCAGCATACCTCCTTTCCCTGGTTTCAACACGATTGCTTTTGATTGCGCCCTTGGCCGCTGTTCTATCAATACAAATTCACCACCGTCATAATCTTTACCGGGCTCATCTAAGAACAATACCAACTGCATCGGGAAATATATGTCGCCATACAGGTCCTGGTGAAGCGTATTGTAACCGCCTTTATCATATCGTAATATCAATGGTGTTGGTCTTGTTTGCTGGTGAGCGTGGCATTCATCTAATAATTCTTTATGTATTTCCGGGAATTGCTTATTTATATTCAGCACCCTCATCCAATTATTAGCCACCGGAGCCAGGTGAGGATACACGTGGTTCCTTATTTCTTCAATAATCAGCGGCAAAGGATAGTTGAAGTATTTATATTCTCCCTGCCCAAACCGGTAGCGTTCCACATTGATGGTTTTACGATATAAATTCGTCTGATCATATCCCTTTGCAAGCTGATCGCATTCATCACCAGTAATAACCTTTTTAACCAAAGCATAGCCATACTCATTAAACTGGTTGGATATGGCATTCCAATCCAGTTTTTCAATTGTTTCTTTCATATGATTAATGATTTCCCTCTGAGAACTCTGTGCCTCCCCTCAGTGCCCTCTGTGGTAGATTTTTAACCACAAAGAACATTGAGAATATCACAAAGAGACACAGAGTGATAAAGAAATTAAACAGCCACATTTAACTGCGCAGCTTCCCAGCCAATGATGGCTGATTTACGGGTAGAACCCCAATGGTAATCACCTATTTCACCTGTAGAGCGGATCACTCTATGGCAGGGGATCAGGAAGGCTACCGGGTTGTCGCCAACTGCGCTTCCCACTGCCCTGCTGGCGTTAGGCGATTGTATGTTTTGTGCTAAAAGTCCGTAGGAATGTAATCCGCCCATCGGGATGCGCAGTAATGCTTCCCATACTTTTAACTGGAACGGGGTTCCTTTTAAATGCAGTTTTACAGTTGATAGCTTTGACCAGTCCTTTTTGAAAATGAACAAAGCATTTTGCTGAATCATATCCACCACCTGGTGATAAGCTGCATTAGGGAACTGTGCCTGCAATTCTGCAAATGCAGCCTGTTTATCATCGGCAAAAGCTAAATAACATATCCCTTTTGCAGTCGACGCCACTAAAATATCTCCGAAAGGACTTTCAGCAAAACTATAATTGATGGTAAGTGCTTTGCCTCCGTATTTATATTCGGCTGGGGTCATGCCTTCAATATTGACGAAGAGATCGTGCAAGCGCCCGGTTCCTGATAAGCCTGTTTGAAAAGCAGCATCAAAAAGTGTAGCCTGTTTTTCTTTTAAAATACCTTTTGCATATTCTACGCTCAGGTATTGCAGAAATTTTTTCGGGCTAATGCCCGCCCAGTCGGTAAACATCCTTTGAAAATGAAAGGGGCTCATATTTACCTTTTCCGCCACATCATCCAGGTTGGGTTGATCTTTAAAATTGAGCCTGATATAATTGATCGCGTCAGCAATTCGCTGATAATTGATCGTTTCCTGTGTTTCCATTTTTATCTATTTAACACAACAAAATTACCCGCTAACCCGTTGGCATAAAACCCGAAACTTGCTAATGTTACCGATATGTAAAGCTCTAATATATTATTTATTAGTAAGTGTTAAATTTGTATTAACCTTAAAAACAGTTGACTATGAAAAAAATCTTGACCACCTTATTTATCATCCCCTTAATTTGTTCTGCTGCGTTAGCGCAAACCAGAGCAACGGATGAATTCGGTCTTAACATTGGTTATAACGCTGCCAATGTTACTTACTCGGGGAATTATGATAACAGCGATTATGTCAGCCGAGTCAATATAGGGTTTTCTGCCGAACACTATTTTTCTAACCGATGGAGCATTAAAGGGAAACTGATTTATGATCAAAAAGGCTTTGCCAATGGCTATCTTACTTTTGATGATGGTACTGAGATAGATGGCGTTGATTTCCATCTTAATTACATAACAATTCCGCTAATGGCCAACTGGCATTTCGGCAGAACACGGAATTGGTACTTACATTTCGGTCCGTATGTCGGTTTTCTGTTAAACGCCACTGAATCATCCGGCAGCGGAGTGGATGTAAAACAAGCTTTTAACACCACTGATGTAGGTATTGATCTTGGCGTTGGTGTAAAATTCCCGGTATCAAACTATGCCAAGTTATTTATTGAGATAGATGGACAGGGTGGATTTACCAACATATTTAAAGACGGCGATACCCTGCAAAATGAACGTACGGGTATTAACTTCGGTATCCTGTTCCCGCTAAGATGATAAACCCGATCTGCAATTGAGGAGAACAAGCCTAATTAGCGCCGAGCTTGTTCTCTTTAAAAAACTTCCATATCTCGTCGCAGGCATTCAGGTTTTTAGAAAGTGGGCCTATCATAAATTTGGGCAGATATTGTGTTCCGCCCGGCCAGGTATGCCCTCCACCTACTATAGTAAAGCCGATCACCTTCCAGCCATTGCTATTGGTATATTCCTCCTTCACCACTCTTGTGCCATCATTTACTATCATTGGTAAATTGGTAACCACCGGCTTACTACCGCAATGATCAATTGCGGCCCATTTTTTCAGCATGTCTTCATGACTGTAAATAACGCCGCCTGCGCCCTTCATCTTTCCTCCTGTAAATGGCACCAAAGGGTCCTTTGTCCCCTGGATATACATCACCGGCATTGGCTGCGTAGGCTGATAACCCATATCCTGATCCATAGACGCTGCTACAACCGCCACTGCTGCAATACGTTTGTTAAGCTCACAAGCCAGGCGCGATGACATAAAGCCTCCATTCGACATCCCTGTCACATAGATTCCTGTTGGATCAGCATGATAAGTATTGATAACATAGGTGATCAACTCATCAATAAACTTCACATCGTTAATGCCTCTCGAGTTGGCCGGCGTACCTCTGCCGTCATTCCAGCTGCGTTCTATTCCCTGCGGACAAACGATGATAAACTTATCCCTGTCGGCAAGTGGCCTGAAATCGGCAAACGCCATCTGCCTTACATCTTTGCCCAATCTGCCATGCAACGAAATAATAACAGGCGCTTTATCACCTAATCCATCGGGCAAATAAGTGATAAACTCACGGCGGGTATGATCGACAATAATACTCTCGCTTTTTTGCTGTGCCGAAACGCCGACCGACATTAACAGCATTACCAGTGATAAAAAAGTTAAACTTTTCATATTGAGGTTGTAACGGTTAAAATCCATTGGACTTTAACTGCGCGAAAGGTTTAAATCCTTTTTCATATTTACTACAGGTAAATGTCCGCCATCAGGCAATGGTACGCTGATCTCCTTCGATTGATGATAGCCCATCGACTCATAAAGCGGAACACCGGGCAATGTAGAGCCTATCTCCATTTTAGTAAAGCCATAATGATGTGCTGCTTTTTCGCAATGCGTTATCAACATACGGCCTATCCCCTGCCGTGCCCAATCAGGGTGAACGAAGAATGCCCGGATGCGGGCGGCATCTGTAGCCGGGTTAAGCAGCGGATCGGCATCACTTTTGTGCTGATCGCCACCGAAAAGTGTGCTCCTCATACTCCAACCACCACAGGCTACCAGGCATTCCTTTGACTCAACTACGTAATAGGTACCATCCTGTATTAGCTGGCTATCAACACCAAACACATATTTGATAGCGCCTTCCGTTTGGGCATGCGAATAATAACCATCGCTTAGCCCACGGGCTGATAAGGTGATCAACTGTTGTAATTCGTCTATATCTTCAAAAGTGGCTAAACGGGTGGTTAATGACATAGCAACTAAAATATTTATTTTCTCCTACTATTTTATAGACATACGAAATTTCCTTATAGTTTAATTTCAACAATATTTAATATTTCATAAATTTAAGACATTAACTACTGACCCGATGATATTCAAAAATGCTATTAGCTGGTTCGAGATCCCCGCAACAGACCTCAATCGTGCCCAAAAATTCTACGAAACCATTTTCGATATAAAAATGACGCCATTGGATATGCCCCAATTGCAAATGCGGTTATTTCCAACAGAAAGCCCGATGAGTATTGGCGGCGCCATCTGCAGCAGCGGCGATTTTTATAAACCATCAGCCCAAAGCGGCCCGCTGGTATACCTGAATGGCAACCCTGATGTACAGCTCGTACTGGATAAAGTGAAAGTAGCCGGCGGTAAGGTCATCATTCCAAAAACACAAATATCGCCGGAGCATGGCTATATGGCCGTTTTTTTGGATACGGAAGGGAATCGTATTGCATTGCATTCGGTGCCGGAAGGGATGGTATAGACCGAGTGATTATTCTCTAGAAGTACCTGTAAATTTGTTTTATGGTTTTGTTATTAAAAGAAGGGGCCAGTAAGGAAGAGATCAGGGCTATTGAGAAGGAACTTTACAAGCAAAAATCTTCCGGTGGTTTTAATGCGAAGAAATATAACGGGGCATTAAATCAAATAGAAGACCCTTTGACCATTCAATTAAAATTAAGAGATGAGTGGAAGTCCGTCTAATGACTAACATCATGATTTTTCAAATTTCTGTTTATTATACAATCTTGAAAAATACAGCCCCTTTTGTGTAAGTTCATAAGCCGCACCATGTGCATTTAACTTTATCAGATCAAGGCTTTGAAAATAAATTATCGAATCTTTTTGCGTACTATAATAATCCATTGAGACATTGGTGTTTACATCTGATAATATTTTTTCAAAATCACCAAATCTTGATGAACCCTGAAATTCGTCATAATCTTTCTTCCATTCTTCTATTTCAGCATTTTTAGTATTCTGTGCAAGTCTATCAATCATTACTTGCGTAGGTTCTTTTAATCTATTCTGCAACTCTGAATTTTCAATTTTTAAAGTTTTAATTTCTGTGTCCTTATCATCAATTAACTTATTATAATTCTCTTCTATTGCTCTATTTGAGACTCTAATCGCTATCGATTGCTCAATAGATAAAAGCTGCTTTTTATCCACTTCATTTTTCTTATCTAAGCGCCATTTTGCATATATTATTGTCATCCAATATGCAGCATTGCCAAGCAATGGAAAAACGGCGACTAATATTATTGTTGAACAAAAGGGATAGAAAATTAATGGCTTCCAGTTTATAAAATTTTGAGCTATATAATCGATCTTGTTTATTGGAAGTTTAGTTTCACTCACTACAAAGACAGTGAATACTATTTTCCAATTGCAAATAAGCCAACTAAAAATGAAAGAGCCCCAGAAAGGGCTAGTAGTCCTTTCATATACAATATAGTTAATTGATTTTTTTAGTTCATCCAGCATTGATTGATAAGTTAGGTGATATTCATTTTTAAATATAATAATAAATTTCAAAACCCATTTCAAGTCTAGTAGTGATATCCGAATTTTCAAATCTCACTTCTCAAATCTCAAATCTAAAGCCTATCTTTGCCCATGCAAGAAAAAATCCTCATTCTTGACTTCGGCTCGCAGTTCACCCAATTAATAGCGCGCCGTGTCAGGGAGCTCAATATCTATTGTGAGATCCACCCCTTCAACCACATTCCCGAAATCGACAGTTCAGTAAAAGGCATCATACTTTCAGGCAGTCCTTATTCGGTTCGCCAGGAAGATGCGCCGCATTTTGAATTTTCAAAGCACCACAAAACAATGCCGATATTAGGTGTTTGTTATGGTGCGCAATACATTGCTCATTTCAATGGTGGCGAAGTACTGCCATCCAGCACACGCGAATATGGCCGGGCGAATCTTCAATATATCGAGAAAGGCCATCCATTATTTAAACAGGTCCCGGAAGGATCGCAGGTTTGGATGTCACATGCAGACACCATTGCCCGCATTGCAGATGATTTTGAAATTATTGCCAGCACCGAAACCGTAAAGGTGGCTGCATATCATATTAAAGGAACAGAAACCTACGGCATACAGTTCCACCCGGAAGTAACGCACAGTATCGACGGCAAGCAATTGCTTCAAAACTTTTTGGTCGACATTTGTGGCTGTGCCCAGGATTGGACACCAGATTCATTCGTCGAAACTACCGTAGCTTCCCTGAAAGAAAAATTAGGCAACGACAAAGTAGTACTTGGTCTTTCAGGTGGGGTTGATTCATCGGTGGCCGCAGTGTTATTACACCATGCTATCGGCAAAAATCTCTATTGTATTTTTGTAGATAACGGCCTGCTGCGCAAAGATGAGTTTGAATCGGTATTGGATTCATACAAACACATGGGCCTGAATGTAAAAGGTGTGAATGCCAAACAACGTTTTTACGATGCCCTGGCAGGATTAACTGATCCGGAGAAAAAACGTAAAGCTATTGGCCGCGTTTTCATAGAAGTATTTGATGACGAAGCTCACCAGGTGCAGGACGTGAAATGGTTGGGACAAGGCACTATCTATCCTGACGTGATCGAGTCAGTATCGGTAAAAGGGCCATCTGCTACTATCAAATCGCACCATAACGTAGGCGGTTTGCCTGACTTTATGAAGTTGAAAGTAGTAGAGCCTCTGAACACCTTATTTAAAGACGAAGTTCGTAAAGTAGGTAAAGCTTTAGGTATCGATCAGAACATTTTAGGCCGTCACCCATTCCCTGGTCCCGGACTGGCTATCAGGATATTAGGCGAGGTTACCCCAGAGAAAGTAAACATATTACAGGAGGCCGATGCAATTTATATCAACAATTTGCGGTCGGCCGGTGTTTACGATAAGGTTTGGCAGGCAGGCACCATTTTTTTACCGGTGCAATCGGTAGGTGTTATGGGCGATGAGCGTACTTACGAGAACGTAGTATGCCTTCGCGCGGTGGAATCATTAGACGGTATGACAGCCGACTGGTGCCACCTTCCGTACGATCTGCTGGCCAAGATCTCAAACGAGATCATCAACAACGTAAAAGGTATCAACCGGGTAGTATATGACATCAGTTCGAAACCACCGGCTACTATTGAGTGGGAATAAGTGGTTAGTTTTAGCAGGAATTGTAACATTGGCGGCATGTTCGCCAAAGGTGCGTACTGTTTCTGCTCCGGCGCGCCCAAAAACGCCTGAAGCAAAAAAGGAAGCTGAAAAAACCGCCGAGAAACCGGCAGCCACAAGGGTATCTACTATATCCATGCTGCTGCCCTTTACTCTGGACGATCTGAACGCAGGCGCGCAGTATACGCCTGCTACTTTAAGCCGTGCCAATCTTTCATTAGATTATTACCAGGGCTTCAAACTGGCTTTGGATTCGCTTACCGCAAAAGGGTACAACTATAAGCTACAGGTTTATGATACCAAAGACGCACCCGCAGCGTCGAGTAACCTGGCAGTAACACCAGCTATCCGTACCAGCGACCTGGTGGTAGGGCCCGTGTTCCCGGACGATTTACAGGCATTTACCAATGTGCTGGCTGGTTCTGGAAAAATAATACCTACAGTGTCTCCGCTTTCTCCAGCAGCACCCGCAACAGTTAAAGATCAGTTTTTGGTGACTGTAGCTACGCCGCTGGAATATCATGCATGGTCAGCTGCTGAGTATATCAATGAGCACTATAAGCCGAAAAAAGTTTTCATACTGAAATCAGGTTACAGCGATGATAATAAATACATAACTCCTTTCAAGAAAGGAATGGATAGCCTGAGCAAACGCAAGACGAAGATCATCGCTCCCACCATCGTCCGTGGACGGCTGGATGAACTGGTATCACAGCTATCAGCAACCGAAGAGAATGTGTTTGTGATACCATCCACCAATCAACAGTTTCTGACGGTTACGCTTCATTCTTTGGATTCGCTGGCTAAAAGGTATCCTGTCACCCTATTCGGGCACCCAAGCTGGACCAAGTTGGCCTATCTTAAACCGGATATTTTGCAACGATTGAAAACCCATATCACTAATACTGACAGGGTAGATTATAAATCGCCACAAATATTGGCATTCATCCGCAACTATCGTAAGGCTTACCGTAGCGAACCTACCCATTATGCCATGATGGGCTTTGATGAAGGCCTGTATTTTGGCGCATTATTGGGCGAGAATCCGGACGATCTGAAAAAATTGGACAAAAAAGATTTTTCAGGATTGCTGAATAAGTATAGATTTATCAAAAGACAGGGGCTCGGGTGGATCAATACCCATGTAAATGTGCTCCAATACAATAATTTTGAGTTAAAAAAGGTAGAATGAAGGCACTGAACCAGCTTAAAACGTTTCAGCGAATTTTGGGTAGCTACCCGGCCGAAACGCCCCTAAGTAAGTTTTTGCCTGGGTTCTATCGTCAAAATAAACAGATGGGATCAAACGACAGGCGCGTAGCCAACCGTTTGATGTATAATTATTTCCGTTTAGGGAAGGCCATTTACAACACTCCCACCGAAGATCGCCTCATTGTAGCCGAATTTCTGTGCAACTCGCAAACCAACTCCTTTCTGCAACATTTTAAACCCGAGTGGGCGCTTTGCATCAATTTTGATATCGATGAGAAACTTAAGCTTGTAAAAACTGCCTACCCCGATTTTAAGCTGACAGACGTTTTCCCATGGTCGAACGAGCTTTCTGAAGGGATAGATAAGCAAGCTTTCCTGAAATCATTTTTTGTTCAGCCTGATTTGTTTATCCGTGTGCGTAAGGGCTTTGAGCAAAATGTAAAATCAGTACTCACTAAGGAAAACATCACTTTTAAGGATGAAGGCAACGGCTGCTTCTCCCTGCCTAATGGTACCCGGCTGGAGACACTTTTTCCGCAGCAGAATTTCTTTGAAGTACAGGATTTGTCGTCGCAGCAAACCGCGGGCTATTTTAAACCTGAGAAATGGGATGCCTGGTGGGATGCATGCGCCGCTTCGGGTGGTAAAAGCTTATTGCTTCACGAACTGGAGCCTAACTTAAAACTCGTTGTATCCGATATACGGGAATCTATTTTGGCTAATCTTGATGAGCGCTTTCAGCAGGCAGGATTGATCAAATACCAAAGAAAGATATTGGATCTTACGCAAAACGTCGACCCGGAATTGCATAATTATGAGTTTGATGGCATCATCCTGGATGCCCCATGCAGCGGTTCGGGCACCTGGGGACGGACGCCGGAAATGATCAGCCAGTTTGAACCGCAAAAGATCAGCTTCTTTCAAAAACTACAGCAAAGCATTGCCCGCAATACGGTTAAATACCTTAAACCCGACAAACCACTTATTTATATCACCTGCTCGGCATTTAAAGCCGAAAACGAAGCTAATGTTGATTTCCTGGTAAAGCAAGTCGGTCTAAAGCTGGAGCAGCAAACCGTATTAAAAGGTTATGATAATAAGGCCGATACGATGTTTGTGGCAAGATTGGTGAGGTGATGTGTACATTCTCGCATCTGCACATCTACAAATGCGTATTGCTTCTGAATAGCTTAATTGCAATAGCTAATAGAATTACTCCAAATGCTTTGCGAAGGATACTTAACCCAGTTTTGCCCAGCAGATGTTCGAGCCATTTTACATTCTTAAGCACCAGGTATACAAACAGGGTATTTAATACGATGGCCACAACAATGTTTTGCGTTTGATATTGTGATTTAAGCGAGAGCAAAGTGGTCATTGTTCCGGCTCCGGCAATCAAGGGGAAAGCCAGTGGAACTATGGATATGGTTTCGGGCATTTCTTCCTTGAAAAATTTGATGCCGAGAATCATTTCCATCGCTATAAAAAATATCACCAGCGACCCGGCTATTGCGAAGGATTGTATGTCTAATCCGATCAGATCGAGCAGTTCATTACCCGCAAATAAGAAGCCGATCATCAGTATCAACACTGCAACAGATGCTTTTTCAGACTGGATATGCCCTGCTTTTTGACGCAGCTCGATGATCACGGGGATAGCGCCCAGGATATCGATGATAGCAAACAGGATCATCGTAACCGATATGATCTCTTTTAAAATAAAAGGGTGCATAGGCTCTATTTAAGTATTGTGAACGGACACGCAAATAAAAATAGCAATTATGTAAATGTGATAAAAAGAATTATATGAATTGTAACTACTCAACAAATATTATTTAACGTGTTGTTTTGACACTTATGATATTCAAATAATATTATTATAATATAACCAAATCCCGCAACCAATTATTACCAAAATCGTAAAAGCTCTGAATTAAAACCTATTACGACTCTATGAACGAAGTTAATACATCTGTCCTGGTGATTGACGATGAGGAAATGGTGCGGGATAATATCGAAGACATTCTGATGCCTCATGGCAAATCGGAAGAACAACACAATATTGACAGCGCCTTTGATATCTTATTCGGCAGCCCTAAACCATTATTACTCACCCGTACAAAATGTATTCCGGCCTTTACCGTCGACAAAGCATCAAACGGGATGGAAGGCGTTAAAAAAGTTAGAAAGGCAGTTGAAAACGGTACCCCTTATGCTGTAATCTTTTTGGATATGCGCATGCCAGGGTGGAACGGACTGGAAACAGCCGTTGAGATCCGGAAATACGATGCCAAGGCCGAGATCATTTTTGTTACGGCTTACAGTGATCGTTCTATTGATGAGATCGTAGAGCAGGCAGGTCAGAACGTTGGCTACCATTGCAAACCATATGCTCCTGAAGAGATCATTCAGTTGGCAACAAAGGCCGTAACGGATTATAATAAACTTCGCAACCTGGAGAAGTTGATCGAATCAATCTCATCAATAGGTTTAAGTAAAAATCAGCTTACTTCGTTACTAAAAAACATACTCGAACAACTTGCCGGTTCGCTGGATACGGATATGGCATTGATAGGCAAACTGGATAAGGACCTTCATTATGAGAAGATCATTTCGATAGGAGCTATCGAGGGTCGCGTGGATGTAGACCAACTTACCGACAGGGTAATAAATGCGAATATTGCTAAAGACGAAGTAATTCAACTGGATGAACTGGTACTGGCGCGTCTTGAAAATTATTACGTATTTGCTTTGCTACAAAAGGAAGAGAAGCTAAAAACGGAAAAAATGTACTTGCTGAAGCTGTTTGTACAAAACGCAGCACAAGCTATCCGTAATGCTGAGCTGAATGAAAAATTGATCCGTAAAGAGAAACTATCTGCCGTGGGCCAGGTGATTGGTATGGTGATGCACGATTTACGCACGCCTATCAAGAACATCAAGTTTATGACCGATATGATGCGCCAGGAAAGCGAGGGCAATGAACTGATAGACATGATAGACCAATCGGCAGAACAAGCGTCTAATATATTTGAAGACTTTCTTGATTTCCTAAAAGAAATTCCCGTACAAAAAGTACCTGTTGATCTGAATAAGATTGTAAACGAGGCCATCGAGTTGGCTAAAACACATGAGGGCTGGTCAAACATCACCATTCATTCTTATTTACCGGATGGGCAGTATATTCCGGGTGATGAAAGCAAATTGAGAAGGGTGATCAGCAACCTGGTAAATAATGCTGCCGATGTATTGCACGACCACAAGATATCAGACCCAACTATACATATTTCGGGCTGGGTAGAAAACAAGCACCTGATGCTGGTGATCTGTGACAATGGTACGGGTATCCCTAAAGACATTTTGAGCACTTTGTTCGAGCCATTTGTGACGAAGAACAAGCACTGCGGCACAGGTCTGGGGCTAGCTATCGTTAAGCAATACATTGCGGCTCACGGTGGTAAAATAGCCGTGACCAATAACAATGGCGCAATTTTCACCATAGCCTTGCCATTATAAGTTCGCGAATGTCAAATACTGTTTTAAATAAAAAGTCGACAAAAGACAGTCAGCCACAAACTGCCCGCAAGGAAACCACCAAACAATACCGGCAACTACTTATCATGTCGAAAACCGGCGCATGGGAATATTTCCCAGCTACCGAATCAGTCGACTGTAATGATATTTACTTCACCATGCTGGGAAGGGATATTAACGATTACAGGATGAGTTTAAATGAAGCATGGACCAATCTGCTTCATCCCGAAGACCGCGCCGAGGCAATGCGCAAATTCACCGAATACCTGGAAAACCCAACCGGGATGTATGAGTGCGAATTTCGCATGCTTCATGCTAATGGCAAATGGGTCTGGATATATTCTAGGGGTGGCTTGCTAAAGGCTGATGATAATAAAGGAACTGTCAGCATCATCGGTACACACGTTGATATTACCGATCAGAAGCAGGCACAGGAAGAAATTCAGCGAGAGCGTATATTGCTACGTACACTGATAGACAACCTTCCCGATACGATTTATGTAAAAGACGCCGAAGGGCGAAAAGTTATGGCTAACCGTGCCGACGTAGCCGCCATAGGCGCCAGGTGTGAGGCTGATGTTATTGGCAAGACCGACCTGGAACTATTCCCGAACAGTACAGGTCTGCGGGGATATAAAGACGATATGGAGGTTTTGCGAACGGGTGAACCAATGTTAGGCAGAGAAGAATTTTTAAATAACGAAAAAGGTGAACAATTTTGGTTGTCCACTTCTAAAGTTCCGGTTTACGATGAGCATGGTACGATCAGCCGTATACTGGGATTAGGCCACAATATTACTGAGCGTAAGCGTGCGGAAGAAGCCTTAAATAAACTAAACAAGGAGCTGGCAGCACAATCTGAGGAGCTAAAAATATTGAACAGTCAGCTCTTACTACAACAAGAGCAGGAACTGGAAAAAGCCATTGCACAAGGCAAATTTGAGATCGCGTCTGAAGTGCTACATGATATTGGCAATGCTTTGGTAGGATTTGGATCATATCTGACAAGAATAAACCGCGTAGCGGAAAGTAATAATATTGAAAGTGTGCGCAGCCTGGGTGCGTTCCTGAAAACTCAGCAAGCAGCTATCGGAAATGCTATCGGAGCCGATAAAGCTGCCGCACTGCTATCCATCACAGAAGGAATTGCCAAAACACAGGGTGATAACCAGAAAGAGGTAAGCACAGCTATTGGCGAACTATTAAACATTGTTTCGCACATACAGGAAATACTCAACATACAACGTCAATCGGTGCGTAATCACAATGGAACACATGATCGGAAACCCGTAAACCTGTGCAGTATTATAGACGATTGCCGCTCCATGCTTTTTGCCTCTTTCGATAAAAAGGGTGTAAAGTTTAACGTAAACGTGAAGCCTGGCAACTATGTGATCAAAGGCGATCATACCAAGCTGATGCAGGTAATGTTGAACGTGATCAAGAACAGCCTGGAGGCGATCGATATGGAAAGCGAGAGCAAATTCATTTCAGTTTCTATGGAGTCGACCAGCGAGTATATTTTATTGAAGATTGCCGATAACGGACAAGGTTTTGATAAAAAGACCAGCGAACACTTCTTTGAGCGCGGATTTACCACCAAAAAGAAAGGCACTGGTCTCGGGCTTTACAATTGCCGTTCGATAGTAGAAAGCCATACAGGATCATTTGATATCAACAGTGACGGTCCGGGATTAGGCGCAGTCACCACCATAAAATTTGCTTTACAGGACGCCTAAACTTTATCACCAGGGTGTTGAGCGTTCAGCACAAGTTCTTTAAACGCAAAAAGGCCTCCCCAGAAAAGGGAGGCCTTACTATTTTATAGTAAACTAATGTTTACTTCTTTTCAAAATCCGAAGCCCGAGGCAAAACATCACCCATTTTACCCAGCTTACTGTTCTTTTTGCTATAGCCTAAGTAAATAAGCAACCCTATTACCATCCAGCCAAAAGCACTCGCCAAAGTAGGCAGCGGCAAACTAATGATCATAAGTAAACAGATAGCGGCGCCCAGGAACGGCACTATAGGCACCAGCGGTGTTCTGAACGGCCTCACCAGATTAGGGTCTTTATAGCGGAGAATGGTAACACCGATGCAAACCAACACAAAGGCAAACAACGTACCTACTGAAGTCAGGTCGCCTGCAACACTTTCGGGAAGAAAAGCGGCGAACAGGCCCACGAATACAAATAATATCAGGTTGCTCTTATAGGGAGTTTTGAATTTGGGATGCAAGTCAGAAAATACTTTTGGCAATAAGCCATCGGTAGACATGGTGTAGAACACACGCGATTGGCCCAATAGCATCACCAGGATAACCGACGAGAATCCAAGCAGGATTGCTACAGTTACCAGCGTTGCCAACCAGCCGTATCCTGCCATGTAAGTACTGATGGCATAAGCAACCGATGCTTCTTTACCCGCATGCATAAAATCCTGGTAAGGTGCCACACCAGTTAATACCCATGAAAACAGGATATACAAAACGGTGCAAATGGCCAATGAGCCCAAAATACCAATAGGCATGTCTTTCTTTGGATTTTTAGCTTCCTGTGCAGCTGTTGACACCGCGTCAAAGCCTATGAAGGCAAAAAACACAATACCTGCTCCACGGAGTATCCCGCCCCAGCCGTGATGGAAAAATTCGAGATAAGAGTATTGAGTACCGTCAGGCAATGTTGCCGGAGGAGCGTTAGCAGGAATAATGTATGGGGTATGATTGGCAGCTTTGATAAAGCCCCAGCCGATAGCGATGAACACCAGTACGATGGCCACTTTTAAAAACACGATGATGCCATTTACGATAGCTGATTCCTGGGTACCTTTCACCAGTAACAATGAAAGTAAAAGCAATATCACCAACGCCGGGATATTAATAACACCATGATGATGAACACCATTCATTATAGCTGATTCCATCGGCGAATGGCACCATTCATAGGGTATTTTTCCGCCGACCAGCTTATTTGCGTACTCGCTCCAACTGATGGAAACTGTTGCCGCACCGAGTGCATATTCAAGAATAAGTGCCCAGCCGATAATCCAGGCCACTATTTCGCCCATTGTTGCATAAGCGTAAGTATATGCGCTGCCTGCAATGGGTATAATGGATGCAAATTCTGCATAACACAAGCCTGCAAAAGCACAGCCCACAGCGGCAATAATAAACGAAATGGTGACTGCAGGGCCTGCGAAACCGCCTGCTGCTGCCGCTGTCCTTACGAAAAGGCCTGCGCCGATAATCGCTCCAATACCGAGGGCAATAAGGCTCCATACGCCAAGCGTGCGCTTTAGGGTGTGTCCACCCTCTTCCGACGACGCAAGCAATGATGAAATTGATTTTTTTACGAATACACTCATTATAAGATCAGTTTTGTTTTATTGAGATAAAATCAGTTTTTTCCAAACGTACTTAATTTAATTCAAAATCTAAAGTAGCTATAAAACTGAGGGAGATCAGCATATTTTTTTAAAATATTGTAGACGAAAGTCATTTTCTACGAATCATTTAGTCATCACGTCATTGCGAGGAACGAAGCAATTCCCGACAGGCAGAGCGGCTATGCAAGTCTAAAACCTACCACTTCGCCCTGTATAGTTTGGGATTGCTTCGTTGCGCGGCTCACACCACCCGCCTTGCGCCTCGCAAAGACGTGATGAAACAAAAAAGGAGCCCATTCCTGAACTCCTTTTATCAGAGATTATCCCTGAATTATGCTTTCTTATCAATCTTAGCAGTTTGCACATGCATCGATTGTACTTTGATCTCTTTTTTGATCTGGTGATCGATACTTGCTGATTTCTGAACGTTGGCGTTTAAGTGAGGTGCAATTACCAGCGACACAATAGACATCAATTTGATCAAAATGTTCATTGAAGGGCCCGAAGTATCTTTGAACGGATCACCAACAGTGTCACCTGTTACCGATGCTTTATGCGGTTCCGATTTTTTGTAAAACATTTCACCGTTGATCTCTACACCTTTTTCGAATGACTTTTTAGCATTATCCCATGCACCGCCCGCGTTGCTTTGGAATAAACCCATCAGCACACCTGAGACGGTCACACCTGCCAGCATTCCGCCTAGAACCTCAGGACCGAATGTAAAGCCTACAATGATCGGCGTAATTAATGCTATCATACCTGGGGCTACCATTTCGCGGATAGATGCTTTGGTTGAAATGGCCACGCATTTTTCGTACTCAGGTTGTGCTTTATACTCCATAATGCCTGGTATTTCGCGGAATTGACGGCGAACTTCTTCCACCATCGCCATCGCCGCACGACCCACTGCCGATATAGCCAGCGAAGAGAAAATAAATGGGATCATACCACCCACAAATAAACCAGCCAGCACATTAGCATGATAAATGTCGATATGGTCTATACCTGCCACGCCCACAAAGGCCGCAAATAAGGCCAAAGAGGTCAAAGCTGCTGACGCAATAGCAAATCCTTTACCAGTTGCCGCGGTAGTGTTACCCACAGCATCCAGGTTATCTGTACGGTGACGAACTTCTTCAGGCAGGCGGCTCATCTCGGCTATACCACCGGCGTTGTCAGCTATCGGACCGAATGCATCAATAGACAACTGCATAGCAGTAGTAGCCATCATGCCTGCGGCAGCGATTGACACGCCATATAAACCTGCGCAATAGTAAGACCCGTAAATACCGGCAGCCAGCACCAGGATAGGTGCTACTGTTGATTCCATACCCACAGCCAGACCGCCGATAATATTGGTAGCATGACCGGTTGACGACTGACGGATAATTCCCAATACCGGGCGTTTGCCCATTGCGGTATAATACTCAGTGATCATCGACATTAAAGTACCTACCACCAAACCAACTATGATAGCGCCATAAACGCCACTGCGGGTAAAGTGAGAAGCACCATCTTTTAAAACGCCATTAGCTTCGTCGCGGATCATGTGCAGATCATCGGCTGGCAGCATCCATTGTACCACAAAGTAAGTAGCAATAGCAGTCAGGACAATAGACGTCCAGTTACCAATGTTCAAAGCGTTTTGTACGCTGTCAGTCTCTTTTTTTATCTTAACAAACGCTGCGCCTACTATAGAAAATATCAAGCCTAAACCAGCGATTACCATTGGTAACAATACCGGGGCAATACCGCCAAAGTTATCATGCGATACCACTTCGCGGCCAAGTACCATAGTAGCCAGCATAGTTGCTACGTATGAGCCAAACAAGTCGGCGCCCATACCCGCAACGTCACCCACGTTATCACCTACGTTATCGGCAATAGTGGCAGGGTTACGCACATCATCCTCAGGGATACCGGCTTCTACTTTACCTACCAGGTCGGCACCTACGTCTGCCGCTTTGGTGTAGATGCCACCGCCTACACGGGCAAATAATGCGATTGATTCGGCGCCTAACGAGAATCCGGCTAAAACATCCAGTGCCCTTGCCATATCTTCACCGTTCACTGTACTTCCGGCTACGTTTTTTACATACACCGTATAAAACACAATAAATAGTGAGCCTAAACCAATAATGGCCAAACCAGCAACGCCTAATCCCATTACCGTACCACCTGTGAAAGACACTTTTAATGCCTGTGCCAAACTGGTACGCGCAGCTTGGGTGGTGCGAACATTTGCTTTTGTAGCGATACGCATACCGATAAAACCTGCAAATGCAGATAAAAATGCCCCGCAAATAAATGATATGGCTATTACCGGGCTCGAAGTAGTAACTGTAGTGCCGGACCATGCCAGCAATATAGCGGCAACTACCACAAAATAGCTCAGTATTTTCCATTCTGCTCTTAAAAAAGCCATAGCGCCATCTGCAATGTGTCCTGAAAGTTCAGTCATCGCGCCATCACCTGCGTCCTGTTTGGTAACCCATGAAGATTTACCAAGCATAAAAATGATGCCGATAAAGCCCATAACCGGAATAAAGTAAATTAGGTTATTGTACAAAAAATCCATGTTAAAAAATTTGGTTTATAATTGATTGTGTTTTAGAGTGCTTGATTGCAAAAATAATTGCGAAAGGCAAAATAGCAAATTTAATTTCTTAACCATGCATAGCCTGATTATAAATTTTTTGAATAGCTTAGGGTTTTCAACTTAACTGACTTCATGAAGGAAACTCAACCATCACAAATGAAACATGAGCTTGGGCTGCTTGACGGCACCATGCTGGTAGCCGGGTCAATGATCGGCTCGGGGATATTTATTGTAAGCGCGGATATTACCCGCAATGTAGGCTCAGCTGGCTGGCTTATCGTAGTTTGGCTCATCACAGGATTTATGACCTTAACCGCAGCCCT
>Ga0068865_100000082_pt1 | contig 50913 bp, 41 predicted proteins | sample KBSMisM12_FD_75293 | JGI IMG/M metagenome (GOLD analysis project Ga0068865, IMG submission 75293) | Miscanthus rhizosphere microbial communities from Kellogg Biological Station, Michigan, USA - KBS Miscanthus M1-2 | ecosystem: Host-associated > Plants > Roots > Rhizosphere > Soil ...
GCGCGGGAAACCAGGGGTTGCAGGCGGTCGCGGCCCTCGCTGAGGATTCGTCGTGGCACCGCCAGGGGGCGCATGCGGGGTGCTGGGACGCTGTTGACGTCGACTGCGTCGGCGGCGCGCAGCGTCACTTCCACCTCGGTGCCGGTGTCGACGGCGATCGGCTCCCCGAACCGCTGAGGCGTGCCGGCGACGAACAGCTCCTCGTCCTCGCCGGTCGAGCCGGGGAACGGTTTGACGCGGAGGTGTTTCGCCTCCGGCGGCACCTCGATCCGAGCCCGCCGGCTCAGGAGGCGGACTTCCAGGTCCTCGCTGCGACGCCGGGTCTCGAAGCTGGTCGCGGCGATCTCGCCTAGGGAGCACCAGCGCGCCGGACCTGCGCGTTCGACATCAGCGGCTGCTTCGGTGAGGACGTCCAAGCCTTCTATGAGGTCTGCCTGGTGCCCGTAGAGGACCAGGGGCTGGCCGAGGAAGGCGCGCAGCCTCAGCTCTGCCGATGAGCGGCCGGTCAGCGGGTGGCGGAGCAGGACGGGGAGGCCGGCGGCGAGATCGGCGGGGCGCCATCCTGCCAGTGGGCCGGTGCCGTCGGGGCTGGTGAGCCAGCCGCGCCTGCCGTCGCCGAGCCAGGGGAACGGCTGGGTCACCGTCAGCGCCTCGAAGCCGCAGCGGCGCAGACCGGCGACGGTGACCTGGGAGCACCGCTCGTGCGGGGGCACCATCACCCGGTCGACCGCGACCTCGGTGCGTGCTTCGAAGGAAGCAACCCGGCGCTGCGCTTGCGCCGCCATCGCCAGCGCTTCGCCTGAGGTCTGCGGCCGACTGAGCTCGCCGCCGTAGTGGTCGTTGCCGTGGACGAGCAGTGAGAGGCCGCCGTTGCTCTCCCGCAGCGCCCGGCGTGCGGCCGGATGGGCGAACCAGCCGTCGAGCGGGACCGTCGCCAGGGCGGCGTGGTAGCCGTGGTCGCGGGCGTGCTCGGCGAGGGCGGGCAGCTTGACGAACCCGTACGAGGGCCAGTGGAGGTTGGGGTCGTCGAAGAGGAAGGCGGCGCGGCGGGCCGGAGGCTGCCAGCCCTCCGCGGCGGTGAGCTCGCGGAGGAAGTGGGCGAGAGGCAGCAGCGCGGCGCTGCGGCCGTCGCGGAGCCGCTCGCGCAGCGCCTCCTCGGGACCGAGCTCGCACGGGATCAGCAGGGCCCGCTGGAGGGGGCCACGGATGGTCCAGGTCGGGACGCCGTGGCAGCCTGCCAGCACCTCTCCGACGACCAGTGTGCTTCGGCCTCCGACCAGGACCGCGGCGAGCCGGTCGTCGGTCAGCTCGGCCCCTCGCAGCGCGCGGTCGAGCTTCGCGTCGGAGGTCAGTTCCTGGACGGCGAGCTCGCCCGGCTGCGAGGGCTCGGGCGCGAGTAGGTGCAGCGCCGGCAGGCCGAGCGCCGCCGCGGCCTCTGCCTGGTCTCCGTCTCCGAGCTGCAGCAGCGCGTCGAGATCGCCCAGCTCCCCCTCGCCGCGTCCCTCGAAGCGGACCGGAAAGGCCTCCTCCAAGGCTGCCAGCAGCCGGTTGTGCTCGGCATGGGCGGAGGCCGGGAAGACGCCGACGACCGAGCGGCGGGCGTCCTCACTCACGACTGCGGCGGGTTCAGTTCGTAGATTTCGAAAAAGGTGGCGGGGTTGGTGCCGCCGACCGGGCCGCCGCTGCCGAACTTCGCCACCGGCGGGCCTTCGCGCTTGATCCGGGCGGCGAGCAGGCGGTTGTAGTCGCCGCCGAAGTAGCCGAAGCCATAGCCGTCGAAGCGGCGGGCGCTGACCACGGCGTAGCGGACGTGCTCGGCTTCCAGTTCGGCGATCGCCTGCAGTTCATCGGCACGGTTGTCGAGCAGGCCGGGCAGGAACATCGGGTTGTAGAGCGCGGGCCGGTGGCCGGTCATGAAGTTGATGCCGGCGTCGGAGGGCACCGCGAGCAGCGGTTCTCCCGGCGCCGCGTGGCTGTCGATGTAGTCGACTGCACCCTGCAGCCCGGGCGCTGCCGCCGGGGTGGTGACGAAGCTGCCGCGGGCCGTGGTGACGGTGGCGCTGTTGTCGCGGTAAAGACCGACCTGGGCGTAGGCGGCAAGGGCCACGGCGACCCCCGCCAGGACGGCGTAGGAGGCCGTCCGCGCCTGTGGCCGGCGGGTGGCGAGGCGGTCGTGGAGGACGGCGAGGAGCAGGACCAGCGGCGCCGCGTAGTAGGGGGCGTAGGAGGCCTCGGCGGTGAAGGCGTCGTAGGCGCGGGCGCCGAGCGCGGCAGCGACGGCGACGAGGGCGAGGTCGAAGCCCCAGGAGGCGGTGATCGGCGGCGATTCCTTCCGCACCAGGCGGACGGCGACCACGGCGGCAGCGGCGAACCCGAGGGCCGGGAGCCAGCTCATCCCGATCAGCAGGTGGGTGGCCTCGTACTGGACGCCGTCGCGGGTGTGCGGCCAGATCGAGAAGTACTTCATCGTCGCGTCGCCGATGACGAGGACGGCGAGCGCCGCCGGGACCGGCCACAGCGCCCGCACCCGCGCGGCTCGGGTCTGGGCTCTTGAGAACAGCACCGCCGTCCAGGTCACGGCCGCCAGCAGGCCGCCGTAGACAAGGAAGCGGGCGAGGGTCGAGGCGACGCTTTCGAGGTCGAACGGCGTCCAGGCCTTCTGCGAGCTGAAGCCGCCGACGCGGAGGAAGTCGACCGGCCAGAGGTTCTCGGTGAAGAGGTTGGCGGCGCCCGCTTCGGCGGCGAGCCAGGCGAGGACCGGGACGGCGACGGCGATCGCCGGCAGGGCCAGCCGCGGCAGCGCCCGCAGGGCGGGGCGGAGGCCGTGCTGGCGTGCCTCGCCGACCAGGAAGGCCCCGGCGGCAAGCGCGGCGACGGCGGCGAATTCGGGCCGGGTGAGGCAGGCGAAGCCGATCGCCAGGCCCGCGAAGACCAGCCGCTCCCGGCTCAGGGCCAGCAGCGTCAGCAGGATCAGGAGGATTCCGAAGGTGGCGGAGTTGGTGTGGGGGAGGACGAAGTTGAAGGCGGTGCCGGAGAAGCCGATCGCCGCCACCACGCAGGTCGCCAGGAAGGCGGGGAGGACGCGCAGCAGCCGGCGGGCGAGGGCGTAGAAGACGCCGATGATCGCCGCCGCCTGGCAGAGCCCGAAAGCGAATGCGGTGGTGAAGCTGGTGCCGAAGACGGCGAAGGTGCCGCCCAGCGAGTAGACGCCGAGCGGGCCGTAAAAGTAGCGGATGTCGCGGTAGGGCTCGCCGCCTTCGGCGATCGTCGCGGCGACCGTCAGCTCGTGCCCGGCGTCGACCGAGGGCACGCCCCATTTGCGCCAGCTGAGCGCCGCCAGCAGGGCGAAGATCAGGGTGAGGCCGGCGACCGCGCGGACGTCGGCATTGGCGGCGAGCTCGCGCCGGCGCGAGGTGACCTCAGGCGCCGGGACGGCCGGGCGCTGTTGCTCGGCCGGGGTGCGGACGGCGACGTTCATGCCGAGGCGGGGCGCACGGCGGCGAGCAGCAGGCGCACCTGGTCGGGGGCGAGCCACGGCGTCAGGGCGACGTAGAGCAGCGACCCGACCGCGATCGTGGCCACGGGCGCGGCCGGTCCCGCGCCTAGCGCCCCGCCGGCGAGGGCGCCGATGCCGAAGCAGGCGGCGGCGGCGAGGGCGAAGCGGAGGCCGTCGCGGGCGAGCTCGCGGGCGATCGCGCCGGCGCCTCGCCCGGCACCGGCGACCAGCAGCACCACCGCGAAGGCGAGCGGGACGACGAAGAAGGCGCCGACGACGCCGTTGACGCCGAACAGCGCCCCGCCCAGGGCGGTGACGGCGACGTGCAGGAGCACGACCAACGGCGCGAGGACGTTGACCATCTTCGCCCGGCCGAGGGCGAACATCGCCGGCAGCAGCAGGTTGACGAGCAGAGCCGCCACCGTCCAGGCGCAGAGCAGCGCCACGAAGACCTTCAGATGGTCGACCTGGACCGCGTCGAAGCTGGCGGGCAGGACTTCGCCGATCAGGTCGGCGCCGCCGGCGATCAGCGCCGCCAGGGCGGGCGCGCCGATCAGCATCGAGTAGCGGAAGCCGGCCGGGACGGTGTCGGCGATCACTTCCCGCCAGTCGGCCAGGGCGCCACGCCGCATGTCGGCGATCCGCGACATCCCCAGCGCGAAGCCGGTGGCGGCGACCAGGTAGCTGGCGAAGAGGTAGGCGTAGGAGAGGACGGTGGCGCCACCGGCGCCGTAGTTGCTGGCGAAGGCGAGGGTGATCACGTAGAGGCCGTTGAAGGCGAGGTAGATCGCGGTGCTGCCGAGGACCAGCAGGACCGAGCGCAGGAGGCGGCGGGGGTGCGGCCGCGCGCTCGCGGCCTCTCGCGAGCCGCGGCTGGCGCGGACGCCGTCGAGCATCATCGCGCTGGTGACGACCGCCATCGCCAGCATCGACCAGCCGAGCGAGAGCTCCCCGGCCGGCCCGGAGACCGCGAGGTAGACGACGAGGCCGGCCCCGGCGCCGGCGATGTAGGCGAAGGCGATGCGGTCGAAGCGGTCGCGGACGGCGAGGACGGTGGCGCCGCCGGCGGCCCAGAGCTGGAGGATCATCGCCACCCCGAGGATCGGCAGGGCCGATTCGGCGACGGCACGGCCGACCGGGGCGACTCCCGGCGCCAGCAGGCCCGCGAGCGGCCCGGCCAGCGGGATCGTCGCGATCCCGACCGGGATCGCGATCGCGACCAGGGCCAGCGCGAACTCGCGCTGGGACAGCCGCGGGCGCTCGCCGACCAGCATCGGCGCCGAGGTGACCCTGATGCTCTGGCTGAAGACCCCGAAGCTGGTGTAGAGGGCGAAGGCGACGAAGAAGCCGTCGGTGCGGGCGCCGGCGCCGAAGGAGCTGAGGTAGAGGAGCGCCTGGATCCCCGAGGCCGCTCCCATCGCCAGGGTCGCCACCGCCATCGCGATGCCCGCGTGGGCGTGCTTCTCGCGCATGTCCTCCCGGTGGGCGACGGGCGTGGCGCCGACGCCGGGAGTGGTGGTCGCGACCGCGGTCGTGCTCATACCCCACCAACGACTGGAATGCCTCATTACTTGTTGCGCGATTTCAGGGCCCGTAATGCTCGCCGGCGGGCGCCCAGTCGACGCCGCTGCCGCTCGCGACGCGGTAGTCGTCGTGGGCGGGGTCGGCGAAGCGCGGTGAGCAACTATGCCGCGAGCTCTTGCTGAGCCGCGGCAGGGTCCCTTCCCAACGGCAGATGGTGTCTTCGCCCTCGCTGAACGGCGCCCAGGGGCCGGACCAGTCGCTCCAGACGCGGTAGATCAGGTTGTCGCCGATCGTGATCTGTCCGTAGGGGCCCTCGCGCAGGGCGAGCGGCGAGTCGTTCTCTTTGGTCCAGACCGTGTTGCCGGTGATCCGCAGGCCCTGGATCGGGCCGAAGAGCTGGACGATCGAGGGCGGCCCGCAGCCGCTGTCGGGCGGGTCGCAGGGGGCGGCATTCCGCAGCATCAGGTTGTCGGCGACGACGACCCGGCGCACGGGCGCCGGCTGGTCGTTGACGAAGAAGCCCTGGCAGCGGTTGTCGTGCAGGTAGTTGCGGCGGAAGTAGAGCCCGTCACCGCCCCAGACCGATTGCAAGCAGTCGCTGTGGTTGCCGTTCTCGCGGACGCCGGTGATCTCGTTGCCTTCGATCAGCACTCCGTAGGGATCGGGGTCGCCGCTGTCGTGGTAGCGGTTGAGCCGGATCGCGTCCTCGCCGAAGGGACCGACGAACTTGTTGCCGGCGATCGTCGTGTCGGTGACGTAGGTGGTGGTGGTCGGACCGGCTTCGACCCCGAAGTAGCCGCCGGAGATGCGGTTGTGGAGGACGGAGATCTTCCGCGAGCCGGGCTCCACCGTCACCTGGCCGTGGACGTCGAAGTCGGCGAGGGCGAGGTGCGAGCCGCGGAGGACGGCGCCTTCGATCTTCGCCTTGCCGGGGTGGGCGGCGCGGACGGTCACGTCCTTCCCCGAGCCCTTGTAGGCGAGCTTCAGTTCGCCGTAGCTGCCGTTGCGCAGGCAGATCACCGCGCCGGGGGCGACTTCGGAGAGCTGCGAGGGCAGGGCCCTGATGCCGCTTAGCGTGCGGGTGCAGCTTTCGTGGCCATGGTGCCTGCCGGGCTTGTGGGAGGCCGAGGCCGCGCCCTTGTCGCCGTTACCGCCGAGCAGCACCAGCGCCGCGACCACCGCGACCGGCGCCAAGGCGAAGAGAACTGTGGAGCGACGGGAGGAGAAAGCCCTTCTCACACCCTGATCAACGCTCAGGGACCGTAGTGAACTTCCGCGGGCGCCCAGTCGACGCCGCGATTGCTGCCGCTGATGCGGTAGTCGTCGGCGGCGGGATTGACGAAGCTGGGACTGCAGCTCATCGTCTCGCCCGGGCGCGACGAGGGCCAGCTGCCTTCGCGCTGGCAGAGGGTGTTTTCGGTCAGGCTGAGCCCGCTCATGTTGGAGTCGGTCCAGAGCCGGTAGATCACGTTGTTCGAGATCTTGGTGTCGGCGCCGGTGCCTTCGCGGAAGGCGGCGATCGAGTCGGCGCCGTCGCCCCAGATCGTGTTGCGCTTCATCGTGAAGCCGTCGTAGGGACCGAAGACCTGGAAGTACATCGGCTGCCCACAGCTGGTCAGCGGCGCCCCGCACGGTTCGTGGTTGCGGAGGAAGAGGTTGTCTTCGACCGTGACTCCGTGGATCGGGCCGGAGACGCCGCCGAGGCTGGCCTGGTCCTTGATGAAGAAGCCCTGGCAGCGGTTGTTGTGCAGGTAGTTGCGGCGGAAGACGATGTGGTCGCCGACCCAGACCGTCTGCAGGCAGTCGGAGTGGCTGCCGTTCTCGCGGACCTGGGAGATTTCGTTGCCTTCGATCAGGACTCCGACCCCGTCTCCGTCACCGTCGTGGTAGCGGTTGAGGTGAATCCCGTCTTCGCCGAAGGGGCCGACCAGCTGGTTGCCGATGATCTTCATGTCGTTGCAGGTGGTGGTCGAGGAGGGGCAGCCGTCGACACCCTCGCCGCCGCCGGTGATGCGGTTGTGGAAGACGGTCATCCCATCGGCGCCGGGCTGGATCGTCACGCCTTGGGTGACGACGAACCGGGAAAGAGTCAGATTTTCACCCTGCATGGAGGCGCCGGCGATCGTCGCCGACCCGGGGTGGGCGGCGCGCAGGGTCACTCCCGGCTTCGCCTTGGTGGCGTCCAGCGAGACCTTGCCGTAGCTGCCGTCGGCGAGGCAGACGATCGCGCCCGGCGCGGCAGAGGAGACGCTCGACTGAGCGGCGGAGACGCTGGAGACGGTCGTGGTGCACGCTTCTTCCGGGCCGGGAGAGGGACCGGGTTCAGGTTCAGGTTCGGGCTGGGGTTCGGCTTCGACCGTCCAGCTGCGGGCGGCGGGCGTCGGGTCGACGTTGCCCGCCGCGTCCTTGGCCCGGACCGAGAAGGTGTGGAGGCTCACGGTCAGCGCCGAGAGGGACTTGGGCGAGCTGCAGCCTGCCCAGCTGCCGGCGTCCAGCTTGCATTCGAAGCTCGAGCCGGACTCGGTCGAGGTGAAGGCGAAGGCGGCGGTGAGGGCGGTGGTGGTGCCGCTCGGGCCGCTGGAGATCGCCGTGTCGGGCGGGGTGGTGTCGGGCGGCGGGGTTTCTTCCACTGGCGGCGGAGGAGTTTCTTCGACCGGCGGGGGAGGGGTTTCTTCCACCGGGGGAGGCGTTTCTTCGGCCGGCGGGGACGGTTCTTTTTCGACCGGCGGCGCTTCGGCTTCCACTTTCCAGCTCCAGGTCGCCGGCGTCGGGTCGACGTTGCCGGCGCTGTCGACCGCCCGGACGGCGAAGCTGTGGGAGCCCAGAGCAAGGCCGGTGTAGGCGCGCGGGGCCTTGCAGCGGCTCCACCTGCCGTTGTCGACCTTGCAGCCGAAGGAGCCCGGCTCGCTGGAGACGAAGGTGAAGCTGGCGCTGGTCGCGGTCGTCGTCGCCGCCGGCTCGCCGGTGATCGTCGTTTCCGGCGGCGTCTTGTCGCCGCCGGAGGGACGGGTCTTGTTGGTCGTGACGGTGGTTTCGGTCGAGTCGCCCGTGGTGGGTTCGGTCGCGACCGGGCCGCCGTGCCTGCGGGTCGTGGTCAGGGCAGTAGCGTCCTCGAGCCCGACGCGCCCGTGGGCGACCTTCGCCCGCTCGAGCAGCCCGAGGGGGCCGTGACCCATGGCGAACGACGCCATCGCGCCGAGAAGGACGCATGCGAGGGTTGCGGCCAGCGCGAAGCGGGCCGGGTGCTGACGCACCTTGCGACTGGTATGGGACACCATCTGCTCCTTTGGCATGGGCAGACAGATCGGCACGCGGCCGTACCCTGCGGACTACCTCACCCATCTGCCAACGTGTGTACTAGTACCCGCGGCCAGGTCCCGAAAACCGGGTATTCACCGCTGTGCCCGCAGAAGTGCGAGCTCAGGCGTCAGGGTCCGAAGTGAACTTCTGCGGGCGCCCAATCCACTCCGCGTGAGGAGCCGATCAGGCGGAAATCGTCGGCGGCGGGGGCGTTGAAGGGCGGCGAGCAGTCGACCGTCTCACCCAGGATCGAGAGCGGCCAGAGACCGCCGCTTGCTTCGCGGATGCAGCGGGTGTTGTCGCGGTAGGTGATGGCGGAAAGGTCGGTCGAGGTCCAGAACCGTTCGACCACGTTGGCTTCGATCACGGTGTCGATCCCGGTCCCTTCCTGGAAGGCGGCGAGGCCCGCCTCCTGCCATATCGTGTTGCGCCGCATCACCAGTCCCTGGTAGGGGCCGAAGACCTGGAAGTAGGCGGGCTGGCCGCATTCGGGATCCGAGGGCGCGCAGGGTTCGCTGTCGCGGAGGAAGAGGTTGTCTTCCACAGTGATGCCGACGACGGGGCTTTCCTGGTCCTTGACGAAGAAGCCCTGACAACGGTTGTCGTGCAGGTAGTTGCGCCGGAAGACGATGTGGTCGCCGACCCACACCGTCTGTAGGCAGTCGGAGTGGTTGCCGTTCTCACGCACGCCGGAGATCTCGTTGCCTTCGACCAGCACCCCGATCCCGTCGCTGTTGCCGTCGTGGTAGCGGTTGAGGTGGATCGCGTCCTCGCCGAACGGGCCGACGAACTTGTTGCCGACGATCTCGACGTCGTCGACGGAGACGGTCGTCGTCGGTGCCGCTTCGACCCCGAAGTAACCGCCGCTGATGCGGTTGTGGACTACCCGCATCGCCGTCGACGCCGGCTCGACCTGGACTTCGCCCTCGACGTCGAAGCGTTCGAGGGTGAGGTTGCGCCCGGCCATGGTCGCGCCGGCGATCGTCGCCGCGCCCGGGTGCTCGGCGCGCAGCGTCACCCTTCCTCCAGGCGAGGCCGAGAGATCGGCCTCGCCGTAGCTGCCGTCGGCGAGGCAGACCACCGCGCCTGCGCCGGACCCGGCGACCTCGTCGACCGCCGCAGTGAGGGTGGAGACCGTCGTCGTGCAGGCGGGCGGCGGCGGTTCGGACGGCGGGGAGGAGAGGGCCGGCGCCGGCGCGGCCGGCGAGCCCGTCTTCGCCGGCGAACGGGCTCGCTTCTTCTTCGGCCTGCTCACCGCCACCCGCGGTGCGACGCGGATCTTGGCCGGAGGGGCGGCGACCTGGGCCGGCCCCACGGCTGCGTGCCCCCCGCCGCCGGCGAGGCTGGTGCTCGCAAGCAGCAGGAGGGCCGGCAGCCTCAGGGTTGCATCCCTCTATCTGGCAGCGAAGTGCTGGGCGATCTGGGTCGCGGTCAGGGCCTGGTTGTAGATCGCCACCTCGTCGAGCACGCCCGCGCCGAACAGCGAGCTGCCGTTGCGGGACATGAAGTTGAGCGTCGAGTTGGCGAAGTTGCCGGCGCCGGTGCCGCTCGATCCCTTGACGTAGGCGACCGGCTGGCCGTCGACGTAGGGGATGATCTGCTGCGACGCGGTTGCCGCCGTGTTGAGCACGAAGGCGTAGTGGTGCCAGACGCCGGCCGAGGGACGCGTGAAGTACACGTTGTTGCGGGAGCCGTTGCGGCCGAGAGCGACTTCGAAGCGGCTGCCCGAGGTGGTCGAGTTCGGGTTGATCACAAACGCTCCGTTGTTGAGCGAGTTGTTGGCGGTGAACTCGAGGGCGAGGTCGTCGTTGTCGGCGAACGAGGTCCATTTCATCCAGAACTCGATCGTCACTTTCGAGGTGCCGGAGAGGTTGATCGCGGCCGCGGCGTTGTCGTTGACGCCGTCGAAGCTCGCGGCCGTGTTCAGGTCCTGAGTGAGGTTCCCGGCCTGGCCGAGGATGACCCCGTTGCGGGCCGTCGCGGTGCGGCCGCCGATCGCATCGACGAGGCTGGTGCCGGAGGTCTCGCCGAGGCGCCAGTAGTCGATCAGCCCGGAGGTCGCCCGGACCGCCGTGTCGTAGGGGCCGCGGACGGTGAGGACGCGGGTGGTGGTCGCGGTGGCGCCGTTGTTGTCGGTGACGCGGAGGCCGATCGTCTTTTCGCCGGCGGGCGTGAAGGTGCGGGTGGTCGTCGCCGTCGTGCCGGTGGCGGTCTCATAGGTCCCGTTGCCGTCGAGGTCCCATTCGTATTTGGCGATCGTGCCGTCGGGATCGGTCGAGCCCGAGCCGTTGAAGGTCACGGTGTCGCCGGTTTTCGCCGGGTTCGGCGTGCTGGTGAAGGACGCCGTCGGCGCCCGGTTGGTCACCGTCACCGTTCGGGTCGTGGTCGCGGTACCGCCGCTGTTGTCGGTGACCCGCAGTCCGACCGTGACGGTCGCCGCGGTGGCGTAGGACTTCGTCGTCGTCGCCGTCGTGCCGGTGGTGGTCTCATAGGTGCCGTTGCCGTCGAGGTCCCATTCGTATTTGGCGATCGTGCCGTCGGGATCGGTCGAGCCCGAGCCGTTGAAGGTCACCGTGCTGCCGGTCGGCACCGAGCTCGGCGTGGCGGTGAACGAGGCCGAGGGAACGCGGTTCTGGGCGGTGACGGTGCGGGTCGTCGTTGCCGTGCCGCCGTTGTTGTCGGTGACCCTCAGGCCGACGGTGCGGGCGCCGGGGGTCGCGTAGGAGGTGGTCGTCGTCGCAGTGGTCCCGGTGCTCGTCTCATAGGTGCCGTTGCCGTCGAGGTCCCATTCGTATTTGGCGATCGTGCCGTCGGGGTCGCTCGAGCCCGAGCCGTTGAAGGTCACGGTGGTCCCGGTCACGGCCGTTTCCGGCGTCGCCGTGAACGACGCCGACGGAGTCCGGTTCTGGGCGGTGACGGTGCGGGTGGTGGTCGCGGTCGCACCGTTGTCGTCGGTCACCCGCAGGCCGACGGTGCGGGCGCCGGCGGTTGCGTAGGAGGTGGTCGTCGTCGCCGTCGTGCCGGTGGCGGTCTCATAGGTCCCGTTGCCGTCGAGGTCCCATTCGTATTTGACGATCGAACCGTCGCTGTCTTTCGAGGCGGAGGCGTCGAAGCTCACCGTGCTGCCGGTCGGCGCCGCTTCGGGCGTCGCGGTGAAGGAGGCACTCGGCGGGCTGTTCTGGATCGTCACCGTTTTCGTCGTTTTCGCGGTGGCGCCTTTGTTATCGGTCACCTTGAGGCCGATCTGGCGGTCGCCCGCGGTGGCGTAGGCGTGGCTGGCCGTCGCCGCCGATCCGGTGCTGGTCTCGTAGCTCCCGTTGCCGTCGAGGTCCCATTCGTATCTGGCGATCGTGCCGTCGGGGTCTTTCGAGCCGGCGGCGCTGAAGGTCACCGCCGCCCCGGTGGTTGCCGGGTTGGGCGAGGCGGTGAACGAGGCTTCCGGCGCCGCGTTCGGCACCGAGTAGCCGAACTGTTTGGAGATTTCCGCTGCGCTAAGCGCCCGCCCGTACAGCGCCACCTCGTCGAGGTCGCCGGCGCCGAACAGGCTGCTGCCGGCGCGGGACATCAACGAGAGGTTGGAGTCGGCGAACGGCGGGGCGCCGGTGCCGCTCTCGACCTTCGTGTACGCCACCGGCTGGCCGTCGACGTAGGGGATGACCTGTTCGGCGGCGGGGGCCTGCGTGTCGAGGACGAAGGCGTAGTGGTGCCAGGCGCCGGCCGTCGGCCGGGCGAAGATCGAGACGTTGCGGGAGGAGCCGATCCCGATCCCGACCGCGAAGCTGCCGTAGCTGCTGTTCGGGTCGACGAGGAACCCGCCGGGCACGCTGTTGAAGTTTTCGGTCAGCTCCATCGCCAGTTCGTCTTCGTTTTTCCAGGCGCTCCACTTCAGCCAGAACTCGACCGTGATCGCGGTCGCGCTGTTCAGCTGGACGGGAGCGGTTGCGGCGTCGTTGATGCCGTCGAAGTGGACGGCGGTGTCAGGGTCGCCGGCGAGGGCGCCGGCGGCGCCGAAGCCGGGTTCGCCGGTGGCGGTCGCCGTGTTGGAGCCGGCGCTGTCGAGCAGGGCGGGCCCGACCGCCTCGCCCATCCGCCAGTAGTCCTTGAGGCCGGCGGTTTTCAGCTGCCCTTCCGCGTAGCTGGGCTGGGCGGCTTCTTCTTCGGGGCCTGCTTCGCCTTCGACGGTCAGCGTCCGCACCGCGGTCCCGGTGCCGCCTTTGTCGTCGGTCACCCGCAGGTGCACGTTGACCGCGCCGGGGCCCGGGTACGTCTTGGTCGCGGAGGGCGTCGTCCCCGTGCTGGTCTCATAGCTGCCGTTGCCGTCGAGGTCCCATTCGTATTTCACGATCGTGCCGTCGGCGTCTTTCGAGCCGGAGGCGTCGAAGGTGACCGGTTCGCCGACTTTCACCGAGGCCGGTGCCTGGAAGGTGGCGGTCGGCCGTTTGTTGGCGACTTCGCTGTTGAAGTGTTCGGCGACGGTGGCGGCGCTGAGCGCGCGTTCGTACAGCGCCACCTCGTCGAGGTCGCCGGCCCCGAACAGGCCTGACGCCCCCCGCGACATGAAGTAGAGGTTGGCGTTGGCGAACGCGGGAGCGCCGCTGCCGCTGTCGGCCTTGGTGTAGGTGACCGGCTGGCCGTCCACGTACGGGGTGATCTCTTCGGCTGCCGGCGCCGTCGTGTCGAGCACGAAGACGTAGTGGTGCCAGGTACCGGCCGAGGGCCGGGCGAAGAAGACGTTGTTGCGGGAGGCGCCGCTGCCGATCCCGACCCCGAAGGTGCCGCCGAACTGCGGTGAGTTCGGGTCGACGAGGAAGCCGCCGGGGACTTCGTTGAAGTTGCCGGTGAACTCCATCGCCAGGCGGTCGTCGTTGGCGTAGGCGTTCCATTTCAGCCAGAACTCGACCGTCACCGCGGATTTGCCGGAGAGGTTGACCGGGGCGCTTGCCGCATCGTCGACGCCGTCGAAGCGGGCGGCCTTGTCGCTGTCGTGGGGGACGCCGCCGGTAACGCCCAGAGTCGGGCTGCCGCTGGTGGTAGCGGTACTGGTGCCGACGCTGTCCGCGAAGCTGGTGCCGGAGGCCTCGTCCAGGCGCCAGTAGTGAGCGAGCCCGGGCGTGTCGAGAACGGTCGGGCTGTAGTTGCTGAAGACTTCTTCTTCAGGCGGGTTTTCGCCTTCGACCGTGACGGTCCGGGTGACGGTCGCCGTGGCGCCGCCGTTGTCGGTCACCCGCAGGCCGACGACTACGTTGCCGCCCGCGGCGTAGATCTTGCTCGCCGTCGGGGTGGTCCCGGTGTTGGTCTCGAAGCTCCCGTTCCCGTCGAGGTCCCATTCGTATTTCGTGATCGTGCCGTCGGGGTCTTTGGAGGCGGAAGCGTCGAAGTTGACGGTTTCGCCGACTTTCGCCGTCAGCGGCGCCGTGAAGCTCGGTTTCGGCCGTTTGTTGGCGGTTTCGCTGTTGAAGTGTTCGTCGATCGTCGCCGCATCGAGGGCCTGGTTGTAGACCGCCACCTCGTCGAGGTCGCCGGCGCCGAACAGGCCGGATGCGGCCCGCGACATGAAGTAGAGGTTCGAGTTGGCGAAGTTGCCGGCGCCGGTGCCGCTGTCGAGCTTGGTGTAGGTGACCGGTTTGCCGTCGACGTAGGGGGTGATCTGCTGCGCCGCCGGCGCCGAGGTGTCGAGCACGAAGGCGTAGTGGTGCCAGACCCCGGCCGACGGACGGGCGAAGAAGACGTTGTTGCGCGAGGTGCCGAGACCGATCCCGACCCCGAAGGTGCCGCCGTTCTGCGGCGCGTTCGGGTCGACCAGCAGACCACCGGCTTCTTCGTTGAAGTTTTTCGTCAGCTCCATCGCCAGGCGGTCGTCGTTGGAGTAGGCGTTCCACTTGAGCCAGAGCTCGACCGTGACCGCATGGGTGCCGGAGAGGTTGACCGGCGCGCTGGCGGCGTCGTTGACGCCGTCGAAGCGGGCGGCTTTGTCGGAGTCGTTGGGGATGCCGCCGGGAACGCCCAGGGTCGGTTCGCCGCTGGTCACGGCGGTGCTGGTGCCGACGCTGTCGGCGAAGCCGGTGCCGGAGGTCTCGTTCATCCGCCAGTAGTGGGCGAGGCCGGGGGTGCTGAGGACCGTCGGGCTGTAGTTGCTGACCCCGTTGGGGAGGACACTGACGGTGGTCGTCGCGGTCGCGGTCTTGCCGCCGTTGTCGGTCACCCGCAGGCCGACCTGGACTTCGGCGGCGGCGCTGTAGACGTGGGTCGTCGTCGGCGTGGTGCCGGTGCTGGTCTCATAGGTCCCGTTGCCGTCTAGGTCCCATTCGTATTTGGCGATCGTGCCGTCGGCGTCTTTCGAGCCGGAGGCGCTGAACGAGACCGTTTCGCCGGCGAGCGGAGTGCTCGGGGTCGCCGTCAGGGCGGCGGTCGGCGGCTGATTGTTGATCACCGTCACCGTCTCCACCGCGAGGTCGGTGGCGCCGCCGTTGTCGGTGACCCGCAGGCGCACGTTCACTTCGCCCTCGGCGGTGTAGCTGTGGGTCACTTTCGGGTTGCTGCCTGAGTTGGTCTCGAAGCTGCTGTTGCCGTCGAGGTCCCATTCGTATTTGACGACGGTGCCGTCGGGGTCGGTCGAGCCCGAGGCGTCGAAGTTGACCTGGGTGTTGGTTTTGGTCGGGTTCGGCGTCGCCGTGAAGCTGCCGTTCGGCGCCCGGTTGGAGCCGCCGGGATCGAGCGTGATCCCTTCCGGGGTTTCCGGCTGGGTCCCCATTTCCGAGAGGACGTTGTAGGTCGCCTGTTCGATCCGGTCATCGGCTTCGGTGCCGAGCCCGCGCGCCCAGTACATCGTGCCGCTGGCGAAGACCTCGGCGCCGCTGGCGGCGTTGTACTTGACCGCGTTGACGGTGCCGGGCTGGCCGGGGGGCGGCGTCGTGTTGCGCAGCCGACCCTCGTCCTGCAGCCAGGAGTTGTTGCTTACCGTCTGGACGTTGGTCGAGGTCAGCTTGACCACGCCGCTCGGCTCCCGCGAGGTGTACTGCGCCTGGGTCGGGATCGCGTCCCACTCCCAGCCGACGATGCTGGAGCCGATGCTGGTCGAGGTGTTTTCGGAGATGCCGGTGTTGCGCCAGACCCGGTCGGCGGCGTATTCGCCGCCGGCGTTGGCGGCGGGGATCGTCAGCGGGAAGTTGTGCGAGTCGTTGTCGCCGACGTACATCACGCCGAACAGCTGGTTCTCCGGCATGTCGGGACCGACCCGGCCCCCGGCCGGCGCCGCCGGGTCGCCGGGAGGCGCCCCGTTGTCGCGGAAGGTGGTGGTCGAGTTCTGCGGGTTGTCGTCGGCGGTGCCGGCTTTGCCGTCGAGGCCGAGGGCGTCGTCGGCGGTGCCTTTGATCCCGTCGGGGCCCCAGTCGTTATCGCTGACGGTGCCGTTGCCTTCGGTGCCGCTGCCTTGAACCGTCTTGTAACAGACGAGGGTGCGGTTGCCGTCCTCGTAGCGGACCTTCCAGTAAGCCGTGTTGCCGCTGAAGGAGGCGATGTTGACACCGGCGTTGCGGGCGGCGAGGAAGCCGTCGAACTGCGGCAGCGACCAGTACTCGGAGTGGCCGGAGACGACGACGAGGTCGTGCTGGCGCAGCGCCGCCGGTTCGTTGTGGACGGCGACGTCGTCGGTGTAGGAGATGTCGTAGCCCTGCCTCTCCATCCAGGAGAGCAGTTCGAAGTCGGGGCCGAGGAACCAGTTCTGCAGCGCCCCCGCCTGGGCGTAGGGGCGGTTGAAGGAGACCTTGACCGCGCGGTCCGTCCCGGAGGCGGTGTTGCCGCCTTCGTAGCCCCAGTAGAGGGACTTGCCGCCGAAGGTGTTGTACGCCTGGTAGGTGGCGTCGGGAAGGACGTAGAGGACCTTCGAGGCCGGGGTGCGTTTGTCGTCGCGGACGGTGAAGACGACCTGCGTCTGATCGCCGGTCGAGGCGGTCAGCTTCGCCAGGTAGACGCCGGAGGCGGGGAAGGCGCTGCCCGGGATCGTGTAGGTCGCCGCCCAGTTGCTGCAGTCGACCAGGCCGGTCGATTCGTTCATCGCTTTGCAACCGAATTCGTTGTTGATCGCGACGTTGGATGCGCTGTTCACCAACCGGCCGCCGAGACCGCCGTAGTAGCCCATCCGGTAGACCGCGATGTTGACCGTGCGGGTGGGGGAGACCGGGCCGTTGCGGGCGATCTTCAGGGTCACGCTTTCGCCGAGATTGACGCTCGACTGGGTCGTGAAGCCACCCAGGTTCTGGCTGTAATCGCTGACTTCCCAGCTCGAGGTTCCGGTTTTGCACTGGTTCTCGTTGACGACCGGGTTCGCGTTCGGGCAGGTCACCGCGCTCGCGGTCGACGGGGAGATCGAGACCACAGCGAGGAGGAGCAGGCCGAGGGCGCAGGAAAAGGCTTGACGCACAGTCCAATTCTCCCAGCGCAGGGCGGGTCGAAAGTTCCAAATACGGCCATAGCTGGGGGTCATCGACTCAGGTTCCTCCTACGGCCCGCTCGGCCGTGCGGCGCACCCGGGGCACGCCGATCGCATTGGTTGGCACCGGCAGAACGCGTCGCGTCAGCTGCGCGAGGTCGTTCCAAAGATCGGGGAAGAGGCTGCGCAGGGCGGCGAGGTAGACGGCGCCGCCGAGGACGCCGACCGCGAGCAGGAAGAGGGGGACCGGGGCGTCGGTCCCGCGCATCAACCCGGCGGTGGGCAGCGCGACCGCGAGCAGCAGCAGGCTGCAGGCGACCGCCGGCAGGAGGTCGGTGACGAGGCGGCGGGTCGGGATCGCGAGGACGCGGCGGAAGAGGACGCCGTAGACCGCGAGCAGGAGGAAGACGTGGACGCCGACGACCCCGAAGGCGAGCGCGGTGGTGCCATGCGGGGCGGCGACCCAGGCGACCGCGACGTAGAGACTGAGCAGGACGATGTTGAAGACGAAGAGCGCCCGCGGCTTGCCGGCGGCGAGCATGATCTGCGGGTAGCCGGTGAGGATCGCGGCGATCATCCCGGCGACGCAGAGGATCTGGACCGGACCGGCGGCGGGGGCCCAGCGCTCGCCGAAGAGCCAGGGGACCAGCTCCGGCGCGGTGACGGCGAGCAGGGTCAGCAGCGGCAGCAGAACGGCGGCGTGGATCCGGGTCGCCCGCTCGTGGAAGCGCCGCAGCTGGTCGAGATCCTTGGTCCGCGAGTAGACCGGGAAGGCCAGCCGGATCATGATCCCGCTGATCTTTTCCTGGTAGATGACGCCGAGCTGGAAGGCCCGCCAGAAGATCCCGACCTGGGCCGCACTGAGGCGGGCCGCGGCGACCGCCAGGGTCGAGTTGGTGATCGCCACGTAGGTGAGGCCGGCGCCCGAGGCCGGGACCCCGAAAGCCATCACGTCGCGCAGCGCCTGGTGGTGCCAGAGCGGCGGCGGGGGCGGCGCTGCGATCAGCAGCAGGACGGTCGTCACCAGGGAGCCGAAGAGGGCGCCGAGGACGATCGCCGGCGCGTCGAGCCCGGAGGCGGCGGCGAGGGCGACGGCGGCCGCCGCGCCGGTCCCGAGCGAGACCATTTCGATCAGGCTGATGCGGCGGAAGTCGAGCCGGCGCCAGAGCAGGCTGCGGGACACGGCGCCGATCCCGGCGAGCAGGAAGACGGGGGAGATCATCACGAGGAGTCGTGCCGGCCCTTCCCCGAACAGGGGCTCGCCGACCGGTCGCGCCAGCAGGACCGTGACCGAGGTGAAGATCGCCCCGGTGACGATGCTGGCGAGCATCGCCGCCTCGCCGTGCTCGCGCTCGATCTTCTTGCGCTGGACGAGGGCGCTGCCGAATCCCTCGAAGGTGAAGATCACCGCCAGCGGAACGAGGATCAGCGGCACCACCGCTTCGCCGAAGCCCGACGGCGGGATCAGGCGGGCGAGGGCGACGGCCGAGGCGAAGGTGATGATCTCGATCGCGATCCGCCCGGCGGTCGTCCAGCGCACGCCGCTGACCGCGGCCTGCTTCAAATCGGCCTGAGAGATCTCGGGCTCGGTGGGGTCGGGTTGCCTCACGTAGGACCAACGGCCCGGGCGGCGGGTACTTTCGGCGCAAGCCAAACCCGTGCGCGGCCGTTTGTATGAGAGATGACCGCGCGGCACGCGATCTACACCTTCGACGACATGACCTGGGCGGCCGCGCAGCGGCGCGGCATGTGCTTTCCGCAGGACCAGCTGGTGCTGGCGCTGCTGCGGGATCCGGCGGTCGAGCGGCTGCTGATCTGCGACCGGCCCCGCAGCGCCGTCGTCAAGCTCGCCAAGGACCTGATCGAGCGCCCGGCGCGGTTCGAGAACGGCGAGCGGGCGCGGCTCTGGCAGCCGCTGCGCCTGCGGCGGCAGGACCCCACCGGGGTCGATGCCCTCCGTCGCGCCTACGCCGCCTACGACCGCCGCCTGCGCCGGGTCGCCGCGAAGGCCGGCCTCGAACGCCCGGCGATCATCACCTCGCAACCGCTGCTGGCCGGCTTCGCCGCGCTCGAGTGGGCAGGACCGGTGACCCTCTACGCCAGCGACGACCTCTCCGCCCACCGCGCCTACCAACCCTGGCGCGAGGGCCTGCTGGCCGCCTACCGGGAGACGGCCGAACGCGGCCGCCGGGTCTGCGCGGTCAGCACCGCGATCCTCGAGCGGATCGACCCGCGGGGACCGTCGGCGGTGGTGCCGAACGGCGTCGACGCAGACCTCTGGTCCCAGCCCACTCCGGCGCCGACCTGGTTCGCCGAGCTGCCGGGTCCGCGGCTCCTCTACGTCGGCACCCTCGACGACCGCCTCGACGTCGAGGCGCTCCGCACCGTCGCCCAGGCCAACCCAGATGCTGCTCTCGTCCTCGTCGGCCCGCTCGAAGACCGCGCCCATCTCGCCCCGGCGCTGGCCGAGCCCAACGTCGTCCTCCACGACCCGGTCCCCCGCGCGGAAGTCGCCGCCCTCGCCCACGCCGCCGACGCCTGCCTCGTCCCGCACCGCCGCACCTCCTTGACCGAAGCGATGAGCCCGCTGAAGCTCTACGAGTACCTGGCCTCCGGCAGCCCCACCGTCGCCACCGACCTCGAGCCCGTCCGGCGCGTCGACGGCCCGGTCATCCGGGTCCCCGCGGGCTGCGACTTCGCCGCCGCGATCCGCGAGGCGCTGGCCCGAGGCCGCACCCCCGAGCCCGACCGCCGTCGCTTCATCGAAGCCAATTCCTGGTCCACCCGCACCGCCCAGGTCCTGGACCTGGCGCTTGCCGAAGAGGAGGCGCCGGGCGCCTCAGCGTTCGGCGACGAGGTGCAGGCAGTCGCCCTCGAATAGCCGGTCGCTGAGGAAGAGGAGCGGGGCGAGGGCCCAGGCGAGGAGGCGGAAGCCGCGGCCCTCGAAGCGGAGGCGACCGAGGGTCGCGTACTGGGCGCTGCCGAGGGGGCTGGGGCGCATCGTCGCGGCGGAGACCTCGACCGGGCGCAGGCCGGCGGCTTCGACCAGGGTCGAGAGCGAGTCGCGGTCGAAGTGCTGGAGGTGGCGCGGCAGATCGAGCTGGAACCAGGCCGAGCCGAAGAAGCGGCGGTGCCAGCTGCCGAAGTTGGGGACGGCGATCGCCAGCAGGCCGCCGGGACGCAGCAGGCGGGCGGCCTCGGCCAGCGCCTCCGCGGGCTCGGGGATGTGCTCCAAGGAGTGGTTGAAGAGGATCGCGTCGAAGGAGCCGTCCTCCCAGGGGGCGTCGGCGAGGGTGCCGGCGACGGCTTCGACGCCGATCGCCCGCGCGTGGCGGGCGGCCTCCGCCGAAGGCTCGATGCCGGCGGCGCTCCAGCCGCGGCGGGCGAAGATCGCCGCCAGGTCGCCGGTGCCGCAACCGACGTCGAGCAGCCTGCCCGGCCGCCGCTTCCAGACCCGGCGGTAGGGACCGAAGCGGACAATCGCCTCCCGTTGCAGCGAGCCCAGCCGTTCGCCGAGCGAGGGCCGCTCGCCGAGGTTCGGCTCGTAGGCGCTGTAGCTCTGCGGGTAGTAGAGGGCGAAGTCCTCTGGGCGCAGCCGCGGCGAGGTGAAGGCGAGGCCGCAGGCGGGGCAGCCGAGCACGTCGAAGGCGCCGGGGGCGCCGGTCAGCCGGTCGCGCCCGCGCAACAGGGCCGGCGCCTCCCCGGCGCCGGCGCCGCAGCCGGGGCAGGCGATCTGCGCGGCAGCCGCGGTTCCGTTCTCGATCAGCGTCTGGGTCATGACGTCAGCCTCCCGCTGCGGTCGTGGGCGAGGACGAAGGCGATCGCGGCGATGAAGCAGAAGAGGTAAGGCAGCTGCGGGAAGGAGAGGAAGTCGAGCAGGGCGCCGCTGACCAGGGCGACGCAGACCGCCGCCGCCGCGGCCATCGCCGGCGGGCCGCGATCGGGGTCGCCGGAGCGGGCGACGCGGTGGGCGTTGAAGAAGGAGGTGCCGAGGATCGCCAGATAGCCGATCAGCCCGAGCAGCCCGACCCCGATCGCCAGGGTCAGGTAGAGGTTGTCGAGGATCCGGTGTTTCTTCTGGTCGTAGCTGCCGTAGCCGCGCCCGAGCAGCGGGTGGTCGACGACGTCGGGGACGACGGCTTCGTAGTCGCTGACCCGGTCCTGGGTGGTGTTGACCTTGCCGACCGAGCTCGGGTTGAACTGTTCGACGACGCCTCCGAGCGCCCCCGGCGCCGTCAGGTGCACCATCGCGACCAGGACGACGGCGAGCGGCGTCAGACGCACCATCTCCTTCGGCTTGTAGGCGAGGAGAACCAGGATGCAGACGAGCGGCCCGACCATCGCCGTCTTCTTCTGGGTGGCGACGGCGCCGCCGATCAGCAGTACCACCACGGCGCCGTAGATCAGCCGGTCGCGCCGCTCCTGCGCTTTCAGCAGCCAGGCGAAGGCGAAGGGGAGCGTCATCGAGATCATCACCGCCGGGACCAGGGGGTGGACGCCGGGCCCGAAGATCTGCACCCGGCCGATCGAATCGACGGCGCCGAGTTCGGGCGGGCGCACGTAGCCGGGGAAGAGCGGCCCGATCCAGTCGTGGAAGGGGTTGATCCCGAGCCGGTACTCGATGATCACCGAGAAGGCGGTGATGCAGGCCAGCACCAGCATCGCCTTGATCAGCTTTGTCACCTCGCTTGCCCGGATGATCGAAGCGCAGAGGGCGAAGAAGATCCCGTAGGTGACAAGCAGGGCGAGCTGCTTGGTCGCCAGTTCCATCTCGCCGAGACGGATCAGCGATTCCCCGCGCACGAGGATGCTGAGCGCGGCGATCGCGGTGAAGATCCCGAAGGCCCAGTGGACCGGGCTCAGCCGCAGCGGCCAACCGGTCCGCACGGCGCGGACGCTGAGGAACCAGAGGGCGACGAGCAGCATCAGCATCGGCCGGTCGAGGGTGGCGTCGATCGGGCCGCCGACCGGCAGCTTGATGCTGTCGAAGGGCACCAGCCACAGCATCGCCACGAATGAGAACAGCGCCCAGGGGAGGAGGCGGGTCGTCCGCGGCCAGTCGGCGGTCCGGCTCGCCGGGTGCAGCAGCTCGCGCGGGGACCGGCGCCGCGCCACGCTCGCGGGCTGCCCGATCAGCGGGCGGGACCCGGTCGTCGCCTCCATCAGCGCAGAGGCGTCGTGGCGTGCTGTGCTTCGCGCTCGTCCTGCGCCAGCCGCGGCTCGAAGCCCTCGTCCGGATCCTGAACCGGCTGGACCGGGGTCGGCCCGGGCGCCGCCTGGCGCTGGTCGAGGCGGTTGAGGGCGCGCCAGCGGGCGACGAAGCTGGGGACGACGAGGATCGCCGCGCAGCCGAGCCCGAAGACGAGGAGGAAGGCGAGGAAGCTCAAGATGATGTTGTTGGAGCCGCCGAGGGTGCCTCCCTCCGGCGCCCCGAGCTGGCGGACGATGACGCCGTTGCGGACCGGCGTGCCGTCGGTGCGCAGCTGACGGACGTAGTCCTTCAGAGTCGCGAAGGAGGCGCTCGCCAGGGCGACGGCGCGTTCGGAGGTCGGCGCCTGGACGGAGACGGTGAGGATCGGCACGCCTTCCTGGGCGGTGAAGACGAGGCGGTTCTCCGCCCCTTCCTGCAGCAGTTCTTCGGCCCGTTCGTTCGAAGGCTGGGAGGCGTAGCCCTGCTGACCGGTCTGCGGGCTGAAGGGGCCGCTGGTCGAGATCGTCTGCGCCGGGATCCCGACCTTTTCGGCGATCTCCGCCCGCGCCGCAAGGCTGCTCAGGTACTGGCCGTAGATTTTCGCCCGCGTCGCCAGCGCGTCGAGGGTGCCGGCTTCGGCGCCGGTGACCAGGGTCGACTGCGGCGAGTCGATCAGGATCTGGCTCGAGGCGGCGGAGACCGAGAGTTGGCGGCTGTGGACGCCGGGCGGGTTGAGGCTGATCTGGTAGGAGGCGTAGGTCCCGGTGACCAGGGCCAGCACGAAGACCAGTCCGACCAACAGCTTGCGTTGCCAGAGCTCTCTGGCGATTTCGACGAAGGCCATCGGACTAGGAACGCACGAAAAACGTAGGAACTTTCGCCGTCTCGGAACGAATCCCGATCCGGCCCTTCAGGTTTGCCGCGTGCCGCGCTCTGCCGCGGAGCTCGCGGGCGACGAAACGGCGGTACTGCTCGTCGTCGACCCGGCCCTGTCGGAGCACGGCTGCGCGCAGGTATCCGTAGAGGAAGGCGACCCCGGAAAGCCCGCGCGGACGCTGGCAGGCGACCTTGAGCGAGCGCAGCGCCACCCACCAGAAGCCGTAGCGGAGGATGTAGGCGCACTGGCCGTGGCGGGCGCGGCCCCGCAGGGTGCCGCCGCGGGTGGCCACCGGCCGATGGTGGCGGGCCTGCAGCTCGGGCAGCGAGCGGGTCTCGAAGCCGCGCATGCGGGCGTAGGTCTCGTCGATCGTGTCCCAGCCGAGGCGCTCCTGCACGCCGCCGATCGCCGCGAAGCACTCGCGGCTGTAGAGCTTCAGCGCCCCGCGGACATGGTCGGGGGGGACCTTGGTCGGGCGCCAGGCGCCGTCCTCCGACTCCAGCAGGGTGCCGCCGGCGATCCCCAGGCGCGGCTCCTCGGCGAAGCGCTCCAGCAGCCGCTCCAGGTAGTCCGCCGGCAGCTCGACGTCGGCGTCGAGCTTGCCGACGTGGGTGAAGCCGGCGAGGTCAACGCTGCGCAGGGCAGCGTTGAAGGCGACGGCCTCCGCCGCCACGGCGAGCCCGTCCTCGCCCTGGCGCGGCTGCCGCGGCGGCGCCTGGCGGATCTCCAGGAAGGGGACCTCCTGGGAGAGGCGCCGCAAGAGCGCCGGGGTCGCGTCGGTGGAGCCGTCGTCGACGATCAGCCAGAGGTCGGGCGGGCGGGTCTGCGCGGCGACGGCGCGGATCGTCCGCTCCAGATGGGCGGCCTCGTCGCGGGCCGGGGTGACCAGGAGGACGCGCGGCACCTCAGGCCCTCGCGTGCTCGACCAGGCCGTCGACGAGGTCGAGGTAGCCCTCGCGCTGACGCCGCCACTCGATCCGCGCCAGCCGCTCGGAGGCGCCTTCGGCGCGGGCGAGGGCGCTCGCGGGGGCGCGGCGGATCCCTTCGATCGCGGCGGCGAAGGAGGCAGCGTCGCCGGGTTCGGCGAGCAGGACGTCGTCGCCGAAGTAGCGCTCGATCACCGGCAGCCGCGAGGCGACCACCGGCAGCCCCATGTGCACGTACTCGAGCAGCTTGACCGGCAGCAGCAGCTCGGTGAAGTTGTCGCGGTGGGTGGGGACGACGCCGAGGTCGGCTTCTTCGAGCCGCCGCGGGATCTCCTCGACCGGGGTCGGCCGCGGCGCCACGTGAACCGCGTCCGGGGCGACCTCGGCGGCGACCCCGGCGAGTTGCGCCGCCGCCTTTGCGTCGGAGCCGAGGACGTCGAGCCTCACCTCGACGCCGCTCTCGTGCAACAGCCCCACCGCCTGCACCAGGGTCTCGACGCCGAAGCGGTCGGCGAGACCGCCGTGGTAGATCACCCGCAGCTCGCTCTCGCCCGGCGGTGCGCATGGAGGACGGCGCTCGCCGAAGACGCGCTCGTCGGGAGTGTTCATCACCACCTGGGTGCGGGGCGCGGCGACGCCGCGCTCGGCGAGCAGATCGCGGGCCTCAGGGGTGACGAAGACGTGACCGTCGGCGAGGGCGGCGCTGACCTTCTCCTCGGTCCGGATCAGGCGCACCAGCGGGTGTCGCGGCGAGCGGTCGAAGAGGGTCGCGAAGAGCTCCGGGAAGGTGTCGTGGAAGTTGAGCACGATCGGCGTCCCCCGCAGCTTCGGCCGCCAGGCGGCGAAAACGAGGGCGTCGGGCATGTTGTGGATCTCGATCAGGTCGAAGGGCTCGTCGCGGTCGAGGGCGCTGACCTTGCGCGCCGCTCCGGCGAGGAAGCGGGCGTTGCCGCTGAGGTAGGCGCGGACGCCGCCGCGCGGCTTCGTCGCCGCGGCCTGGTGGAGGTTGATCTGGCCGGCGCCGACGGGGATCTCCTCGTCGGCGTTGAGGCAGACGCAGTCGACCCGGTCGCCGCGTTCGGCCAGGGCTCGCGCCTGGCGCTGGATCCGCGAGTCGACGACGAAGTCCGAATAGTGGACCATGCAGACCCGCAGTCCACCGCGGCGCTTCGCCGCAGCGGGGACCTCAGTTATCTGCCGGGACTTCAAAGCTCCTCACCGCCGCGGCGATCTCGTCGATCTGCCGGTCCTCGATCGCCGGGAAGATCGGCAGCGAGCAGTTTTCGCCGGCGAGCTGCTCGGCCACCGGCAGGCTGCCCGGCCCGAGGCCGAGGTCCGCGTAGGCGGGCTGGCGGTGGATCGGGGTCGGGTAGTGGACGGCACTGGCGATCCCGCAGGCGTCGAGGTGGTCCCGCAGGGCGTCACGGTGACGGGAGCGGACGACGTAGAGGTGGAAGACGCAGTCGCCGTCGGCCGAGACCGGGGCCGGGAGGCCGAGATCGACGTCGGCCAGGGCCTCGCTCAGCATCGCCGCGGCGTCGCGTCGGCGCTGATTCCACTCGTATAGGTGGGGGAGCTTGACGCTCAGGATCGCGGCCTGCAGGGTGTCGAGGCGGTGGGTCCCGGTCGCGATCTCGTGGTGGTGGCGGGTGCCCTCGCCGTGCGAGCGCAGCAGCCGGACGCGGGCGGTCAGCTCGGGGTCGCCGGAGACGAAGGCGCCGCCGTCGCCCCAGCCGCCGAGGTTCTTGGTCGGGTAGAAGCTGAAGCATCCGGCATCGCCGAGCGAGCCGACCGGGCGGCCGCGGTAGAGGGCGCCGTGGGCCTGGCAGGCGTCCTCGACGACCGCGATGCCGCGGCCGCGGCAGAGCTCGAGCAGCGGGTCCATCTCGACCGTGCGGCCGAAGAGGTGGACCGGGATCACGCAGCGGGTCCGCGGCGTCAGCGCCGCGGCGACGATCTCGGCGGTGATCAGGGCGGTGTCCTCGTCGACGTCGACGATCACCGGCGTGGCGCCGACGGTGCTGACCGCCTCGGCGGTGGCGATGAAGCTGTAGGTGGGGACGATCACCTCGTCGCCGGGGCCGATCCCGAGCCCGCGCAGCGCCAGCTCCAGCGCCGCCGTCCCCGAGGAGACGCCGAGCGCGTACCCGGTGCCGCAGAACTCGGCGAAGGCGTCCTCGAAGCGTTCTAGTTCGGGGCCGAGGGTGAAGGCGGAGTCGCGGGCGATCCGCTCGACCGTCTCCATCAGCTCGGCGAACAGCTCCGGGTGGGCGCTGTCGAGGCGGATGAACGGCACCCGCTTACCGTCCGTCGCCGCCAGCGGCAGCGCGGTCCCTGCTCCTACAGCAACACTCATCGTTGACTCCCGTTCAACTCGAGGAAGAGCGACGCGGCCTCGCGCCGCGAGCTCACACCGAACTTGGCAAAGGCAGAGGAGAGGTGACTCTTCACAGTGCTTTCGGAGAGGAACAGCTCCTCGGCGATCTGTGCGTTGGTCAGTCCCTCGGTGACGTAGGTGAGCACCTGCCGCTCCCGGTGGGATAGGGCCGGTCTCTGGACGGTGGCCCGCAGCTCGCGCGGGACCACCGATTGACCGGAGCCGACGGCGCTGACGGTGACCGCCAGGGTCGACTCGATCAAGGGCTCGAAGACGATCGCGTCGGCGCCGGCATCGAGGCCGCGGCGGACGCCGGTGCCGGTGGAGGTCGGCGAGATCGCGATGATCGCCACGCCGTGGACCTCGCGCCGCACCCGGCGCAGGGTCGCCATCTCCGCCGGGCTGTCGAGATCGCAGACCAAGAGGGCGATCGCCGACGTCTCGACGCCGAGCTCGACCAGTTCTTCGACCCCGGCGACAAACATCAGGGCGGCGCCGTGCCCGGGACGCTCCAACGCCTTCTCGATGCGATGGCGGACCGGCGCCGAGTCGGCGCCGAGGACCACGCACAGCTGGTCCGAGGAAGAGCGGATCTTCTCGCCGGGTTCGATCAGGACGGCCACGGATCACAAACGGAAGAGGAGGCCGAAAGCTTGCGCGCCCGAGGGGCGTTGACGAGACGATGGCCGAGCCCGGATCGACGCCCCCCGCGAACGACGCTCCCTACCGTCTGCTCGACGACGTCACCCTGGGCGAGGGCGTCTCCGTCTACTCCTTCACCAACCTCTACGGCTGCACCGTGGGCGCGGGGACCCGGATCGGGACCTTCGTCGAGGTTCAGCGCGGCGCCGCGATCGGCGCGGCCTGCAAGATCCAGAGCCACACCTTCATCTGCGACGGGGTGCGGATCGAGGACGAGGTGTTCGTCGGCCACGGCGTCGTCTTCGTCAACGACAAGCACCCGCGCGCCACCGACGGCGAGGGCTCGCTGCAGGGTGAGGAGGACTGGGAGCTGCTGCCGACCGTGGTCGGGCGCGGCGCCAGCATCGGTTCCGGCGCGACGATCCTCGGCGGCGTGCGGATCGGAGCAGGGGCGACGGTGGGAGCCGGCGCCGTCGTCGTCAAGGATGTCGAGCCCGGCGCCACCGTCGTCGGCAACCCGGCGCGAGCTCTGCCGAGCGGTCGGCCGAGCTCAGCGCCACTGCAGTAGGCCCGAGCGGCCCGGCCGATTCAGCGCCAGCGCTGCAGCAGGTCCGTGTCGGCCACCTCGCGCACCGTCCGCGCCGGCACACCCATCACCAAGGTGCGGGGAGGAACGTCGGCGGTGACCACGGCGCCGGCAGCCACGAACGCCTCTTCGCCGATCTCGACCCCAGGGCAGATAGTCGATCCGCCCCCGACCCGGCATGCGCGTCGCAGCACCGGCCCTTCGAACTCGAACTCCGGACCGTGGCGGTCCATCGTGTTGTCGTTGGTGAGCGTCACCCCGGGCCCGACGAACACATCGTCCTCGACCCGCGTCCCGCCGGTGATGTAGCACCGCGTCTGAATGCTCACCCGCTCCCCGATCACGACACCGGGATCGACCGAGGTGTAGCTCCCGACCGTAGAGCCCGCCCCGATCACCGCCCCGTCGCGCACCTGAGCGTGATCCCCGATCCGAGCCCCCGGACCGATCCGCACCCCCGAGTGGATGATCACGTGCCCCCCGATCAGCACCCCCTCGCCGATCACCACCTTGTCACCGAGCAGCAACCCCGGCGCGAGGTCGGAGGGAAGGAGGTCAGCACTGGCCATCGCGGCGGCATCCTAACGGCAGGTCCGCCAGCCCCTGCGCTTTGCAGCCCTTACGAAATTTGGTCCCTCATAGGGGCCCAAATCTCGGAGAGTCGAGACTCAGACGCCTCCGGGCACGGCTCCCCTGCACCCTTACCTGCTCAGTGAGGGTGCAGGGGAGCCGTGCAGATGCGCCACCGTCCTACGGAGGATGTTCGTGACGTGGTCAGGTTCGTACTTCACCTGGCGGTGAGAGAAGCGGAGTGGGGTGAGTCCGTGCGCAACGTGCACCTGGAAGCGCAGCGCGTCCCGGCTTTGCGCCGAGGGCGTCCGGTGGTAGCGCCAGCCGTCGGTCTCGACAACGAGCCCTAGATCCGGCCAGTAGAAGTCGACCTCGAACTCATCGACCACCTGTTTGGTGAGCGGGACGGGGAGTCCGGCCGCCGTAGCCAACGGACGGAACAACCGTTCCAGTTCATCGTCAGAAAGGCGGAAGGTGTGCTTGTCGAGGATCCGACGCAGAGGGCGGACGCCGGCTGCGCCGGCGTGGTCGTCGAGCGCCCGCCGCAGCGCGTCCGCATCGATCACGTCGCGCTTGTCCGCCTCGTTGATCATGCGCTCGAGGCCTTTCGGCCCCGTAACCGCAGTGAGGTCTAGAAAGGTCTGAACAGGCTGGGTAAGGGGGATGTTCAGGCGGGTGGTGATGGCATCCACGGAGAGAGTGGGACGGCGGTGGCACCTCACACCGGGTATGCGCGCTTCCGACCCGCGCCTGACACTGACGTCGATGTAGTCCTCGTGCTCGGTCCCGAACCCCCAGAGCGCCGCGGCGCTGCGATGGCTCAGCGCGGCACCAGGACCGCAGGCGAGCACGGCGGCCATCCAGCGACCCTCGCGGCTTAGGCCGGGTCGTCCCACTGCATAGACGCCACGGACTACGGGGTGGAGGCGCCCGCTCCGCACGCGGTGTTTTATCGCTTCCGCGGAGAACCCCAGCCCGAGAAGATCGCGCCGCGTCAGCACTCCATGCTGCAACCGAGCCAGCTCCCAAGCCCGCCGGCTTCGCCTCTCCGAGATTTGGGTGCCCATAGCCCCCTAAAGTTCGGAGAGGCTTGACTCTCGCCCCCTTACCCAGCCCCATCCGCTACGTCAACCACGCACTTACCGAGAGACGCCAACCGCAAGCTGCAAGCCCTCCAGAACGTTGATGCACCGTGCACGACGTCTGTGTGGTCATCGTCTCCCATAACGGCAAGCGCTGGCTTGACGCTGCGCTGGGCAGCCTATTCGCCCATGCCGACGGGCTCGACCTCGACGTGTGCGTCGTCGACAACGGCGACGACGGGTCGGCCGCCTACGTCGAGGAGCGTTTCCCGGCCGTGCGCACGATCAGCTGCGAGAACCGGGGCTTCGGCGCCGCCAACAACGTCGGCCTGGAGACCGCTGACGCCCGCTACGTGCTCTTCCTCAATCCCGACACGGAGTTCCTCAGCGGCAGCCTCGCCGACCTGGTCGCGGTGCTCGACCGGCGCCCCGGGGTCGGACTGGTCGGGGTGCGCCAGCTCACCGGCCACGGCGACCTGGCGCCGAGCATCCGCCGCTTTCCATCCACCGCCAACATGCTCGCCGAAGCGCTGGCGGTCGAGAAGGTGCCGCTGCTGCGCCGCCTGCTCGGCGAGCGCGTCCTCGACCCCGCGGTCTACGGCCGCGAAACGCCCTGCGACTGGACCTCCGGCTCGTTCATGCTCGTCCGCCGCGAGGCGCTGCGGGGCTGCGGCGGCTTCGACGAGCGCTTCTTCCTCTTCTCCGAGGAGACCGACCTCTGCCGGCGCCTGCGAGGGGCGGGGTGGGGGATCGTCCACCTGCCGCTGGTGACGATCCGCCACTACGAGAGCGAGCGCTCCGCCAGCCCGCGGATGGAAGGGCAGTCCGCCTACGCCCGCCTCCAGTTCGCCCGCAAGCACTTCAGCCGCGTCTCCCCCTACCGCTGGGCGATGGCCTTCCGTTACTCCCTCCGCGCCGGGGTCCCGGGCGTCGGCCGCGGCGCCGACCAGCGGCGGCGCGAAGCGGGCCGGGCGGCGCTTGCCGCCGTCCTCGACGAGACGCCGCCGATCGCGGCGCCTGCGCCGGTCGCTCAGGCGACGATCGTCAGCGCCGCCGGGACGGAGCGCAGCTCGATCCGGTCGCGCTCGCCGATGTAGTCACCGTCGACCTGGAGCGGCAGGGGGCGGACGTTCCCCTGCTTGTCCTGGGAGACGGTTTCGACGACCGCGTGGGCGACGTCGTCGAAGTGAGCGACCTGCTTGTGCCGGGCCGCCGGGTTCTTCTCGCTGAAGAGGCGGTTGATCAGGGTCGGCATGTCGCGCTGAGCCGCCCGCTTCAGCACCGCCATCGAGAGCGTGCCGTCGTCGATCGCGATCCCCTCGCAGACCCGGATCGGGCGGCTGGCGAAGTAGGTGAACGGATCGGAGTTCTGGACGATCGTGGTCACGCCCTCGACCGGCTCGGCGCCGTCGATCGTCGTCCGCATCCGCACCGGGTTGACGAGGTACTGGCGGTAGAAGCTCGAGACCCCCGCCCACGAGTAGTAGTAGGGGCCGGCGTTCCCCTTCAGGGTCGGGTTCCGGTCGACCCGTTTGACGACGCTGGCGTCGATCCCGGCGCCGCAGGCGAAGACGAAGTAGCGGTCGTCGACCATCCCCAGGTCGATCTTCCGCGGCTGCCAATCGTCAACCAGCGAGAGCAGGTGCTCGGTCGCGTCGACCACGTCGTTCGGCATCCCCAGCGTCCGCGCCACCACGTTGGTCGAGCCACCCGGCAGGATCGCCACCGGCAGGTCGGTTCCGGCGACTCCGTTGACGACCTCGTTCAGCGTCCCGTCGCCGCCGAAGGCGACCACCACGTCGTAGTCCCCGCCCAGCGCCTCCCGCCCGATCTCGGTCGCATGGTTCTGCGCCTGGGTCGAGACCGCTTCGACGTCGAACCGCCCCTGCAGCGCGTAGACCACGAGGTTTTTCAGCCGGTCCGAGACCGTCGTCGCGTACGGGTTGACGATCAGCAGCATCCGCTTCTTGGCGGGCTTGCGGCGGCGGAGGGAGCGCAACTGGGCGGACACGGCCGCGCAAGCCTAATGCTGCCGCGCGGTCACCTAGGCTGCCGCCGATGATCGACCGACGCGAGCTGGGCGCGATCTTTCTCGGCGGCGCGCTCGGGGCGCTGATGCGGGCGGGGCTGGCGGAAGCGTTCCCGGACCCGGGGGTGGGGTGGCCGTGGGCGACCTTCGTCGTCAACGTGGTCGGAGCGGCGCTGCTCGGCTACTGGTTCACCGTCCTGCCGCACACGCAGTACCGGCGGCCGCTGCTGACGACCGGGTTCTGCGGAGCGCTGACGACCTTCTCGACGGTCCAGGTCGAGCTGGTCGAGATGATCGAGGCAGGCAAGGTGCCGCTCGCCTGCCTCTACATCGGCGTCAGCGTTGCCGCCGGGCTCGCAGGCGTGCAGGCGGCGACCGCCTTCGGCCGGCGGGTGGAAGCGGCGTGAGCCTGGCCGTCTGGATCGGCGTCGGCCTGCTCGGCGGCTGCGGCGCCCTGGCCCGGTTCGGGCTGACGCTGCTCGTCGCCGACCGCCTCCATCCGCACTTTCCGGCGGGGACGCTGGTCGTCAACCTCAGCGGCGCCTTCCTGCTCGGCCTGCTAGCCGGCGCCGCGGTCGAAGGCGACGCGCGGCTGCTCCTCGGCGCCGGCGCGATCGGCTCCTACACGACCTTTTCCACCTGGATGCTCGAGACCCAGCGGATCGATGAGGCGGGGAGGAGGCGGATCGCGCTCGCCAACCTCCTCCTCAGCATCGCGCTCGGGCTCGCCGCCGCCGCGCTCGGACGCTGGATCGGCCGGCAGCTTTAGGCGTGTCGCTTTTGTACGGCTATCCCGAACAAAAGCGACACTAGGTCGCCTCGTACCTGATCACTGCACCCTCGTCGGCTTCCCGCACCCGACCTTCGTTGACGAGCAGGTCGGCGTGGCCGATCACCTCGCTCAGGGTGAGGAAGGCCTGGGTGACGGCGACGTTGCCCCAGATCGCCTGTGCCAGCTCGTAGGCGTTGCGCGGCTGCTCGGCGATCAGGCGGTAGATCTTCTCCTTGCGGCGGTCGTAGCCGGCCATCCGCAAGTCGATCAGCTCGACGTGGTCGGTGATCGGCTCGCCATGGCCGGGAAGGACGATCTCGGCCGGCATCTCGCGGGTCTTGCGCAGCGACTCGATGTAGGTGACGAGGGCCTGGGTTCGCTTGTTGCTGCCGTCGAGCGGGCGGGTGATCAGCGGATTTGAGGAGATCTTGGGGAGGAGGTGGTCGGCGGCGACGAGGATCTGCCGCTGCTCGTCCCAGAAGACCGTGTCGGAGGGACTGTGGCCTGGACGGTGGAGGACCTCGAGCCGCCGGTCGGCAAGCTCCAGCCTGCCGCCGTCCTCCAGCGGCCTCGTCACCGTCACGTGTGAGCCCCAGCCGCGGAAGCTGCGCGAGACGCTGCGCAGCGCCACGGTCACGTCCTCAGGGATGCCGTTGCGGAGCATCACCTCGACCGCGAACTTGTCCTCGGCCTCGGCGTCCTCGTCGAAGGCAGCCAGCCGCTCGGCCGCCGCCCCCAGCGCCGCCACCTCGGCGCCCGAGTGCTCGACCAGGATCTCGACCAGGCCGAGGTGGTCGATGTGCTGGTGGGTGACGACGATCAGCTCGAGGTCGGAGAGCGCGTGGCCGCGCTCGGCCAGCCGCGCGGTCAGCTCGTCGAGCGCTTTTCCCGAGTTCGGGCCGGTGTCGACGAGCGTCAGCGGCTCGTCCTCGATCAGGTAGCAGTTGACCCGCCCGACCGCGAACGGGGTCGGGATCGGGAAGCGGTGGATGCCGGCCAGCGCCGCCTGCTCCAGCGCCTCCTGCGGCGTCGTCGTCACGCCCGGATCAGATCGAGGATCTCGTCGCGGCGTCGCTCCATGTCCTCGCGCGAGACCAGCGACTCGAGGTTGAGCCGCAGCAGCGGCTCGGTGTTAGAGGGCCGGACGTTGAAGTGCCAGTCCGGATAGTCGACCGAGATCCCGTCGAGGTGGGTGATCTCCCCGTCCGAGAAGCGCTCGGCGAGCTCGGCCATTTTCCCCTCCTGGTCGGCGACCTCGGAGTTGATCTCGCCGGAGATGAAGTAGCGGGAGCGGAACTCCTCCATCAGCTCGGCCAGCGAGCGGCCGTCGAGCGAGAGCAGCTCCAGCACCAAGAGCGCCGGGATCGTCCCCGAGTCGGCGTTCCAGAAGTCGCGGAAGTAGTAGTGGCCGGAGACCTCGCCGCCGAAGGCCGCCTCCTCCTCGCGCATCCGCGCCTTGAAGAAGGCGTGGCCGACGCGGGAGAGGTCGGAGCGGCCGCCCTCGGCGGCGACCAGATCCGGCACCGCCCGGCTCGAGCGGGGGTCGTAGAGGATCGTCCCGCCGGGGTTCTTCTGCAGGATCGAGCGCGCCAGCAGGGCGCAGATGAAGTCGCCGTCGCAGAACGTCCCCTCGCCGTCGATGAAGAAGCAGCGGTCGGCGTCGCCGTCCCAGGCGATCCCGAGATCGGCGCCGGACTTCTGGACCCGCGCGATGATCATCCGCCGGTTCTCCTCGAGCAGCGGGTTCGGCTCGTGGTCGGGGAACTCTCCGTTCGGGACGAAGTACATCTCCTCCAGCTCCAGCGGCAGCCGCTCGAGGATCGGGCCGACCATCGGCCCGCCCATGCCGTTGCCGCCGTCGACGACGACCTTCATCGGCTTCACCTTGGCGGGGTCGATGAAGGAGAGCGCGTGGGCCTGGAATTCCTCCCAGATGTCGACCTCCTCGGCCGAGCCGCCGCCCGGCGCCTCGCCGAGGCCGGCTTCGATCTCGGCCTTGACGTCGCCGATCCCGGCGTCGCCGGAGAGCGGCAGCGCCCCCTCGCGAACGAGCTTGACCCCGGTGTAGGCCTTGGGGTTGTGGGAGGCGGTGACCATCGCGCCGCCGTCGAGCTCGCGCGAGCCGACCAGGTGGTAGAGCATCTCGGTCGCCACCTGTCCCGCGTCGACCACGTGCGCCCCCTCGGCGACCAGGCCCTCGCGCACCGCACCCGCCATCGCCGGCGCGGTCAGCCGCATGTCGCGCCCGAGTCCGACCCGCAGCTCGCTCGGACTCTTCCCGCGCAGTCGTCCCAGCACCCGGGCGAAGGCGCGGCCGATCGCCCGCGCCGTCGTCTCGTCCATCTCCTCGCCGTAGAGGCCGCGGATGTCATAGGCCTTAAAGATGTCCGGATTTACGTCCTCCGCTTCGCGTCCGGGCCCCGGATCAGGATTTACGTCCTCCGCTTCGCGTCCGGGCCCCGGATCAGGATTTACGTCCTCCGCTTCGCGTCCGGGCGTAAATCGGCTCATTTGAAGGCTCCTTTCAAAGCTTCGTAGCTCTGCTCGATCGACTGCGGCATCACTTTCGTATCGGCGATCACCGGCATGAAGTTGTTGTCGCCGGCCCAGCGCGGGACGACGTGCATGTGGATGTGGTGCTCGACCCCGGCGCCGGCGACCCGGCCCTGGTTGAAGCCGACGTTGTAGCCGTGCGGCTGGTAGACCGACTCCAGCCGCTCCATCGCCCGCTGCGCCAGCGCCATCATCTCCGCCAGCGTCTCGGCCGGGATCTCCTGCAGGCGCCCGACGTGCTCGTAGGGCGCCACCATCAGGTGACCGTTCGTGTAGGGGAAGAGGTTGAGGATCACGAAGCTGTGCTCGCCGCGGTGGACGATCAGGTTCGCCTCGTCATCGTCCGCCGCCGGCTTGGCGCAGAAGATGCACTCCTCCTCGATGTCCTTGGACGCGTCCTTCACGTAAGCGAGGCGCCACGGCGCCCAGATGCGGAAATTAGCCACGAACCGCTCATCCTATTGACGCCCCCGCCAGCCGCTCCGTCGAACTGCATCAAATTCTGGTTGCTTGACCACCAGAATTTGATGCAGTTCGGGGCTACAGCCACTTGCGGCGGCGGAAGTAGGCGACCATCGCGACCAGGATGATCGCCATCAGCACCAGGACGGTGATGAAGCCGGCCTCGTGGTGTTCGCTCGGCACCCAGGTGTTCATCCCCATCACGCTGGCGATCAGGGTCAGCGGCAGGATCACGACGCTGATCGCGGTCAGCACCCGGAGGATGTCGTTGAGCCGGTGGGAGATCAGCGACTCGTTGGTCTCCTCGAGCGCTTCGGCGACCTCCTTGTAGTTCTCGAGCATGTCCCAGATCCGCTCGTGGGCGTCGACGATGTCGTCGAAGTAGATCTCGAGGTCGAGGTCGGAGGCGAGGTAGCGCTGCTTGACCCGCTCGAGGTCGCGCAGCACCGGCCGCTGCGGGCGGATGACTTTGCGGAAGTTGATGATCTCCTGCTTGACGTTGGAGATGTCGCGCACGACCTCCTCGGCCCGCTCTTCGAAGATGTCGTCCTCGAGCGCGTCGAGCTTGTTGCCGATCTTGCGCAGCATCGGGAAGCAGTAATCAAAGGAGTCATCTACTAGGCGGTAGAGCAGGTAGCCCGAGCCGCGTGAGAAGAGCTGTTCGCGCAGCTCCTCTTTGGCGCGGCAGCGCTCGAACAGGTACTCCACCGGCTGCAACGGCAGGTTCGGGATCGTCACCACGTAGTCGGGCCCGACGAAGAGGTCGAGCTCGCCGGTGCCGAGCCGGCCCGCTTTCGGATCGAAGACGGGCAGGTGGAGGACGATGAAGAGGTAGTCGTCGTAGACGTCGATCTTCGGCCGCTGGTTGCGGGAGAGGACGTCCTCGAGGTCGAGGGCGTGGAACTCGAAGTGCTCCTCGAGCCAGGTCCGCTCCAGCGAGCCGGGCCACTCGATGTTGACCCAGCGCAGGCCGTTCGACTCGATCTGCTCGACGTTCGGCTTCTGCGGCTCAGGTGCCGCCGGCTGAGAGACGAGCTCGCCGCGCCGGCCGGGCCGTCGCAGCCTCGGTTTCGGAAGGTTCGGCATCGGTCAATCCGATCGTCTCTTGGTGCAGCGGGCTCATCGCGGTGCCTAGGTTAGAGAGGAGCGACAAAAAGCGTGCGTTCTTGCAGTAAATGGTTGCGGCGCGTCAACCCTTTCCGGTATCGTGCCCTGCACATAAGCGCCACATCTAGAGGGGTGGAGGGACTGGCCCAGTGAAGCCCCGGCAACCATCGCGACCGCAAGGTCGAGACAGGTGCCAAGTCCAGCAGGTCGCGGCAGCACTGCGATTTGGAAGATGTGGGGGATGTCCGATCGGACCTCGCCCCACAGATGGCGAGGTTTTTTTGTCAGTGGAAAAGAGGATCGGATGTCTGTAGAGAACTTGAAGTGCAAGGAGTGCGGGGCGACCTACGAGCTCGACGCCAGCTACTTCTGCGAGAACTGCTTCGGGCCGCTGGAGGTCGTCTACGACCTGGAAAAGCTCGATCCGGCCGAGGTGAAGCGGCGGATCCAGGCCGGCAGCCAGGGCATCTGGCGCTACTCGGACTTCCTGCCCTTCAAAGGGCACGCGAGCGATCCGCTGGAGCCCGGGTACACGCCGCTGCTGAAGGCCGAGCGGTTGGCCGAGCGGCTCGGGGTCGGCGCCGAGATCTACATCAAGAACGACGCCGCCAACCCGACGCACTCGTTCAAGGACCGCGTCGTCGCCGTCGCCGTCGCCAAAGCGAAGGAGCTCGGCTTCAAGACCGTCGCCTGCGCCTCGACCGGCAACCTCGCCAACGCCGTCGCCGCCCACGCCGCCGCGGCCGGGCTCGACTCCTACGTCTTCGTCCCCGCCAACCTGGAGGAGCAGAAGCTGCTCGCCACCGGCGTCTACGGGACCAACCTGGTCGGCGTCCGCGGCAACTACGACGACGTCAACCGCCTCTGTACGCAGCTGGCGGAGGAGCGCCCGTGGGCCTTCGTCAACGTCAACCTGCGGCCCTACTACGCCGAGGGCTCGAAGACCCTCGCTTACGAGACGGTCGAGCAGCTCGGCTGGAAACTGCCGGACCGGGTGGTCAGCCCGATCGCCTCGGGGTCGCTGTTCACCAAACTCGGCCGCGGCTTCCAGGAGTGGCTCGACCTCGGCCTCGTCGAGGGTGAGCAGCCGGTCTTCAACGGCGCCCAGGCGCAGGGGTGCAGCCCGGTCGCAACCGCCTTCGCCGAAGGCTGGGACGTCTGCAAGCCGCAGCGGCCGGAAACGATCGCCAAAAGCCTCGCGATCGGCGACCCCGCCGACGGCCCCTACGCGGTCGAGCACGCCCGCAGGACCGGCGGCGGCGTCGACGCGGTCACCGACCAGGAGATCCGTGAGGGGATCAAGCTGCTGGCGGAAACGACCGGGATCTTCACCGAGACCGCCGGCGGGGTCACCGTCGGCGTCCTGCGCAAGCTGGCCGAACGGGGCGAGCTCGCCGACGGCGAGCGGGTCGTCGTCTACATCACCGGCGAGGGCCTGAAGACGCTCGACGCGACGCGCGATACGTTCCAGATGCACGAGATCGACCCCAGCCTCGACAGCTTCGAGAGCGAGTTCCGCCAGGAGGTAGCCGCCTAGATGTCAGTCACCGTGAAGATCCCGACCCAGCTGCGAGCCGCAACCGGCGGCAATGCTGAGCTGGAAGTCGAAGGCTCGACCGTCGGCGAGGTCCTTGACGCCGTCTTCGACGCCCACAACGGCCTCCGCGACCGGATCACCCAGGACGGCGACCTGCGCCGCTTCGTCAACGTCTACGTCTCCGGCGAGGACATCCGCTTCCAGCAGGGCCTCGAGACGTCGATCAACGACGGCGATGAAGTGACCATTCTTCCTGCGGTAGCGGGCGGCTGATCGCCCTTACGACATTCGGGTCCCTATAGGGGCCACAATCTCGGAATCGTGAAGCCACCCGTCGTCATTCTTTGCGGCGGCCGCGGGACGCGGCTGCGCGAGCGGACCGAGTCGGTGCCGAAGGCGCTGGTCGAGATCGGCGGCCGGCCGATCCTCTGGCACGTGATCCAGATCTACGCCGCCCAGGGGTTCCAGCGCTTCCTACTGGCCACCGGTTACATGGGCGAGGCGGTGGCGGAGTTCGCCGCCGCCGAGCGTTGGCCGGAGGGGGTGGAGGTCGAGTGCGTCGACACCGGCCTCGACACGCCGACCGGGGGCCGCGTCGCTGCCTTGGGCGACCGGTTGCGCAGCGAGACCTTCTGCGCGACCTACGCCGACGGCGTCGCCGACATCGACCTCGACGCGCTCCTCGGATTCCACCGCGAGCAAGGGGCGCCGGCGACGGTGACGGTGGTGCGGCCGCATCTGCAGTGGGGGGTCGCCGAGCTGCGCGGTGATGCTGTCTCCGGGTTCGTCGAGAAGCCGCGCAGCGAGCACTGGATCAACGGCGGCTTCTTCTGCTTCGAGCCCGGCGCGCTGCGCTACATCGGCGAGGAGAGCGTGCTCGAGCGCGAGCCGTTGGAGCGCCTTGCCGCCGACGGTCAGCTGCGGGCCTACCGCCACGAAGGCTTCTGGGACTGCATGGACACCTACAAGGACGCCGTCGAGCTCAACGATCTCTGGACCGCCGGCCGCGCCGCCTGGCGGATCTGGGACCCGGCGCCGGTGGACGCGGCTTGAAGCGGGCGCTGGTCACCGGCGGCCACGGTTTCGTCGCCTCCAACCTGGCGCGGGCGCTGCTCGAACGCGGCGACGTCGTCAGCGTCCTCGACCTGGCGTCGCCGCCGCGCTCGGGGCTCGCCCTGCAGGGGATCGACTCCGAGGTCGAGCTGCTCGAGGTCGACCTGCGCGATGCACCGGCGGTCGAGGCGGCGATCACCGCGGGAGAGTTCGACGTCGTCTTCCATCTCGCCGCGCAGACGCTGGTCGGACCGGCGATGGCCGACCCGACGCAGACCTTCGAAGTCAACGTCCGCGGCACCTGGTCGCTGCTGGAGGCCTGTCGCCGCGCCGACGTGCCGGCGGTGATCGTCGCCTCCTCGGACAAGGCCTACGGACCCAGCGACGAGCTGCCCTACCGGGAGACGATGCGCCTGCAGCCCGCCTCACCCTACGAGGCGAGCAAGGCCGCAGCCGACGCGATCGCCTTGAGCTACCGCCCCTCCTACGGGTTGCCGGTAGCGGTGACCCGCTTCGCCAACATCTACGGCGGCGGCGACCCCAACTTCTCGCGTCTGATCCCCGAGGCGATCTCCGCCGTCCTCGACGGCCGTCGGCCGCAGATCCGCTCCGACGGCAGCCCCGAGCGTGACTTCCTCTACGTCAGCGACGCCGTCAGCGCCTACCTTGCGGTCGAGCACGCGGTCGGCGCCGGCGGACCGGGAGCGGGGGAGGCCTTCAACGCCGGCGGCGAGCGCCCCTACTCGGTCGCCGAGGTCCTGCAGACGATCGTCGACGTCTCCGGCACCGACCTGCAACCCGAGTTCCTCGGCACCGGGAACCCGGCCGGGGAGATCGACCGCCAGTACGTCGACTCGACCAAGCTGCGCGAGATGACCGGCTGGCGCCCGGAGGTGGAGTTGCGAGACGGTCTGATCCGAACCCTCGACTGGTACCGCGACCACGCGGAGCTGCGGCCCGAGGGCGCCGCGCAGGCCGGTTAATCTGGGCCCATGTGCGGGCGCTTCACGGTCACGACCAAGGACACCAAGAAGCTCGCCGACCGCTTTCAGGTCGAACTGGAGAAAGCGCTGGAACGGGGCGGAGCGCCTTCGAAGGAGAGCGTCAAGGACGGGGGAGGGGCGAAGGGTGACGCCAAGGAGAAAGCGCCACCCGGCCTCGGCCGCTTCAACGTGGCGCCGACGCAGGAGATCCTCGTCGTCCGTTCCTCGCCTGACGAAGAGGAGGCGGCGCGCGGCGAGCGCGAGGCGCAGCTGATGCGCTGGGGCCTGGTTCCGGTCTGGGCCAAGGACCTCAAAGTCGGCTACCGGATGATCAATGCGAAACAGGAGAACCTGTTGAAAAGCAAGGCCTACGGCCCGCTGGTCGACAAGTTCCGCCACCGCTGTCTGATCGTCGCCGACGGCTTCTACGAGTGGATGAAGGCCGAGGACCCGAAGCAGCCGCGCCAGCCCTGGCGTTTCACCGTCGACGGCGGCGAGCCCTTCGCCTTCGCCGGCCTCTGCACCCGCAAGAAATGGGACGATCCCGAGGAGCGCGGCTACGACGACGGCTACCTCTACACCTGCACGCTGGTCACGACCACTCCGAACGACGTCGTCAAGCCGGTCCACAACCGGATGCCGGCGATCCTGCCGAGCCCCGAGGCCGAGGCGGCCTGGCTGCGCCCGGACCTGAGCGCCGAGGACGCGGTGGCGATGTGCGCGCCGCTCGACCCGCGGCGGATGGAAGGCGCTCCGGCGAACCCGGCGCTGAACAAGGTCGGCAAAGGGATGGCAGAAGGCCCGGAGCTGCTGGTCGCGCCGCAGGAGCAGCTCGAGGTCTAGTCAGCTTTCTTCGCCGGCTTCTTCTTCGGCTTCCTGTTCTTCTTTTTCTTCGGCTTTTTCGGCTTCGGCCTCTTCGTTGATCGGAGGCGTCCGCGACTTCAGGGCGACCTGGGTCCGCACCGTCGCCTCGCCGGTCTTGCTCTGCAGCGTGCAGGCGATCGCGGCGGCCGGGACCTTCGTCGTCCTCCAGATCGTGAAGAAGGGGAGTTCGAGGTCTTTCTGCGGTTTGCCGGCGATCAGGTAGTCGAGGTGCTCGACCCCGACCTCGTATTCGGGCCATTCCAGCTTCACGCCTTTTTCGCTGGTGAACCGCTGCGGTCGGTCGAGCACTTCCAGGGTTGCCAGTTCGCTGCTGTGGGAGCTGAAGTCCATCAGCACCGTTTCCGGCACTTCCTGGTTGAAGATCCCTTCTTCAGAGGAGCGCGGGTAGGTCCCGCGCAGTCCGCCGGCGCTCTGGGCGATTTCGGTCCCCTTGCCGACCTTGACGCTGCAGACGATGTGTGAGCCCCCGATCGGGGCGCCGGCCGAGACCTTCAGGGTCGAGCCCGCGGTGAAGAGCGAGTAGCCGCTGACGTTGGTGCCGGTGGCGCGGATGTGGGTGTCGACCAGCTGCATCTCGCCTTTGCCGCCGGGCACCGGCGTGGTCGCCGAGTCGGCGGCGACGCCCGACTTCACCCATTCCAGGTGCGCCGATTCGCCTTCGCCCTTGCCGACGGTGGCGAGCGCGGCGACGACGCAGGCGACGAGGCCGACCGCGACGACGATCAGGGCGCCGCGCGGGGGCCTATCGTCTTCCGGATTGGCGGATCGGGGCGGCAGGCGCACGGCGCGACAGTATTGGAATCGGTGGGCGGATTCGCCGCCGGCGATACCTATGCACGGTTCGGGGGTAAGGACCTGACGTGGCCACCAAAGTCAAGCGCCTGAGCAGGGCCAAGCCGAAGCCGCGGGCCGTCGAGGTCCACGGCCGGCCGATGAACTTCGTCGAAGCCGGTTCCGGCCCGCTTCTGCTGCTGATCCACGGGATGGCGGGGACCTGCGCCAACTGGGAATCGGTGATCGAGCCGCTGGCGATCGACCACACCGTCATCGCCCCCGACTTCCCCGGCCACGGTGCCTCGGCACCGGGCGGCGGTGACTACTCGCTGGGCGGCCTGGCAAGCGCGCTGCGCGACCTGATGCTCTCGCTCGGCCACGAGCGCGCCACCCTCGTCGGCCACTCGCTCGGCGGCGGCGTCGCGATGCAGTTCACCTACCAGTTCCCGGAGATGGTCGAGCGGCTGGTCCTCGTCTCCAGCGGCGGCCTCGGCCCCGACGTCAGCCCGATCCTGCGGGCGGCGGCGCTCCCGGGCGCCGACCTTTTCATCAGCGCCACGGCGGGGGTGGGGAAGGCGGTCGGCGCCGTGATCGGCCGCGGCATCGGCGCCGTCGGGCTGCGCCCGAACGCCGACCTCGCCGAGGTCACCCGCGGCTACGCCACCCTCTCGGACCCCGAGCGCCGCAAGGCCTTCCTCGCCACCCTCCGCTCGGTCGTCGACATGGAGGGCCAACGGATCGCCGCCCTCGACCGCCTCTACCTGGCGGAAACGCTGCCGCTGCTGATCATCTGGGGCGAAAACGACCCGATCATCCCCGTCGAGCACGGCCGCGAAGCTCACGCCGCCCTCCCCAGCAGCCGACTAGAGATCTTCGAGGACACCGGCCACGTCCCCATGCTCGAGCGCCCCGGCCACTTCATCGCCGCCTTGGAGCGCTTCCTAGCCGAAACCGACCCGGCGGAATTCAACCGCGACGAGTGGATCGCGAGGTTCAAGGCCGCCGAAAACTAGATCGGTAGGAAGCCCAGGGACGAATGCCCCTCCAGCTCATTCTCGACGCACTCGGACTATGCCGTCTCGCTTTGAGTCGGTTTCAGGGCGGCGTCTACGGCATCCTGGGCCTCCTCGATGAGTTTTCCGTCCAGCAAAGTCGTGTCCCGACCGCCTGACATGACCCCCCTCGTTACTCCGCGGTTGTTGACGGCATCGATTGCCCTATAGGCGCCCCTGAGTTTCTTATGAAGCCCTGGATCATTGGCGGCTATTACCGGGCCGTACCTCTCCCACTTGAACGTTGCCAATTCGTGATTTACGAAGAACCGGGCACGGTTCGGGCCATAGAGAACTCCCTGTGCCGCCTCTAGCTCCTCCTCAACTTCGGCGATCGCTAATTGCTGTTCTGCTGCAAGCTCAGACAGGCGATCGGTGCCGGTGCCGTTGGTAATTGCGGCCGGTGTGGGGAGGGCGAGTTCACGCCGGAGAGCGGCAATCCACCTTTTCTTAATGGGGTCCGCGGAAAGGAGCAAGTAAAGACCGCTAAGTCCCATTAGAAGCCAAAGAGCGACTAGGTACAGCGTCCCTTGGAACGTCGCGGGAATGGCAATACTCGCGATAAGTGGAATGCTGCCCAGGATGATTCGCCGCACGAATCGAGCTTAGCCTCAGGGGCTTCGGAAAGAGGCGCGCCCGACAGGATTCGAACCTGTGGCCTACAGCTCCGGAGGCTGTCGCTCTATCCAGCTGAGCTACGGGCGCGTATTCGCAGCTTAACCGTCAGCCGAGGCGGGTGACGCAACCCACCGTTCTGTCTGACCGCAGACATAACATTGCGCTATGAAGACTGCGACGAAAGGCAACGAGGCAGAGGCGATGATCATGGCTGCGCTCGTGGCACGTGGGTTCAACGTGCTCGTTCCGTGGGGCGGAGGGCAGCCCTACGACCTTGGCGTAGATCTAGGTGGATCGGATCTCTTGAAGGTCCAATGCAAGACCGGGTGGACAGAAAAGAGCTGCATCACCTTCAACACCCGCTCTACCGACCATGGCCAAGGCAGGCGATCCTACGTCGGGCTGGCGCACATCTTTGGCGTCTACTTTCCACCCATGAAGTCGGTCTACCTGGTCCCTCTGGAGGCCGTCGGGAGTTTCCGCGCCTATCTTCGGCTTGTGCCTGCACGCAACAATCAGAAGCGCAAGATCAACCTCGCCTCTGACTTCGAGATAGATCGCTGGGATTTCGCGTCTCTTCGTGAAGCACAGGCGAAGGCGTCGTTCGCGGCGGAACCAGAGCTGAACTTCGCGTAGGCTCGCCGCGCGATGGATTTGGCGGTGACTTTTCTTGGGACCGGGGGGTCGGTGCCCTCGGCGCGGCGGTCTACTGCGGCTGTGCTGATCAGCCGTGGGGGGGAGCGGTTGCTCTTCGACTGCGGCGAAGGGACGCAGCGGCAGATGCAGCGCTCGCTGGGGCTGGTGCAGGCGGACGAGATCTATCTGACGCACTTTCATGCGGACCATGTGTTGGGGATTCCGGGGCTGCTGAAGACCTATGACCTCACCGACCGGCAGGTGCCGCTGAAGATCTACGGCCCGCAAGGGCTGACGGAGCTCTTCCAGGTCTTCTCGCCCCTTGTCGGGCGGCTCGGGTTCACGCTCGACCTGATCGAGCTGAAGCCGGGGGATGCGGTCGAGCACGACGGCTATGAGATCTGCCCTTTCGAAGCCTCGCATCGCACCGCTCGCGCCAACGGCTACGCCCTCGTGGAGGCTGAGCGGCCGGGGCGGTTCGATCCCGACGCGGCCGCCGCCGCGGGAGTCCCCGAAGGGCCTGCCTACGCCACGCTGCAACGAGGCGAGTCGGTCGAGGGGAAAGCCGGCACCGTCACTCCCGACCAGGTGATGGGCCCGAGCCGGCCCGGCCGCACGATCGTCGTCACCGGCGACACCGCGCCCAGCCCGGCCACGGTTTCTGCCGCCGCGGACGCCGACCTGCTGATCCACGACGCTTCTTTCGCCGAGGAGGAGGTGCAGCGGGCCGCCGAGACTGGGCACTCGACCATCGGCCAGGCGGCCGCCGTCGCCGCCGAGGCCCACGTGAAGCTGCTCGCCCTCGTCCACATCTCCTCCCGCTACCACGTCGGCAAAGTCATCGAGGAGGCCAAAGAGCTCTTCGAGCCGACCGTCGCCCCCCGCGACTTCGACCAGATCGAGCTGCCCTTTCCCGAGCGAGGCCAACCCCAGCTCATCCCAAATGGAGCCCGGGAACCAAACGGCGATGGCTAGGGCGGAGCAGGCCCCTCCCGGGGCCCTCCCAAGCTGTTGCCCCGGGAGGGGCCTGCTCCGACCCCCACCCACGACCCGCCGCTCCCGCTGCTACATTCCCCTCGTCCTTTAACCAGGTCCCGTGAGGCCAGGAAGGAAGCCACCGAAGTGAACGAGAAGGTCGTGCTGGAGCACGACGATCTGAGGCGAACGTTGCGGCGCATCGCCCACGAGATCGCCGAGAAGAACCCCGAGTCCGAGCGCCTGGCGGTCGTCGGCATCCATACTCGCGGCGCCGTTCTGGCCCGCCGCCTCCACGTCTTCCTCGGCGAGCTGACCGGCTCCGACCTGCCGATCGGCGACCTCGACATCTCCTTCTACCGCGACGACGTCGGCGCCAAGGCGCCTGGCTCGCAGCCGGTCGTCCACGCCTCCCACATCGACTTCGACCTCTCCGGCCGCACCGTGATCCTCGTCGACGACGTCCTCTACACCGGCCGCACCGTGCGCGCCGCGATCGAGGCCCTCTTCGACTACGGGCGGCCGCAGCGGGTGCAGCTGGCGGTCCTCTGCGACCGCGGCCACCGCGAGCTGCCGATCCGGCCCGACTACGTCGGCAAGAACCTGCCGACCGCGCACGAGGAGCGGGTCAACGTCCGCCTCGAGGAGATCGACGGCACAGACGAGGTGACGATCTCCGAGCCCAGCACGATGGAGGTGAGCCGATGAAGCACCTGCTTTCGATCGAGCAGCTATCCCGCGAGGAAATCGAGGCGATCCTCGACCGCGCCGAGAGCTTCGCCGAGGTCGGCCGCCGCGACATCAAAAAGGTGCCGACCCTGCGCGGCCGCACCGTCGTCTCGCTCTTCTACGAGTCGAGCACCCGCACCTCGAGCTCCTTCGACCTCGCCGCCAAGCGCCTCTCCGCCGACCTCGTCTCGGTCAAGGCCGCCGGCTCCTCGGTCGAGAAGGGCGAGTCGTTGAAGGACACGATCGCCACCCTCTCCGCCTACGACCCCGCCGCGATCGTGATCCGCCACCCCTACGCGGGCGCGGCGCAGATGGTCGCCGGCTGGACCACGGCCGGGGTAGTCAACGCCGGCGACGGCAAGCACGAGCACCCGAGCCAGGCCCTGCTCGACGTCTACACGCTGCGGCGCCGCCTCGGCTCGCTCGACGGCATCCGCATCTGGATCGTCGGCGACGTCCTCCACAGCCGCGTCGCCCGCTCGAACCTGATCGCCTTCGAGCGGATGGGCGCCGAGGTCACCGTCTGCGGCCCGCCGACCCTGATCCCGCGCGGGATCGAGGAGCTCGGCTGCGAGGTCTCCTACAGCCTCGACGGGATCGAGGAGGCCGAGGTCGTCTACGCCCTGCGGATGCAGAAGGAGCGGATGAGCGAGAGCTTCGTCCCCTCGCTGCGCGAGTACGCCGCCTGCTTCCAGATCGACAGCCGCCGCCTCCACCCGCGCCAGCTGCTCATGCACCCCGGCCCGGTCAACCGCGGCGTCGAGCTCTCCGGCGAGGCGATCGACTCGCCGCAGTCGCTGATCGCCGAGCAGGTCGCCGCCGGCCTTGTGGTCCGGATGGCGATCCTCTACGAGCTGCTGGCAGGCGGCAAGTCCTCGACCCCGAGCGCCGAGGGCGAAGGCAGCCGGCCGACCCCGATCGGAACCTCGGCATGAGCGCGCAGGGCGAAATCCCGACGACAAGGCTGCGCGACGAGCTCGACCTGCGCCCGGGCGAGGACGCCCACCTGGTCCTGCGGCGGGCGACGGTGCTCGACCCCGTGGCCGGGATCGACGCGGTCCATGACGTCGTGGTCCGCGACGGCCAGATCGCCGCGCTGGCGCCGCCCGGCGAGGCCGACACCGAGGGCGCCGAGGTGGTCGAGGCCGAGGGCCTGCACGCCTTCCCCGCCTTCTTCGACCCGCACGTCCACCTCCGCACCCCCGGCCACGAGCACAAAGAGGACGTCGAGACCGGCACCCGCGCCGCGGCGGCCGGGGGCTACTGCGGGATCCTGGCGATGGCCAACACCGAGCCCCCGGTCTCCACCGCCGCCGATATTTCCGCCCTGCGCGAACAGGCCCGCGCCGGCGCCTCGATCCCGGTCGGCTTCCTCGCCACGGTGACCAAGGCGATGGCGGGGGAGGAGCTGACCGAGATGGTCGAACTGCGCGAAGCCGGCGCCCTCGGCTTCTCCGACGACGGCCTGCCGATCGTCGACGCCGGCGTCATGCGGCGGGCGCTGCAGTACCAGCACCTCTGCGGCGGCAACATCGCCCTGCACGAGGAGGACCCGCGGCTCTCGACGGGGGGCGCGATGCACGAGGGTCCGGTGTCGGCGGCGCTCGGGATCGGCGGCATCCCATCGGTCTCGGAGTCGACCATGGTCGCCCGCGACTGCGCCCTTGCCGCCCACGAGAGCGCCCGCATCCACGTCCAGCACCTCTCCGCCGCCGAGTCGGTGGAGATCGTCCGCGCCGCCAAGGCGGCCGGCGTCCAGATCAGCGCCGAGGCGAGCCCCCACCACCTCTGCCTCACCGACCAGGAGGTCCGCAGCCTTGACCCGCACCGCTTCAAGATGAACCCGCCGATCCGCGAAGAGCGCGACCGCCAGGCGCTGATCGAGGGCCTGCGCGACGGCTCGGTCGAGTGCATCGCCACCGACCACGCCCCGCATCAGCCGGAGGAAAAGGACGTGCCCTTCGAGCAGGCGGCCTTCGGGGTCACCGGCCTCGAGACCGCCTTCGCCGCTCTGCACACCGAGCTGGTGCTCCCGGGCACGATCGACCTGAGCCTCCTGGTCGAGCGGATGGGCGGTGGCGCCGAACCCTTCGGCCTGCCGCGGCCGACCCTCACCCCGGGTGCGGAGGCAAACGTCGTCCTCTGCGACCTCGACGCCGAGTGGACGGTCGGCGAGGACGGCTACGAGAGCCGCTCGGCCAACTCCTGGTGCGCCGGCCGCACCCTCACCGGCCGCGTGTTGATGACCGTTGCTGCGGGCCAGGTCGCCTACCGCCTGCGCACCTTCAGCCTCGGAGTCGCGGCATGAGCGAGGCCTACCTACTGCTCGAGGACGGGACCCGGCTCGACGGGCTCGCCTGCGGCCACGACGGCGCTGTCACCGGCGAGGTCGTCTTCAACACCGCGATGACCGGCTACCAGGAGGCTGTCACCGACCCTTCCTACGCGGGCCAGATTATCGTCTTCACCTATCCGCTGATCGGCAACTACGGCGTCTCGGGTGCGGCGATGGAGTCCGACCGCGTCCACACCCGCGGTGTCGTCATGCGCGATGCCAAGGACCGCGAAGACGTCGCCACCGCCGAGGGCGGTTGGCTGCAATGGCTCGCCGACTGCGGCGTCCCCGCGGTCAGCGGCGTCGATACCCGCGCCCTGGTCCGCCACCTGCGGGACAAGGGGGCGATGCGCGGCGGCATCTTCCCGACGGCAACCCCGGAAGCCGAGGCGCGCGAACGGATCGCCGCCGAGCCGTCGATGGACGGAGCCGATTTCGCCCGCACCGTCACCCCGCCCGAGCCGGTCCGCTTCGAGGGCGATGGTCCGCACGTCGTCGGCATCGACACTGGCGTCAAGCTCTCGATCGTCCGCCAACTGCGCGAGCACGGCGCCCAGCTGACCCTTCTGCCCTGCACCAGCAGCCCGCAGGAAGTCCTCGCCGAGGATCCCGACGTCGTCTTCCTCGCCAACGGCCCCGGCGATCCGGCCGCCCTCGACTACGTCGTCGAGACCGTCCGCGGCGTCCTCGGGCAGAAGCCGGTCTTCGGTATCTGCCTCGGCCACCAGCTGCTCTGCCGCGCCGTCGGTCTGCAGACCTACAAGTTGCCCTTCGGCCACCGCGGCTCCAACCACCCGGTCAAGGACCTGGAGACGGGGCGGATCGACATCACCTCCCAGAACCACGGCTTCGCCGTCGTCGGCCCCGGCGGCGAGCCGAAGATCGAGGGCGACGAGCCGGTCCGCTGGGACACCGACTATGGCGTCGCCGAGCTCTCACAGCTGAACCTCTACGACCGCACGGTCGAGGGCCTGGTCCTGCGCGACGTCGCCGGCGCCACCGTCCAGTACCACCCGGAGGCAGGGCCGGGACCGCACGACGCCCGCCACCTCTTCGACCGCTTCCTGGAGCTGGCCGCGTGATCTGGCCGCCGCCGGACCGGGCGCTGGAGGGAGAGCGGGTGCGCCTCGAGCCGCTGGTCGAGGAGCACCGCGAACCGCTGCGCTCGGTCGCGATCCATCCCGAGGTCTGGCAGTGGATGGACCGCCGGGTCACCGAGACCGACGACGGATTCGACCAGTGGTTCGACGGCCGCCTGCTCGCCCGCAAGCTCGGCGACGAGCACGGCTTCGCGACCCTGAGCGCCCACGGCGAGCCCCTGGGCAGCTCCTCCTACCTGGCGCCGCGCCCGATCCACGACGGGGTCGAGATCGGCAACACCTGGCTCACCCCCTCGGCCTGGCGCACCGGCGCCAACGTCGAGGCCAAGCTGCTGATGCTCGGCTTCGCCTTCGAGGACCTCGGCTGCATCCGCGTCGAGCTGAAGACCGACGCCCGCAACGAGCGCTCGCGCGGGGCGATGGAAGCGCTGCCTGCGAAGTTCGAGGGGATCCACCGCAAGCACATGCAGATGCCGATCACCGGCAGCCGCGATTCGGCCTACTTCTCGATCGTCGACGACGAGTGGCCCGCGGTCCGTGAAAACCTGGAAAAGCGCCTGGCAGGGGCGCGGGAGGTCGAGAGTGCCTAAACGCGAGGACATCCGCAAGATCCTCCTGATCGGCTCGGGGCCGATCGTGATCGGCCAGGCGGCCGAGTTCGACTACTCCGGTGTGCAGGCCTGCAAGGTGCTGCTGGAGGAGGGCTACGAAGTCGTCCTCGTCAACTCCAACCCGGCGACGATCATGACCGACCCGGAGTTCGCGACCCGCACCTACATCGAGCCGCTGCTGCCGGGCCCGGTGACCAGGATCATCGAAAAGGAGCGCCCCGACGCGCTGCTGCCGACGCTCGGCGGCCAGACCGCGCTCAACATCGCGATGGCGCTGGACGAGGACGGGACCCTGAATCGGCTCGGCGTCGAGCTGATCGGCGCCAACGCGGAGTCGATCAGCCGCGCCGAGGACCGCGAGAAGTTCCGCGCGACGATGCAGGAGGCGGGCATCCGGGTCCCATGGTCGGTGATCGTCGAGAGCGTGGGGGAGATGGAGGCGAAACTCAGCGATGGCGAAATCACCCTGCCGGCGATCGTCCGGCCCGCCTTCACGATGGGGGGCCAGGGCGGCGGCATCGGCCGCACCGAGACCGAGCTGCGCCAGGTCGTCTCCGAGGGCCTCGCCGCCAGCCCGATCAACCAGGTTCTGGTCGAGGAGTCGGTGATCGGCTGGGGCGAGTTCGAGCTCGAGGTGATGCGCGACCGCAACGACAACGTCGTGATCATCTGCTCGATCGAGAACGTCGACCCGATGGGCGTCCACACCGGCGACTCGGTCACGGTCGCCCCCGCGCAGACGCTGACCGACCCGCTCTACCAGGACCTCCGCGACCAGGCGATCAAGGTGATCCGGGCGATCGGGGTCGAGACCGGCGGCTCCAACGTCCAGTTCGCGGTCGACCCCGAGTCGGGCGAGATCGTCGTGATCGAGATGAACCCGCGCGTCTCCCGCTCCTCCGCGCTGGCATCGAAGGCGACCGGCTTCCCGATCGCGAAGATGGCGGCGAAGCTGGCCGTCGGCTACGCGCTCGAGGAGATCCCCAACGACATCACCCGCGCCACGCCCGCTTCCTTCGAGCCGACGATCGACTACGTCGTCACCAAGATCCCGCGCTTCGCCTTCGAGAAGTTCCCCGGCTCCGAGGGTCGTCTCTCGACCTACATGCAGAGCGTGGGGGAGTCGATGGCGATCGGCCGCACCTTCCGCGAGTCCTTCGCCAAGGCGATGCGCTCGCGCGAGCTCGACTCCCCGGCCGAGATTCCCGAGTCAGACGAGGAGCTGCTGGCGGCGCTCGAGGTGCCCTGCGCCGAGCGCTTCGACCAGGTCCTCGCCGCCTTCGCCCGCGGCCTCGACGTCGAGGCCGTACACGAGCGCTGCCTGGTCGACCGCTGGTTCCTGCGCGAGCTGCAGGCGCTGGCGACCGAAGGCGACGGCACCGACGGCCTCGCCCGCACGTACAAGGCGGTCGACACCTGCGCCGCCGAGTTCGAGGCGGCGACGCCCTACTACTACTCCGGCCACGAGCGCACCCGCCACGACGGCTCGCCGCCCGCCTCGGAGATCCGCCGCGGCGACAACGACTCCGTCGTCATCCTCGGCGCCGGCCCGAACCGGATCGGCCAGGGAATCGAGTTCGACTACTGCTGCGTGCATGCGGCGATGACCGCGCGCGAGCTCGGCCGCGACGCGGTGATGATCAACTGCAACCCGGAGACCGTCTCCACCGACTACGACACCTCCGACCGCCTCTACTTCGAGC
>Ga0068865_100000097_pt1 | contig 45492 bp, 44 predicted proteins | sample KBSMisM12_FD_75293 | JGI IMG/M metagenome (GOLD analysis project Ga0068865, IMG submission 75293) | Miscanthus rhizosphere microbial communities from Kellogg Biological Station, Michigan, USA - KBS Miscanthus M1-2 | ecosystem: Host-associated > Plants > Roots > Rhizosphere > Soil ...
GGGAACTCGCCCTCGCGGCACTTGATCTCCTGCAGGCACAGGACGTCGGGCGCCTGCTCGGCCACGAAACGCGCGGCCTGTTCGGCGCGCAGGCGGACGGAATTGACGTTCCAGGTGCAGAGGCGAAGGCGCATGGCGCTCCATATGGCGCGTCGGCGAATTGAGGGAAGCGGACAAAGAGACGCCCGGGCACTGGAGAAGCCCGGGCGTGTCAGTGGTCTCTCATGCCGCGGCCGGGAGGGGATAGGTTCCGGCACGGATCCTCAAGGCGCGGGCACCGCGCCAGAGGCATAGTGACATTAGCGCAACATCATGACAGAAAGTCAAGCGACCGGCGGATATCGCTTGCCCGTTGCGAAACCGTCACAACTTGCCGCGGCCGACGTTCTTCGGGCGGGGGTCTTTCAGCACGAAAAGCCCGGGCGCAAGGCCGCTGGCGGGCTCTAGTTTGTCGATCCGGATCCGGGTCGTGCGGCCCTGGGCGTCGGTGACGGCCCAGCTCTTCAGGCTCATCGGGTTGTCGGCGAAGGTCAGCATGAGCTGGCCGGCCGTTTCCTTCTTGCCGTCGCGCGCGGTGATCGAGAAGCCGTCGGCGGCGCGGCTGACGCGAGTCACCTGCACGCCCTTGTCCAGCCGGATGGTCTTGGCCAGGAACAGCGACAGCGGCGTCGCGCCCAGCGGGTAGGAATCGAAGGTCTTCAGCCGCGAATCCTGGATCGCCACGGCGCCGCCGTCGGAGACCACGAGCAGGCCGGACGGCGGATCGTAGGCGAAGCGGGCCTTGCCCGGCCGCTTCAGGAAGAGGTCGCCCTGGCTCACCGTCCCGCGCGCGTCGGTCTGGGTGAAACGGCCCTTGGCCTCGCCCAGCCCCTGCAGATAGGCCACGGCCTTGTCCACCAGCGCCTGGTCGTCCCCCGAGAGCACGGGCGGCGGCGCGGCGGCCCAGGCGGTGTGCGAGACCGCGGCCGCGGCGAGCGGCATGGCGGCGAGCATCAGGCAGAGGCGGCGTCGGGAAGGCGTCATGACGGCTCCGATTAGCAGGACAGGTTCGGCGGCAATAGGGCGCTGCAACGGCAAGCCCGCGGCTGACGTTCCGGCCGGCCCTTGACATGCAAGCAAGTACTTGCATATTAGCGGCGTGAGCGATGACGAAGACAGGGTGTTCAAGGCGCTGGCCGATAGCGGCCGTCGCGCGCTGTTGGACAGGCTGTTCGATCGGGAAGGCCAGACGTTGGGCGCTCTGGCGGCGGACATGGGCATGACCCGCCAGGCCGTCAGCCAGCACCTGGCGATCCTGGAAGCCGCCAACCTGATCGTCGCCGTCAAGCGGGGCCGGGAGAAGCTGCACTACCTCAATCCCGTTCCCATCCACGAGATCCACGCTCGCTGGATCGCCAAGTTCGAACGGCCGCGCCTGGACGCGCTGGCCGCCCTGAAGGCCCATCTCGAAGGAGATTCGCAATGACCAAGCACACCTACGTCTATGTGACCTACATCGTCTCGACGCCGGAGAAGGTCTGGGAGGCGCTCACCGACGCCGAGATCTCGGCCCGCTACTGGGAGCGCCAAAACGTCTCCGACTGGAAGGTCGGCTCGCGCTGGACGCACGGCTTTGCGGGCAAGGCGCCCGACGTGGTGGGCCGGGTGCTGGAGAGCGATCCGCCGCGCAAGCTGGTGACCACCTGGCTCAGCCCCGACCATGAGGACCAGCCGGAGTTCGCCAACCCCTGCACGTTCCTGATCGAAGACGTGGGCGGCAAGGTGAAGCTCACGGTCACCCACGAGAACCTCACCGACCAGGACCTGAAGAACATCTCCGGCGGCTGGCCCGCGGTGCTGTCGAACCTGAAGACGATGCTGGAAACCGGCAAGACGATCCCCAACCCGTTCAACGCCGTCTCCCGCGAACCGGCTCAGCCCTAGGGCGGCGCGGGTCGCAGCGGTCCGCCGACGACGTCCCGGTAGCGGGCGGCGGCCTTTTCGACGCCGCCCGGCGCACCGGTTGATGCCCCACGGAGGAACGCCGCCAGGATGTCGACGGTGGCCCGCTGGGTCTCGACCGGTCCGCGCCGCCCGCCCATCACCTGCGCCGCGGCGAAACGGCCGGGCGGGGCGAAGAACAGGAAGACATCGGTGAAGCTGTAGTGGTTGGCGTGCTTGAGCTCGTAGCGCCAGCCGCCGCCGAAGCGCGCGAACAGGGCGGCGTTCCCGTCCTCGTAGACCTTGGCGTGCGGCGTTTCGCGATGGTCGCTTTCCATGAGCAGGAAGGGCCGCGCGCCGCTGCGTCCCGACAGCCCGGAATAGAGCGTCCCGTCGATGTTGGCCGCCGCCTTGAAGCGATCGTCGCGGTCCATCGCCAGCCCCGCCGTCGCCCCACCGAATGAGTGGCCCACGATGGCGACGTGATCGAGGTCGAGCCGCCCCGCCAGCGGTGGCTGAAGGACGCCGGGCCGGGCGAGCTGGTCCAGCACGAATTGCACGTCGGCGATGCGCACGTCCGCGCGCCCCTGCATGAAACGGATCCGGCCAGGATCGCCCGGCAGGAAGCGCTCCACCGTCGTGGCGATGCGCCCGTCGGCGAGTTCGGCGACCGCGCCTTCGTAGGGGTGGTCGATCGCCAGCACGACGTAGCCGCGGCTCGCCAGATCGGCGACGAGGCCCGAGTAGGCGGCCCTGGGCGCGCCGTAGCCGGGCAGGAACAGCACGACAGGCCAGGCGCCGCGCCCGGCCAGCGGCCCATCGGGCGCGGCGTGCGTGTCGATGCGGTCGAAGTGGCGGAGCAGGAAGCTGGGCAGCAGGCTGACCGCGGGCGGCAGCCGCCCGAGGCCGTCGATGTAGGTCGAATGGCCCGCCGCGCCGGGCGCGGCCGGGTACCAGGCCTGGACGACGACATTGCGCCGGTCGGCCGGATCGGGCGTCGCCGCCTCGTCGCGCGCCTGGTCGACCCAGCGGTAGGTGTGCGACCCCACGGCATAGGGTCCGGTCGGCGCCGGCAGGCGCGGCACGGGCAGGAAGAGCGCCCACGGCGCGATCGCGGCGGCGGTCAGCACGACCAGTCCCGCCTGCGCGAGGCGTCGGCGCCAGCCGCCCGGGGCCGGGCGGGCCGGTCGCGCCGCCAGGACGGCCGCCGCCAGGATCAGCCCGTATCCGGGCAGGAGCTGCCAGTAAAAGCCCTCCAGGACGAATTGCGCGCCCGCCAGCAGGACGAGGACCAGCGTCGCCAGCCGAAGCGCGCGCCGACCCCGCTGCGGAACCAGGGTCCAGCCCGCGGCGACCAGCAGCATCGCCGCCAGGAGGATGGCGTCGAGCGTCGACATGACCTAGGGCGCGGCGCTGACCAGGATCTCGCGCTTGCCGGCGTGGTTGGCGGGGCCGACCACGCCCTCCTGCTCCATCCGCTCCATCAGCGAGGCGGCGCGGTTGTAGCCGATCTGCAGGCGGCGCTGGATGTAGCTGGTCGACGCCTTGCCGTCGCGGGTGACCACGGCCACGGCGCGGTCGTAGAGGTCGTTCGACTCGCCGCCTTCGCTGCCGAACCCGTAGTCGCCCTCCCCCGCGTCCTCGTCGGCCCCGGCGGTGACCTCCTCGAGATAGGCCGGCTGGCCCTGCTCGCGCAGGAACCTGGCGACCGCTTCCACCTCTCCATCGCTGACGAATGGTCCGTGCAGGCGGGTGATGCGGCCGCCTCCGGCCATGTAGAGCTGGTCGCCCTGGCCCAGCAGCTGCTCGGCGCCCTGCTCGCCCAGGATGGTGCGGGAATCGATCTTGGAGGTGACCTGGAAGCTGATCCGGGTCGGGAAGTTCGCCTTGATGGTGCCGGTGATGACGTCCACCGACGGGCGCTGGGTGGCCATGATCAGGTGGATGCCGGCGGCCCGCGCCATCTGGGCCAGGCGCTGGACGGCGCCCTCGATGTCCTTGCCCGCCACCATCATCAAGTCGGCGACCTCGTCGATGATGACGACGAGCATCGGCATCGGCTCGGGGACGATCTTCTCGCTCTCGTAGATCGCCCGGCCCGCGTCGTCGAAGCCGGTCTGCACCGTGCGCTCGAAGTGCTCGCCCTTGGCCGCGGCCTCCTTGGCGCGCTCGTTGTAGGAGGCGACGTTGCGCACGCCGATCTTGGACATCCGCCGGTAGCGGTCCTCCATCTCGCGGACCGTCCACTTCAGCGCCACGATGGCCTTCTTCGGATCGGTGACGACCGGCGCCAGCAGGTGCGGAATGCCGTCGTAGACGGAGAGCTCCAGCATCTTCGGGTCGATCATGATCATCCGGCACTGGTCGGGCGGCAGCCGGTAGAGGATCGACAGGATCATGGCGTTGACGCCCACCGACTTGCCCGAGCCGGTGGTGCCGGCGATCAAGAGGTGCGGCATGCGCGCAAGGTCGGCGATGTAGGGCTCGCCGCCGATGGTCTCGCCCAGCGCCATGGGCAGGGTTTGGCCGCCGCGCTCGTATTCCGGGCTTGCCAGCAGGTCGCGCAGGTAGACGGTCTCGCGCTTCTGGTTCGGCAGCTCGATGCCGATGGCGTTGCGGCCCGGCACCACGCTGACGCGGCAGGCGGCGACGCTCATGGATCGCGCGATATCGTCGGAGAGCGCCACCACGCGCGCCGACTTCACGCCGGCGGCGGGCACCAATTCATAGAGCGTGACCACCGGGCCCGGACGGATCTGGTCGACCTGACCCTTGACCCCGAACTCGGCCAGCACGCTCTCCAGCAGCTGGGCGTTCTGGCGCAGCGCCCCTTCGTCGAACTGGGCGGCCCGGGGCTTGGGCTTGGCCAGCATGGAGAGTTCCGGAAGCGCGAAGCCGCCGGGGCGGACGAACTCGAACGTCGACTGGGCCTCGCGCTGCTCGCGCGGGCTCTCCTTGGGCGCAGCCTTGGGGGGCTTCACCTTCGGGCCGTCGCCCATCACGGCGGGCGCGGGCTCGAGCGCCTCAGCCGCGATGCCGTCCTGGCGCTTGCGCGCGGCGACCTTGGCCGCGCGCGCGGGTTTCGCGGCGGCCGCCTTCGGCTTCGGTGTCAGAGCCCCGGCCAGCCAGTCGCCCAGGGTGCGCAGTTCCGCGGGCCGCAGGCCGATGGCGTAGCCCAGCGCCACGAGGCCGCCGGTCAGGAACGCGCCGGCCGCGATCGGCGTCGCCAACGCCGTCGGCAGGCGGGCGTAGGCCAGGAGGCCCGAGAGGCCGTGAAGCAGTGCGTCGCCCCAGAATCCGCCCAGGCCCTTGGCCAGGGGCCAGTTGGCGGGCGGCGCGGGCCAGGCCAGGGCCGCGGCGACGCCCAGCACGCCCATAGCGCCCACGACCGCGCGCAGCCTGAGCCGACCGCGGCTCGCGGCGGGATCGGAGGCCGCCGCGCGGTTCAGGCCCAGCACGATGACGGTCAGCGCCAGGAACGCCGAGCCCAGGCCCAGCGATTGCACGAAGAGGTCGGCGAGCGCCGCGCCCGGCCCGCCCAGCGCGTTGGTTGGGGCTGCGCCCGCGGCGGCATTGAGGCTGGGATCGGCAGAGTTGTAGGTGGCGAAGGCCACGGCCAGGGCCGCGCCGGCCGCCGCGGTGATCCCGCCGCGCAGGCGCGCCGTCCCCGGATGCGCCCAGGCAAGTCCTGCGATGTGGCCCACCAGCGCCATGCCGGTCTTCCGCGCCGCCCGCGCCATGCCCGAACCACTCCTTGAACTGCCCCATCTGTTTGCGGGCGAGAGGGTTAATCGACGTTTACCCTGATTGCCGCGGGACTAAGATTTTCCGGGGCCCGCTTCCGTTGGCCGGGCCGGCGCTCTAGGGTCCGGCGCATGCAGTGGTCCATGCCCCATCGCGCCTTGCAGATCGTCGCCGGTCTGCTGGTTTCGATCGCCGTCTTCGCGTTTGGCGCGGGCGTCTGGAACGCGCCCAACCGCGGCCGCCTGCCGGGCGAGCGTGCGGCGGACGCCGCGCCGGGCTCCGCGCCCACGGCGCCTGTCACCGAGGCCACGCCACTCAGCCAGGAGCGAATCGAGGGCCCGCCGCCGACCGCCGAGCTGACGCCTGAGGAAAAGGCCGCGCAGGAGGCCGCCAAGCTGGCCAAGGCCCAGACCGACGTCACCGCCAAGGTCGCGCCCGCCGCCCAGGGGGCCGCCGCGCCGGCGGCGCCCACGGCGCCTGTCCCGGTTGCGCCGTCGGTGGAAACGCCAGCGCCTCCGCCCTCAGACGAGGCGCCGCACTAGCGCCGCGCTAGGCGACCCCGTTCTTCTTGAAGAACGCCAGGCACTTGCCCCAGGCGTCGGCGCTGGACGTGGCGTCGTAGCTCTGGCGGTAGTCGGCCAGGAAGCCGTGCTGAGCGTCGGGATAGACGATGACCTCGGCCTGTTTTCCCGCCGCCTTGGCCGCGGCGACGATGTCGTCGATGTCCTTCTGCGGGATACCGCGGTCCTTGCCGCCGTAGAAGCCCAGCACCGGGCATTTCAGATCCTTGACCAGGTCGATCGGCGCCGTCCGCGGATAGGCGCCGGCCTTGATCGGGCCGTACCAGGGGCAGGCCGCCTTGAACTCGGCGAACCGCTCGGCGCAGAGCCAGGTGGCCCCGCCACCCCAGCAGAAGCCGGTCACCGCCATCTTCTTGGTGTCGGCGAAGGGCTGGGCCGCCAGCCATTTCAGCGAGGCGGCGGTGTCGGACGTGACCTGGTCGCCCGGCGTCGCCTGGACGATCTTCATCACCTCCTGGATGTTCTCGATCTTCGAGGGGTCGCCCGCGCGCACGAAGAAGTCGGGGGCCAGCGCCACATAGCCCGCCTTGGCGAAGCGCCGGGCCACGTCCTTGATCCACTCATGGACGCCGAAGATCTCAGTGTTGATGAACACGACCGGGTGTTTGCCCTTGCCGGCCGGCCGCGCCAGGAAGGCCGGGATCTTGCGGTCGGCGGCCTGGACCTCGACGGTGGCCGTGACCAGACCGGCCTCGTCCGTATGAATCGTCTCGGCCTCGGCCGAGAAGGCGGCCACGGCGTAGCCCCCCGCCAGCGCCATTGCGACGCGCCGGCGGGTGAGGTCCAGTTCGCCGGCCCAATTGCCCTCGAGCAGTCTCTGCTTGGCCATGGAAGCCCTCCCAGCTTCGGGTTTTGGAAAAATCGAGGTGCGATGGTGCGCCGCAGCCCTCGACCGAGTCAAAGCCCGGGAGCCCTCGTTTTCGGACATGCCCCTATCGTGGTTAAGGACTTTCGCACTTGCAGGCCCAGCAATTTCCCCCATATCGGCTCCGACGCCGGGTTTCCGCTTCGGGAAATCACCTGTTAGGGAAACACGGCAGAGACCTGATCGAACCGGGGACGTTTCCAGTAACGGCGCTTCCCAAGAAGGCCTCCCCAAACGTCCGCCAAGATGGAGCGAGCTAGACTCTCAATGAGCAAGATTATCGGTATCGACCTCGGCACGACCAATTCCTGCGTCGCCATCATGGATGGCAAGACGCCGAAGGTGATCGAGAACGCCGAGGGCGCACGCACCACCCCCTCCGTCGTCGCCTTCATGGAAGACGGCGAGCGGCTGGTCGGCCAGCCGGCCAAGCGCCAGGCGGTGACCAACCCCTCCAACACCCTCTTCGCCATCAAGCGCCTGATCGGCCGGAACTATTCCGACCCGATGGTGGAGAAGGACAAGGGCATGGTGCCCTACGAGATCGTCAAGGGCCCGACGGGCGACGCCTGGGTGAAGGCCCACGGCAAGGACTATTCGCCCCAGCAGGTGTCGGCCTTCATCCTGCAGAAGATGAAGGAAGCCGCCGAGCAGCACCTCGGCGAGAAGGTCGAGAAGGCGGTGATCACCGTCCCGGCCTACTTCAACGACGCCCAGCGCCAGGCCACCAAGGATGCCGGCAAGATCGCCGGCCTCGAGGTCCTGCGGATCATCAACGAGCCCACCGCCGCCGCCCTCGCCTACGGGCTGGAGAAGAACGACGGCAAGAAGATCGCGGTTTACGACCTGGGCGGCGGCACGTTCGACGTGTCGATCCTGGAGATCGGCGACGGCGTCTTCGAGGTGAAGTCGACCAACGGCGACACCTTCCTGGGCGGCGAGGACTTCGATCTGCGGATCGTCGACTTCCTGGCCGACGAGTTCAAGAAGGAGAACTCGGTCGACCTGCGCAAAGACAAGCTCGCCCTGCAGCGCCTCAAGGAAGAGGCGGAAAAGGCCAAGAAGGAGCTGTCCTTCACGACCCAGTACGAACTGAACCTGCCGTTCATCTCGATGAACGCCAACGGCCCGCTGCACCTGAACATCAAGCTCTCCCGCGCCAAGCTGGAAGCCCTGGTCGAGGACCTGGTCGCCAAGACCGTCGGCCCCTGCGAACAGGCGCTGCGCGACGCGGGCCTGAAGAAGAGCGACATCGACGAGGTGATCCTGGTCGGCGGCATGACCCGCATGCCCAAGGTCATCGAGACCGTGAAGGCGTTCTTCGGCCGCGAGCCGCACACCGGCGTGAACCCCGACGAAGTCGTGGCGCTGGGCGCGGCGGTGCAGGCCGGTGTGCTGCAGGGCGACGTCAAGGACGTGCTGCTGTTGGACGTGACCCCGCTGACCCTGGGCATCGAGACCCTGGGCGGCGTCTTCACGCCGCTGATCGAACGCAACACCACGATCCCGACCAAGCGGTCGCAGACCTTCTCCACGGCCGACGACAACCAGTCGGCGGTGACCATCCGGGTGTTCCAGGGTGAACGCCCGATGGCGGCGGACAACAAGATGCTGGGCCAGTTCGACCTGGTGGGCATCCCGCCGGCGCCGCGCGGCGTGCCGCAGATCGAGGTCACGTTCGACATCGACGCCAACGGCATCGTCAACGTCCAGGCCCGCGACAAGGCGACCAACAAGGAACAGTCGATCCGCATCCAGGCCAACGGCGGCCTCTCCGACGCGGACATCGACGCCATGGTCAAGGAAGCCGAGTCCAACAAGGCCGAGGACGAGAAGCGCAAGGCCGCCGTCGAGGCCAAGAACCAGGCCGACGCGGTGATCCACTCCACCGAGAAGGCGCTGGCCGAACACGGCGACAAGGTCGGCGAGGACGAGCGCACGGCGATCCAGACGGCGCTCGAAGACCTGAAGGGCATCGTCGACGGCGGCGACGCCGAGGCGATCTCGGCCAAGACCCAGACGCTGATCCAGGCGTCGATGAAGCTGGGCGAGGCGATGTACAACGCCCAGCAGAACACGGGTGAAGGCCCCGCCTCGGACGCCGACGCGGCCCACGCGGGCGGCGCCGAGCACGGCGAAGACGTCGTCGACGCCGAGTTCGAGGAAGTCGACGGCGACGATCACAAGAAGTCGGCGTGACAACGCGCCCCATGGCCCTTCAGCGCGCCCAATGCGATGAAGACGCCACTGGGGACGTCGCCGCTTCTGCGCGACTAGGAGCCCCCGCCCGCTCGGCCGATAGGCCTTGTAGCTGGGCGGGGGTTTTCCCACCTTCCCAACAACAGTCGGCCCAACAGCCACTGATCAGTGACCTGGCGATTTGATGCGCGACTACTACGAGATCCTCGGTGTCGAGCGCACCTGCGATGACGGGGCGCTGAAGGCGTCCTTCCGCAAGCTGGCCATGGAGCATCATCCCGACCGCAACGGCGGCTGCGAGGAGGCCTCCGGGCGGTTCAAGGAAATCAACGAGGCCTATTCGATCCTGTCGGATCCCCAGAAGCGGGCGGCCTACGACCGCTTCGGCCACGCGGGCGTCAATGGCGGCCCGGGCGGCGCCCAGTTCCACGACGTGGGCGACATCTTCAACGAGGTGTTCGGCGACGTCTTCGGCGACATGTTCGGCGGCCGTCGCGGCGGCCAGCAGCGCAGCGGTCCCGCCCGCGGCCAGGACCTGCGCTACGACCTGGAGATCACGCTCGAGCAGGCCTACGCCGGCGCCGAGGTGGAGATCACCGTCCCGGCCGCGCTGACCTGCGAGACCTGCGAGGGCTCCGGCGCCAAGCCCGGCACCAGCCCGACGACCTGCAACAGCTGCGGCGGCGCGGGTCGTGTGCGCGCCACCCAGGGCTTCTTCTCCATCGAGCGCGTCTGTCCGCGCTGCGGTGGTTCGGGCCGCCTGGTGCTGGATCCCTGCGCGGACTGCCGCGGCATGGGCCAGGTGCGCAAGGAGCGGACGCTCTCGGTGCGCATCCCCGCCGGCGTCGACGACGGCGCGCGCATCCGCCTTTCGGGCGAGGGCGACGCGGGCAGCCGCGGCGGCCCGCGCGGCGACCTCTACATCTTCGTCTCGGTGCGGCCGCACGAACTCTTCGAGCGCGACGGCCTGGACCTGCTCTGCACGGTGCCGGTGCCGATGTCGATCGCCGCCCTGGGCGGCGAGATCGACGCGCCCTGCCTGCTGGGCGGCGAGAACTGCGACGGCAACTGCAAGATCGCCGTCAAGGTGCCCGAGGGCGCCCAGACCGGCCGGACCGTGCGCGTGAAGGGCAAGGGCATGCCGTCCCTGCGCTCGCGCGACCGCGGCGACCTGGTGGTGGAGCTGTTCGTCGAGACGCCCGCCAAGCTGACGGCGCGCCAGAAGGAGCTGCTGCGCGAGTTCGCCGGCCTCTGCAGCGAAGCCCAGCATCCCAAGAACGCCAGCTTCACCGGCAAGGCCAAGACCTTCTGGGACAGCGTCAAGGGCTGAGATCCCCCCGGGATCAGCTTGACGGGCGCTGCGGAGTCCCAAAGCATCCGGCCATTCACCTCGATGGCGGGAGCGGCGTTTGAGCGAAGGTGCGGGGCCCCAGCGGCGACACTGGATCGAATATGCGGCGACCCTGATCGCCCTCGTCGTGTCGGTGATCTCGCTTTGGGTCGCCATCGCGACTGAAAAAGCCAACCAGAAGATGGTCGACGCCAACTATCGGATGGTGGCCGCCGCGTCCTGGCCGTTCCTGCAGCTCAATTCCAGCAACAACGAAGGCGGAAAGCGCAGGATCGCGCTGAAGCTGGAGAACGCCGGCGTCGGCCCGGCGAAGCTGCGGACGTTGGAGGTCTTCTGGCGCGGCAAGGCCTATGGCTCGTCCGAGGCTCTGTTGAAGGCGTGCTGCGCCACGACCGCGCCCGTCACCTGGGCCACCGATACGGCGCCGGTCGAAGGCACGGTGCTGCGTGCGGGCGCCGAGCGGCCGATCATCGCCATGGATTCGACGCCGGCCACGGAGGACATGTGGAAGGCCTTCGACCGTGTCCGCCGGGTCGAGCTGACCTACCGCGCCTGCTATTGCTCGGTTTTCGACGAGTGCTGGATCGGTGATCTCACCAAGCTGAGCGCCCGGCCCGTGGCCATGTGCCCGAAGCCCGCGACGCCCTACATCCAGTAAGACGCGCCCATCGCGATCCGAACGCCCTCGACGTTTGCGGACGCCCAGCCTTTCCGCTAGAGGAAGCGTCCGCTGGAACGCACCCGTAGCTCAGCTGGATAGAGCGTTGCCCTCCGAAGGCAAAGGTCACACGTTCGAATCGTGTCGGGTGCGCCAGCGTTTCTCCCTTCCCCGCCCCACAGCGCTTGGCGTTCGCGCGCACCTGCGGTAGGACGCGTCCGATGCACTCTGGCGCGACCCCGTCGATGACCGCCGCCGCCCGCGATCCGCGGGCCGGTTCGGCGTGCGCCAAAATGACCATGATTATTATCACCCCCACCCTCGAAGCGGGGCGAACGCGCGCGAGCTAAACCCTCCGGCGGATCGCAAGATCAGAACCCCGCTTCCGAAAGGCAGCGGGGTTTTTTGTTGCGCCGCCGGTCCGACCCACAAAGGACCTGCCATGACCCAAGACCCTTCTCCGTCTCCCGAACCCAGCCACCGCCTGCGCCGGGCGGCGGAGCGCTTCACCGACGCTCTCGCCGCCGAGGCGCTGCTGGCCGACACCGCGCGCATCGAGGCGGTGGTGCATGCGGCCGCGGCCGATGCGGTGTTCCGCGTCGAGGCGGCGCTCCGCCGGGCGTGGCCCGCCGGCGCCGGGACGCCCCAGCACGAGGTGGTCTGGGCGACCGCCCACGCGCCAGAGGACGCGACGCGGCTGCAGCTGCGCGCCTTCGACGGCGCCGGCCGGCTTCTGCTGCGCCGCGCCTTCGGACCCAAACCGGACGTATGGTCGTGAGCGGGCGGTGCTTTCGCTTCGTGATCGACGCCCATCCTGAGGCAGACGCCCTGGTGCGCGTGCTGACGCCGTTCGCGGTGCAGGGCGCGCGGCTGAGCGAGGTGAGCGCCGTGGGCGGCGAGCGCGGGCTGTCGATCCGCCTTGAGACGGAGGGCCTGGACGAGGTCCGCGCCGGCGTCCTGCTGCAGCGGCTACGCAACCTGCCGGTGGTGATCCGGGCCGGCCTGGGCTGGCGCCAGGCGCAGGACGCCGCCTAGCCTGCCCTAGAACTGGATGTGGCCGGCGAGGCGCAGGTCGTAGATCGAAAGGCCGCTCCGCTCCTCGGCGCCGGCCTCGATGGCGAAGGCGCCGGACCCGTTCTCGCCCTTCAGCGCCAGGTGGGCCGCCGCGCCTGAGCCGTTCACGTCGTTGGAGCGCAGGGTGAAGGCGTCGCCGCCGGAGACGAAGCGGGCGGTGGTCACGCCGAGGTCCTGGGCCAGCACGCCCTTGTAGCCGATCAGGGCTTCGGGACCCCAGTCGTGCTGGGCGCCGTAGAGCGCGCCGATGGCCACGCCGGCGAACCCTGAGACGCGCGAGCTGGTGCGCGAGTTGACCGCCAGGCTCATGCCGTCGCCGCCGCCGGTCTCGGTGTAGTCGCTCTCGTGCAGCTGGAAGTAGTCGGCGTAGAGGAGCGGGCGGACGTAGACGCTGCCGAAGTAGTGCTCGTAGCTGACCATCCCGCGGGCGCTGAAGCCGAAGGCGTTCCAGTTGGCGTTGGCGGTGCGGTTCACGGCCAGGCCGTCGGCGCCCAAGATCGAGATCACCCGGTCGGAATTGACCTTCATATATTCGCCGGACAGCCGCGCGTTGGCGGTGAAGCCGCCGCGGCTCATCCGCCAGTAGATCCCGGCGTCCATCATGTTGGCGTGCAGGTCGGCGGCCGAGTCGACCTTGTCCGGGTAGACGGTGTTGGTGGCGAAGCCCACCGAGACGCCCAGGATGCCCAGTGCGGTGGCCGGCAGCTCGTAGCCGCCCACGACCCCGAAGCTCCAGGCCTTGTAGCCCGGGTCGTCACGGCTGCCGTCGGAGAACAGGCCAGCGTTGGTCTCCTGCATCCAGAAGCCGCCGCCGCGCGGGTCCTGCCGGTCGTCCAGCGGCTTGGCGAAGCCCTGGAGGGTGGCCTCGGCCGTGTCGAAGATGCTGCCGTTATGGTTGGGCAGGAGCTGGTTGTAGAGATTGATCAGCCCGTCCCGGTCGCTCTGCGCCAGGAGGGCGCCGCGCAGGCCGACGTCGCGGTTCACCGCGCTCACCAGAGCGTTGTAGGCGGCCGCGGTGGTGGCCGGCAGGTCCAGCTGGGCGGCGGTCTTGCGCGACAGCGTCGCATCGACCGTCCCGGCCGCGAGGTTGGTGGTCAGGCTGGAGTTGTAGAGGAACGGCACCGCGCCCAGCAGGCTGGTGTCGATCGATCCGGACGTCAGGTGGTCGGCGCGGATCAGGGTGTAGGTGGCCGAGCCCTCCAGCAGGGAGGAGAGCCGCAGGCCGATCTTGGCGCCGCTGGCGATGGTCGCTGCGCCCGCCACGTCCAGGTGCGTGGCGGTGTTGGTGGCTGGGTCGGCGGTGAGGATGGTCGAGGAGCCCGCGCCGAGCGCCAGGCTGGTCAACGACAGCTGGCTGGCGCTCTTGACGGTGAGCGACCCCGACCCGACGGCGAGCGCCAGGGTGCCGCCCTGCGCCGTCAGCGCGCCGCTGACGGTCGCGCCGCCATCGACGGTCAGCGCGTTCGCGCCGGCGCCCAGGCTGATGTCGCCGGTCACCGTGCCGGCCAGCAGCTCCAGGCGGTCCCCGCCCGACCCGGTGCGGATTTCGCCCACGATCGAGGGCGGGGTCACGCCGGCGCTGGGGTCGGTCTGGATGAGGTGCACGCCGCTGGTGTTGGCCGACAGGTCGAGCGCGATGGAATGGCCGGTGATCGGGACCGTCGGATCGCTGAGGGAGCGGCCGGTGGAGATGAGATGGATGTTCTCGATCTCGGAGAGCGTTCCGGAGCGGTCCTGGATCGCGATCGCGTCGCCCACCTGGCCGGTCACGTTGGCCGTGATGTTGCCGGTGTTCTGCAGCGACGGCGTCACCGCGCCGGCCTCGATCATCAGCGCGTGAGCGCTGGCGCCGGCGGCGTCCGAGCCCAGCACGCCGGCGAGCGAGCCCTCGTTGCGGATGATCGACGCGGTGGCGCCGGAGTTGATGTGCAGGCCGTAGGCGCTGGCGGCGTAGGCCGTCGCGGCCACCGTGCCGGTGATCCGCACCCCGCCTGAGGTGTTCACCGTCCCGCCGCCGACGACACCCAGCTGCACGCCCGTGGCGGAGATGCCGTCATAGACGCCGGAGCCCGCCGCCGTGCCCTTGATCTCGACCCCGAAGGCGTCGGCGCCCGTCCCGACGTTGCCGACGGTGATGTTGTGGCTGGCGTCTCCGCCGACCAGCAGGGCCGGCGCGCCGCTGTTCGAGGTGACGTTGGCGGCGACGACCGAGGTCACGCCCGAGCTGTCGGTGGTGGAAACGGAATCCAGCAGGATGCCCTTGCCGACATTGCCGGCCACCGTGACCGTCGCGCCGCCCTGCAGCAGGTCGTCGGGGGCCAGCAGCTTGAGGAAGTCCGTGCTCGTGCTGCGCTGGGTGTAGCGATAGCCGGTCGCGGACACGAGGCCGTTGATGTTGATGGCCCCGCCCACGTCGCCCACCGAGATCGCCTGGGCGTTCTGGCCGTTGGCCGTGATCGTGCCGTTGAGCGTCAGGTCGCCGCCGATGGCGCCGATGGCGTGCAGGCCATAGGCGTTGGTGCCCTGGGCGGTCAGGGCGCCGAGGCTGCTCACCGAACCGCTGATGCCGGTCTCCAGCAGGATTCCGGCCGAATTGTCGCCCTTCACCGTGATCACGCCCGCCGCCAGGCTGGAGATCGAGCCGGTGACCAGGCCGGGGCCGGTCAGGCGGATGCCGAACCGGTCCGAGCCATTGGCGAACGGGCCGTGGAGGATGCCGTTGGAATCGGTCGTGGGGGTGGAGGTGTCGTCCACCTGGATCGTGCCGCCATTGGTGATCGAGGCTGTGTGCCCGCCCTGCACCACGACGCCGTTGACGCCGTTCTTGTCCTGGAACTGGATCACGCCGTTGTTGGTCAGCGTGGCGTCGCTGTCGATGGTCACAGCCGTCCCGGACGCCGGCTTGATGGTCGCGCCCGGATTGACCGTGATGTTGCCGGCCGTCGAGGTGACCAGGGGCGTGGTGGTGTCGGTGCTGACCGTGGTGCTCTGCGCCATCGCCTGACCCGCCCAGATCAGGGCCGTGAGGCTGACCAGAGAGGGGCCGAACTTCAACGCCCGGGACATCAGCCCCTGGGGTTGGCGGCGCGGCGACGAATACGCAGTCATGGACTAGAACCCCTCACGATCGAGCGATCGATCGAGCAAGAATGTGTCGGACGGATGGCTGCGATCCGGCGAACGGTGAGGCTGTGGCGATCCCACCGCAGCGTCCCCCGTCATCCCCATCCGCCGACCAGACCCCGTCGCTTGATCCTCGCCGCGGCGCGCCGCGGACCTCCCCAGGAGGCTTAGAGGCAGATATGCTTCACTTCAACCGCATGCGATGTGCCGAACGATTGTGGCGGTGCGGTTGTAGCTGCGCCACAATCGTCTGGAAGCTTAGGCCATGAACTCACAACCCGCCGTCCTTCCCGCCCGCCATATCCTTGTGGTCGATGACGACTCCCAGCTGCGCGAGCAGGTGGTCGGTTACCTCCGCGAGCACGGCTTCCTGCTCCACGCCGCCCACGACGCGGCCTCGATGGAGCTGGCCCTCGCGTCGGCGCCCATCGACCTGATCGTGCTGGACGTCATGCTGCCCGGCGAGGACGGATTGTCGATATGCCGCAGGCTCACCGAAGCGGGCGGCCCCGCCATCGTCATGGTCAGCGCCATGGGCGACGAGGTGGATCGTGTGCTGGGCCTGGAGCTGGGCGCCGACGACTACCTGCCGAAGCCCTGCAGCCCGCGGGAGCTGCTGGCCCGGGTGCGCGCGGTGTTCCGCCGGCTGGACGAGGTGCGCGGCGGCGCGCCCCGCAAGGGCAAGACCTATCACTTCCAGGGGTTCGTGGTGGACACGCTACGCCGCCAGCTGCGCGCGCCCAACGGCACCACCATCCTCTTGACCGGCGGCGAGTTCTCGCTGCTCAGCGTCTTCCTCGAGAACCCGCAGCGGATCCTGTCGCGCGACCAGCTGCTGGAGCAGGCCCGGGGCTCGCAGACCGAGGTGTTCGACCGGGCCGTCGACGTCCAGATCAGCCGCCTGCGCCGCAAGCTGCACGCCTCGGTCGAGGGCGAGATCATCAAGACCTATCGCGGCGCGGGCTATCTGTTCGACGCCAAGGTCACACGGGCCTGAGGGCGCCGGGGGACGAGGGCACGGTGAAGGAGCAAGCCTCGGAACGGCCGGCCAGGACGCGGGCGCCGATCAGCTTGCAGCTGGTGGGCCTGCTGCTGGCCAGCCTGCTCGTGGCCCAGGCGATCAGCTTCGGCATCATCTTCCTGCTGCCGCCGCCCCGCCCGCCGGTCTACCGGGTGGGCGACGTGGCCTCGGCCATGCACGGCGGTCCGCTGAAGCTCCGGTTCGGCCGCCCGCTGACCCGCCTCAGCGTCCGCGTCCTGCCGCCCGACCTGGCGGTCCCGCATCACGATCACGAGCGCACCCTGGCCGTCCTGGCCCGCACCCTGGGCGTACCCGACGCCCGCGTCCGGCTGGCCGAGCAGAATGTCTCGCCCATCTGGCGGCTGCGGCGCGCCCTCCTGCGCGGGCCCGGCGGTCCGCGGCCGGATTTCGGCGACCGTCCGCAAGGCGCGGGCGACGCGCCCTTCGCCGACCGCGCGCCGGAGCCGGGCGGGGCCTTCGACCCGGAGGCGCTGGATCGCTTCCGCACCCATCGCCGCTTCGCCGGCGGGCCGGAAACGCCGATCTTCGGCGACTTCGCCGCGGCCGTTCAGCAGGACGACGGCGCCTGGACGGTGATCCGCTCCACGCCAGAGCCCTTCCCCAGCGAGTGGCAGCTGCAGGCCTCGGCCTGGCTGCTGGGCGGGTTCCTGCTGGTGGCTTCGGCCGGCTACCTCTTCTCGCGGCGGATCACCGCCCCGCTGAAGCGCTTCGCGGAGGCCGCCGAGACCCTGGGCCGCGACCCGCACGCGCCGCAGATGACGCTGAAGGGGCCCGCCGAGATCGGCGCGGCGGCCCAGGCGTTCAACGAGATGCAGACGCGGCTGAAGCGCTACATCCAGGACCGCACGGCCATGGTCGGCGCGATCAGCCACGACCTGCGCACGCCGCTGGCGCGCATCCGCTTCAAGCTGGAGGCCGCGCCGCCGAGGCTCCGCGAGGCGGTGCTCTCCGACGTGGACCAGATGGAGCAGATGATCGGCGGGGTGCTGGCCTTCATCCGCGACGAGGGCCAGCCGCGCCGGCGCGAACGCCTGGACCTGCTGTCCCTGATCGAGTGCGTGGCCGACGACGCCGCCATGGTCGGCGGCCAGGTCGAGATCGTCGACGGCAAGCCGGTGACGGTCGACGGCGACCCCGTGGCGCTTCAGCGGTTGTTCTCGAACCTGGTGGACAATGCGGTGAAGTACGGCGGTGAGGCGGCCATTGAGGTGCGCCGGGACGGGCCACTGGCGGTGGTCGCCATCGCCGACCGCGGGCCCGGCCTGTCGCAGGACGAACTGGTCCGCGTCTTCCAACCGTTCTACCGCACCGACGTCTCGCGCAACCTGGACAAAGGCGGCGTGGGCCTGGGTTTGCCGATCGCACGCTCGACGGCGCGCGCCCACGGCGGCGATGTGGAGCTGACCTCGAAGCCGGGCGGGACGACGGCGATCGTCACCCTGCCGGTGGCGGCCTGAGCGCGCCGGACCGGGCGTGCTAGCGGCCGATGACCGGCGTGTCCTGGTAGGCCAGCTGTTCGCGCGCGCGCCACTCGGCGGTCACGTAATTGAGGATCAGCGACTTGCGCACCACCGGGATCGGCCGCGGCTCGAACCCGTGCCAGGTGTTGTTCGAGGGCACGAAGGCCAGGGCCGCGCCCGGCGTGAAGGGCGCGCGGTGCGACCAGGTGTCGGCGTCGGCGTAGACGTCGGTGCCCAGGTCTTCCTCACCCTCCGGCGACAGGTAGTAGAGCAGGGTGAACTTCTTGACGCCGAGGTCGGTGTGCGGCTGCAGCCAGAATCCGTCGGTGTCCTGGGCGTATTCGATGCGCAGGCAGCAGCCGCCCAGGCGCGCGCCGGTGACGTCCTCGATCACCCTGACGGTGCGCGGATCCTGGAAGGCTTCGGCCAGGCTACGGCAGGCCGGGTAGGCGGCGATCGCTTCCGCGTCCACGTAGCGGCGGGTGTTGTTGTGGATTTCGCGCGATCCGGATACGCCGTTCAGCGCCGGCGGGGGAAAGGGCAAGGCGTCCATGGCGTCGGCCACGTCCTGCGGCAGCACGTCACTCAGCAGCCAGTGCCGATAGGGATTATCGTCGGCGACGGCCGCCGTCAGGCTGGCGGCGAACGTTGTCCGGCACGCCTCGCGCACGGCGTCCTGTGCGGACCCGGAGTCGAGCAAGGCCAGTGGACTTCTACGCATTGATCTGGTCGCCTCGCTCCGGGGGAGCTCTCGCCGGGATGACGCTGCAGACGGAGAATCACCTCAGCGCGCGCATTGCAAGAGGCAGCTTGGCCATGGCCTCGCCGCTTGTGCTAGCCATGGTGCTCGTCGGCATGGCTCCCGTCCAGGCCCGGGCGACCGAAAGCCGCGCCTTCCGCCTGCCGGCCGAACCCCTGGATTCGGCGCTCTTGCGCTTCGCGGTGCAGGCCGACGCCTCGGTGGGGGGCCTGCCGGCGCCGGGTTGCGGCGGAACGTCACGCCCGGTCTTTGGGACGATGTCGCCGGAGCGGGCGCTGGCCGCGATGCTGCCGCGAGGCTGCGGGTTCGAGCGGCCCGACGCCCACAGCTTCCGCATCGTCGCCCGCCCGCAGGCGAGCCCTGCCCCCGCCGCGCCGCAGGTGCGCGAGGCCGCGTCGCCGCCGCCGCCGCCGCCCGCCCGGCTGGACGAGCTGGTGATCACCGCCGAGAAGCGGACCGAGCGGCTGACACGCAGCGCATCGGCCGTCAGCGTGCTGACCGCCGCCGACATCCAGGCCCTCGGCGGCAAAACCTTCGAGACCGTCGCCTCGCAGATGGTCTCGGTGGCGGTCACCAATCTGGGACCGGGGCGCAACAAGATCTTCGTGCGGGGCCTGTCCGACGGCTCGTTCACCGGCAAGACGCAGTCGACGGTTGGGCTCTACCTCGACGACGTCCCGATCACCTACAACGCCCCCGATCCCGACCTGCGCCTGGTGGACGTGGACCGGGTCGAGGTCCTGCGCGGACCGCAGGGGACGCTCTACGGCTCCGGGTCCATCGGCGGCATCGTGCGGATCGTCACGGCCAAGCCCGACCTGACCCAGGCCCTGGGCGAGATCTCGGCCGAGGCCATGGTCACCCAGCACGGCGACCCGTCGGCGTACTTCGACGCGATGGGCAACCTGCCGCTCGCGGGCGGCCGCGGCGCGGTGCGGGCGGTGGCCTACAGCGACCAGAGCGGCGGCTATATCGACAATCCCGTGCTGGGCCTGCGCGACGCGAACGTCAGCCGCCGCTGGGGCGGGCGCGTCGCGGGCCTGGCCGAGTTGCCGGGCGACTGGACCCTGGAGGGCGGCTTCGCGCGCCAGACGATCCACACGGCCGACAGCCAGTACACCCAGGGCCCCGACGGGCCGCTCACGCGCGACTCGGCGGTGCGCGAGCCGCACCGCAACGATTTCACCGAACTGGGCGGCGAGGCTACTCACGACGGCGAGGGCGTGGACCTGAAGGTCTCGAGCGCTTTCATCGACCACGAGCTGGCCACCCGCTACGACGCCACCGGCGCGTTCCGGACCGCGGGCGGCTCGCTGACGGCCGGCGCGTTCGACGAGAACAAGCGGATCAAGCTCTGGGTCACCGAGGGCCTGCTGACCTCCAAGGCGCCGGGACGCCTGCGCTGGCTGGCCGGCGCCTTCGCCTCCTACACGGACGAACAGGACACGGCCGCCCTGTCGGGCGTCCGGCCGCCCGTCCCGCCGCGCTCGATCTACCGCCGCCGCGACCGGCTCTCCGAGGCGGCGGTCTACGGCGAGGCCAGCTACGACCTCAGCGCGCGGCTGACGGCGACCGTGGGCGGGCGGTTCTTCGCGACTCGGGTCTCGACCTACGCCGGGGACTTCGCCCTGGCCCAGGCGCCGCTTGGCCCAATGAGCGGGCGGCTCATCGACCGGGGCGTGGCCCCCAAGGTGCGCGTCAGCTACGCGGTGACGCCGGACGCGGTGATCTACGTGCAGGCCCAGGAAGGCTATCGCGCCGGCGGCTTCAACATCCCGCCCGCGGCGGGCGGATCGCTGGTTCCCGAGCGGGCCCCGGCCCGGTTCCGGCCCGACCACCTCTGGAACTACGAGGTGGGCGGAGGCCTGCCGCTGTTCGATCACACGCTCCTGCTGCGGGGCGCGATCTTCTATTCCGACTGGCGCGGCCTGCAGACCGACCAGCGCCTGGCCACCGGCCTGCCGCTGACGGTGAACATCGGCGACGGCTCAAACGCCGGAGTCGAGGCCGAGGCGGTCTGGCGGCCGGACGAGCGCCTGCAGCTGCGCGCCAATGTGCTGTTGGAGAACCCGCAGATCACCCGCGCCGCCGACGCCTTCCCGGCCCGCCGCGATATCGGCCTGCCCGGCGTGCCCTACGACATGGGCGGCGGCTCGGTGCGCTACCATTGGCCGGTGGGCGCCCAGCTGACGGCCGAGGTCACCGGCCAGGTGAACTATGTGGGCCGCTCGTACCTGACCTTCGACGGGGGCAACGGCAACCGGATGGGCGGCTACGGCTCGGCGCGGGTGGGCGCGGCGCTCAGCGGCTACGGCTGGCGCGCCACCGCCTATGTGGACAACCTGGCCGATGCGCGCGGCAACACCTTCGCCTTCGGCAACCCCTTCAGCCGCACCCGCGCCACCCAGGCGACGCCGCTTCGCCCGCGCACGGTGGGTGTGGGCCTCAGTCGCCGGTTCTAGCGCCACACCCCGGGCCGGACCTCCGCGGGGCAGCCGCGATACCACACGTCGCGCTTGGGGCCGGACACTAGGAAGGCGCTGTAGCGCTGGTTCCGGCTGGCGCCGCCGGCGCGGCCGAGGTCGGCCACCGGCGTGACCTCGGTGAAGCAGCGCCCGACGTCGACGACCTTCATCCGACGCGAGAGGTCGACGACCAGGCCAGGTCGGTTGAAGTCGGGGATCAGGCCCTCGTCGCGGCGGTAGCGGTCGCGCTCGATCACCTCCAGCAGCGGCGTGGTGATGACGTTCTCGCCGGCCAACTGGGCGTAGACGCCATAGCTCTCGGTCCCGACCCAGGTCGCGCCGTGGCGTTCGCGCAGCGCCTCCACGTCGCGGGCGAACTCAGGCCAGCCGCGGATCGCCAGCGTCGGGTCGCTGGGACCGAGCAGCGGGATCGGCGAGACCATCGCGACGAGGATCGCGGCGCTGGCGGCAAAGCCGCAGAGCGGGGTGAACAGCCGGACGGCGGCGGCCCTCAATGTATCGCCGCGGGGCGCGGCGACGGCGGCCAGGATCGCCAGCGCCCCGAACAGCGGTGCGGGCCAGTGGCCCTGCACCCGGTCGTGCAGGCTGTGGATCAGCAGGTAGGCCGCGAAGGGGACCGAGGTGGCCGCCGGCAGCATCAATTGCGGCCCGGCCTCGCTACGGCGCGCCCGCCATGCCCGCCATATGCCGATCCCGGCGAGGATCGCGACCAGCGGGGTCAGCAGCAGGAACTGGGTGGCCACGAACTCCGCCAGATGGGCCGGAGAGAACCCCTCCGCCGCGACACGGCCGAATTGCTTGGAGAAGCTTTCCCAGTCGTTCTGGGCGTTCCAGACGACGTTCACCGAGAAGAGCGCGCCGGCCGCGACGACGGCGAGCCAGGGTCCCGGCCGCTTGAGCGCCGCGATCCCGCCGGGGACCAGCACGAGCCAGAGCACCACGCCCGGCGCGAGGAACAGGGCCGAATACTTCGACAGCACGCCGAGGCCCGCGGCGGCGCCCGCGGCCACCCACCAGCCGGACCGGCCGCTGCGCCAGGCGGCCGCCAGCAGCCAGAGCGTGACCGTCCAGAAGAGGCTGGCCGGCGCGTCCGGCGTCGCCAGCATGCCGCCCAGGCAGACGGTGAGCGTGGCGCTGAACCAGAGCGCGGCGCGGAAGGCGGTCCCAGGCTCGGCGCCCAGGCGCCGCGCCAGGTCGCCAACCAGCCAGGTGCTGAGCCCGCAGGCCAGCGCCGGCAGCAGCCGCACGCCCAGGGGGGAATCGCCGACCGCCAGGACGCCGGCGCGGATCCACCAGGCGATCATCGGCGGATGGTCGAAGTAGCCCATCTGCAGGTGCTGGGCCCACAGGCGGTAGTAGGCCTCGTCCTCGGTCAGGTGCAGCCCGCCCGCGACCAGCAGGCGCAGGATCGTCAGGCCCAGAGCCAGCAGGATCAGGTGGAGGTTGAGGCGCCGGTCGTCGGCGCTCACCAGACGGCCCTCGCCGTGGTGATGTAGTTCCAGACCGCGGCAACCACGGCGCCGGCGATGCCCGCCACCCACCAGGCGGGACCCTGCTGATAGACCATGGTCGCCACCGCCACATTGGCCGCCAGCGGCACGCTGCAGAGCAGGACGAACTTGGCGTAGCCGACCAGCAGCTGGGCGCCGCGCTTGCGCCGGTCGCGGTAGGTGACGGCGTTGTTGATCAGGTAGTTCGACGTCATGGCGCCCAGCGCGGCGGCCATCTGGGCGCCAGTGAAGCCGAAGGACAGCAGCGAGCGCAGGATCGCCAGGTGGACCAGCACCCCGCTCGCGCCCACCAGGGCGAACAGCACGAAGCGCGGCGAGATGACGTCGTGGCTGAGCTTGGCGATGAGCAGGCCCAGGTACTGCACCACCACCCCGTTATCGAGCTTGCTGTCGCCGGCCTCGCGGGTGCGGAACTCGTAGGGCAGCTCCAGGGTGCGCGGCGGCGTCTTCTGCGAGGCCAGGATGTCGAACAGCACCTTGAAGCCGGAGGTGGCGAGCTGCCCGGCGACGGCCTCGATCAGCTCGCGGCGGATCATGAAGAAGCCGCTCATCGGGTCGGTCAGGCGTGCATGGAGCACGCGCTGGCCCAGCCAGTTGGCGAGCCGGCTGCCCGCCTCGCGCGTGGCGCCCAGCGCCGAGGCGTCGGAACCGGCGCTCCCCAGATAGCGGCTGCCCACCACGAGGTCGGCGCGATCGGCCTTCAGGGCCGCCAGCATGGCCGGCAGCAGGGTCTCGTCGTGCTGCATGTCGCCGTCGATCACGGCGACGAACGGCGCGGCGCTGGCCATGGCGCCCTCGATCACCGCGCCCGCCAGGCCGCGGCGGCCGATACGGCGCAGGCAGATCACCCGTGGATCGGTGGCGGCCACCGCCTTCACTTCGTCCGCAGTCCCGTCGGGGCTGTCGTCGTCGACGAAGATCGCCTGCCAGACCACGCCCTGCAGCGCCGCCTCCAGCTTGGCCAGCAGGGGGCGCACGTTGGGCGCTTCCTTGAAGGTCGGGATGACGACGCCGAGTTCGAGGGGCGCGGCCCTCGGCGCGGCGGGCGCGCGGCCGGCCGATCGGTCAGGCGAGGGTTTCCGTAGGCGCGCGGGCATCGGGCGCTCCATAGCCGCCGCACGGAGGGGTGGAAACCCTCTGCGGCGCGCCGTCGCGCATGGCGAAGGTTGGCAAGCGGGCCCCGGCGGGCCATAGCGGGACGGCGGTCCGAGGGGTCTTGAGGACAGGTCGTGGACGGAGAGACGCACCCTGTGGCGGAGGGAGCCGGCAAGGCGGCGCTCGTTTCCGCCTACTTGGAGCGGCGCGCGGACCTGGTCCGCTTCTTCAGCCTGCGCCTGCGTTCCGCCGCGGCGGCCGAGGATCTGGTGCAGGAGATCTACGTCCGCCTGGCGGCGGTCGAAACGCACGACGAGATCCAGAACCCCGTCGCCTACCTCTATCGGTTGGGCTCCAACCTGATGCTCGATCGCCTGCGCGGCGAACGGCGCACGGGCCGGCGCGACGCCGCCTGGCTGGACAGCCAGACCCACCAGATCGGCGGCGAGGAGGTCTCGGCCGAGCCCAGCCCCGAGGCTGCCGTCGCCGCGCGCCAGCGGCTGGCGCAGCTGGCGCAGGCGCTCACCGAACTCGGGCCGCAGACCCAGCGGGTCTTCCGGATGCACAAATTCGAGGGCATGAGCCATCCGCAGGTCGCCGCGGAATTGGGCATTTCCCGCAGCGCCGTCGAGAAACACATGATGGCGGCGCTGAAACACCTACTGGCGAGGCTGCCTTGATCCAAAGAACGGGTTATTTGGAGGTGTGCAGCGCGCGGTGGCGTCATGTCATCGAAAGCGGGCGGTTCGCCGACCTGCGGGCAAGGACCCGATGACCGACGGGAGCAAAATCCGCGACGACGTCCGGGCGGCTGAAGACGCCGCCGGCTGGTTCGCGCGCCTTCAGGGGGAGGCGGCGACCGGCGACGACTGGCTGGCGTTCGAGCGCTGGCTGGCCGCGTCGCCGGCGCATGCCCTCGCCTACGAGAAACTCGAGCGCCTGTGGATCGAGCTGGACCAGGCGGAGATCGCCCGCGACCTGGGCTCGCCGCCGCCGCCGCCGCGCCGGCCGCTGCCGCGCCGGGTCGAGCCCCGCCGGGGCGCCAGCCGCCGCGCCTGGCTGGGCGCGGGCGCCGCCGTGGCCGCGGGCCTGGCGATGGTCGTGGTCGGCGTCGGATTCCATCCCGGCGCGGGCGGCGCGGGCCAGGTCTTCCGGACCGCGCCCGGCGAGACCCGCGTGGTGACCCTGGTCGACGGCACCCGCATCCGCCTGAACGCCGCCTCGCAGATCACCGTGCGCCTCAGCCGCGAAGCGCGGCGGGTGGAGATGGCCGACGCCGAGGCCGTGTTCGACGTGGCGCATGACGCCAGCCGCCCCTTCCTGATCAGCGTCGGCGACCGTCAGGTGCGCGTGGTCGGCACCGAGTTCAACCTGCGTCATCGCGACGGGCGGGTGGCGCTGACCGTGCGCCGCGGCGTGGTCGAAGTGCGTCCGGCCGACGCGCCGCAGGCCCAGCCGACCCGGGTCACCGTCGGCCAGCAGTTGACGCACGAGGTGGGCCTGCCGGTGCAGACCCTGGCCCTGGCCGAGGGCGAGGCCGCCTTCGCCTGGACCAACGGCCAGCTGATCTATCGCGACCGGCCGCTTTCCGAGGTGGCCGGCGATCTGTCCCGCCGCTTCGGCGAGCCGGTGCGCGCCGCCGACGCCGAGACCGCCAACCTGCGATTCACGGGCGTGCTGGTCACCGACCGCGAGGCCGATGTCCTGCGGCGCCTGGAAGCCTTCGCCCCGATCCGCGTCGAGCACGCCGGCGGGGCGGTGATCCTGCGCCGCAAGGGCTAACGCCGCCCGCTAACCCGGACGCATCGCCTCGATCAGGCTGCCGGCATAGGCCGCGTGGCCGACGTGAGTCAGGCGCGAGGCCATGTCGGCCCAGATGTCGCCGCCGAGATCGCGCCAGCGGCGGCAGAAGGCGTAGTCCTCCGACAGGTGCTGGCCGGTCCCGGCCTCGATCAGGGTGTCGAAGACCATGGCGGTGTCGGCCCCGCCGGGTTCGAGCGCGCTGAGGTCGGCCCGCTGGTCCGGGTGCGCGTCGCGGACCTGCTCGAGGGCGGATCTCGCGATCAGCAGGAAGCCGGTGCCCACATAGGCGACCTTGGCGAAGCCGTCCTCCACCTCCACCGACTTGTCCGGCGTCGGGATGAAGCGGATCACATAGCCGACGGACTTGGCCATCAGGTCGGCGGCGCCCGCCCGGGCCGCCTCGCGCGCCTTGGCCCAGTCGATGTGCTTCAACGGATAGACCCCGCCAGTGACCGCATGGCCCGCGTCCAGCAGGCGCAGCGCATTTTCCGGCGCAAAGCCGATGTCGGCGTCGACGAACAGCAGGTGGGTGGCCTGGGCGTGGGCGCGGAACCGGTGCGCCAGCCGCGCGCGGGCGCGGGTGATCAGGGCGTCGTTCTCGAGCAGCTCCACGTGCAGCCCCACGCCGCGCGACTCGCAGGCGATCTGCAGCGCCATCACCGAGCGCAGGTAGAAGATGCTGACCTGGCCGCCGTAGCAGGGCGTGGCCAGGAAGAGGAACGGCTGGGCGGGCATGGCGGCGACGATAGGGGTCCGCTCAGATCGCGTCGACGGCGCCGCTTCGCGCCAGGAATTCCGCCACCAGACCGTCGTAGAGGTCGAGGCGCTTGTAGGCGCGGAAATCGGCGGGAGCCGCGCGCCAGGCCCGCGCGAAGGCCGCCAGGCGCGCCGGATCGCCCGCCAGGCTCTCCAGGGGCGCGAGCCACACCCGGATGGTGAAGAGCGCCGCCCCGGTCTCAGGCAGCCGCCGCAGGGTCTGGCGCTCGACCCGCAGGTGGAGCCTGGCCCCGGCCTCGGTGGGGTCGATCTCGCCGATCCTTGCGCGGATCGGCGCCGGCGTCGGGGTGTGCAGGGCGTCGGAGTTGAGCAGCGTCCAGTTGCGCCGCTCCAGGACGAGGTCCGGCCGCAGCCCGTCGAAGATCCGCTCCACCCGCACCAGGAACCGCTCGGCGAAGCCCGTGACGGGCCCGTGCAGCTCGCGCAGGCTCTTGCCGATGGCCTCCTCGGCCGTGAAGAAGCTGCCGGCCGAGAGCGACAGCGCGGTCAGCCGCCACTGGCCGTCGTGCTTCTCCATCAGGCAGAGGTCGTCTGGCGTACGCCGCGCGGCGGCGTAGAGCGGCGGCAGGCCGGCCGGGTTGGCGGTTGGCCCCAGCGCCGCTTCCACCAGCGCCAGGGCCTCGGCCTGGGCGGGCCGCGAGCCCGGCGTCTCCGCCCAGACCAGGCCCCGCGCGTCGGCGTAAAGCGGGTCCTTGCGCGCCGCGGGGTCGGCCTCGCCGCCCTCCAGCCAGTCGGACGGCGCGATCGGGCCGAGGCCGATCCGGAAATCCGACGATTCCTCCCAGGGCCGATGTCGGATCTCAGGGCGCGGGCTCATTTCACCCAGCCCAGGTGTCCGCCCACCCGCCACACGAAGTAGGCGGCGGCGACGCCCACGGTGTCGGCGGCGAAGTCGGCCCACTCGCCGTCGCGGCCGAACGGCAGGATGGCCTGCAGCACCTCGATGACCCCGCCGAAGGCCAGGGCGAACACCAGGATCGCCCAGCGCCTGTGGGTCGAGAGCAGGAGCCCGAGCAGGGTCAGCACCGCCCAGGCGCCGGCGTGCTCGGCCTTGTCCCAGACGAGGTCGACGCCGGGCACGTCGCGGGTCGGCGCCAGCGCCATGTACAGCAGCACCAGGGCGGCCAGCGCGAACAGCGCGACGCGCAGCGGGCGGGGCAGTCGGCTCAGCATCTCGGTGGGGGTCGGCATGCGCCCTTACTTGCACAGGGCCGCCGCCGTCTCTAGACCGCCCGGGTCACAGAGGACGGAACGGGCGGATGGCGGTGAAGTCGGGCGTCGAGGCGGTGATCTGGGATTTCGGCGGAGTGTTCACCTCCTCGCCGTTCGAGGCCTTCAACCGCCTGGAAGCCGAGATGGGCGCGCCGAAGGACCATATCCGCCGGGTGAACGCGACGAACCACCACGACAACGCCTGGGCGCTCTTCGAGCGCAACGAGATCGACATGGCGGGCTTCGACGAGCTGTTCCTGGCCGAATCCACCGCCCTGGGCTTTCCGATCCGCGGCCGCGACGTCCTGCCCAAGCTCTCCGGCGAGCTGCGCCCGCGGATGGTGGCGGCGCTGGAGGCCTGCAAGGCGCACTTCAAGGTGGGCTGCATCACCAACAACGTCGTTTCGATGCACAGCCCCGGCCAGGACGAGATCCAGCGTGCGGCCGGCGCCATGGGTCAGGTGATGCCGCTGTTCGACGCCATCATCGAGAGCTCCAAGGCGGGCGTCCGCAAGCCCGATCCGAAGATCTACCTGATGATGTGCGACCTCCTGGCGGTGAAGCCGCAAGCCTGCGTCTACCTCGACGACCTGGGCATCAACTGCAAGCCGGCGGCGGGGCTGGGCATGGCGGCGATCAAGGTCGTCGACGTCGACCAGACCCTGGCGGACCTCGCCGCCGCAACGGGGCTCGAATTCGCATGACCCGCCCCCCGAAGCTCCCCCTCGCTCAAGTCCTATCGCAGCTGCCGGTCTGGGCCGCCGCGCCGGGCGAGCGCGACGCGATCCGCCGCCAGGTGGTGTTCGGCGACTTCAGCCGCGCCTTCGGCTTCATGAGCCGCGTCGCCATGCAGGCCGAGAAGCTCGACCACCATCCCGAGTGGAGCAATGTCTACAGCAAGGTCGAGATCGTGCTCACCACCCACGACGCGGGCGGCGTGACCGAGCTCGACGTGCAGCTGGCGAAGTTCATCGACGCGGCGGCCCTGCAATGCGGCGCCGTCGATCCGCCCCGCCCGAAGCGGCCGCGGCCCGGCTTCAAGCCCAAGGCCTAGTTCGACACCACCGCGCCCAGCAGCACCCGCGCGCCGGGACGCCCCAGCACGAGGTCGGTCTGGCGCTGCAGGTTCTGGGCGATCAGGTCGGGGTTTGGCGGCGCGCTGGACGGTAGGCCGGCGGCATAGGTCAGCACCACCTGCACATAAGCGGCCCGCAGGCGCGGCAGCGCCAGGTTGGCGTACTCGCGCAGCTTGGGGTCCGGCACGGACAGGCCCATGTCGACGGTCAGTACTCCGCGGCGGCCCCCCGCCTTGATGGTCGTGCCGGTGATGGTGTTCAGCATCACGTAGTCCTCGCCGCCGGTCTTCTTCTTCTTTTCGTCCTGCGCCAGCGCGGCGGCAGGAAAGGTTGCGGCCAGGGCGGACCCCAGTCCGATCAGGGCGAGAAGGCGGCGGCGTCGCATCGCCCGAACATCGCCCGATCATGGTTAGCGCCTTCTTTACGCGGCGGCGTCATGAGTGGTCGCGACACCTTCGATTCGCCTCCCGGAGCGCGCCTTGGGCCGATTTGCGCCGACCAGCCTGGACCTTGACGGCAAGGTCATCCTCGTCACCGGCGGCACCGGCTCGTTTGGCCGCCGTTTCGTGGAAACCGTCCTGGCGAACGCCAACCCGCGAAAGCTGATCATCTATTCGCGCGACGAGTTGAAGCAGTCGGAGATGCAGATCGACCTGGCCGAGCGGTTCGGGCCGGAGAAGCTTGCGACCCTGCGGTTCTTTCTGGGCGACGTGCGCGACCGGCAGCGGATGACGCTGGCCTTCCGCGGCGTCGACGTCGTCATCCACGCGGCGGCCCTGAAGCAGGTGCCGGCGGCCGAGTACAACCCCTCGGAATGCATCCACACCAACGTGCTGGGCGCCGAGAACGTGGTCTGGGCGTGCCTGACCAACCGCGTCCAGAAGGTGATCGCGCTCTCCACCGACAAAGCCTGCAACCCGATCAACCTCTACGGCGCAACCAAGCTCGCCTCGGACAAGACCTTCGTCGCGGCCAACAACCTCTCCGGCGACATCGGCACCCGCTTCGCGGTGGTCCGCTACGGCAACGTCGTGGGCTCGCGCGGTTCGGTCGCGCCGCTCTTCCAGCGGCTGATCGGCAAGGGCGCGAGCGAGCTTCCGATCACCGACGTGCGGATGACGCGCTTCTGGATCACGCTGACCGAGGGCGTCGACTTCGTGCTCTCCTCGCTGGGGGTCATGCACGGGGGTGAGATCTTCGTGCCCAAGATCCCCTCGATGAAGATGACCGACCTGGCCGCGGCCATGGCGCCGAACCTGCCGATCAAGGTGGTGGGTATCCGGCCGGGCGAGAAGCTGCACGAGATGATGATCAGCGCCGACGACGCGCGCTCGACCGTCGACATGGGCGACCGCTACGCCATCGAGCCGATGTTCGTGGAGTATTCGCGCGCGCCGCTGCCGGGCGGGCGGCTGCCGGAGGACTTCTCCTACGCCAGCGACACCAACACCGACTGGCTCTCGGGCGAGGCCCTGTTGGCGGTGCTGGACGAGTCGATGCCCAGGCGCCTGCGCCGCGCGAGCGACTAGGCATGGGCGAGCCTGTCCTTCCCTACGGCCATCAAACCATCGAGGACGACGACATCGCCGCGGTGGCCGAAGCCCTCCGGGCCGACTTCCTGACCACCGGCCCGACGGTCGAGGCCTTCGAGGCGGCTTTCGCCGAGGCGGTCGGGGCGCGCCATGCGGTGGCCTGCGCCAATGGCACGGCGGCCCTGCACCTGGCCATGCTGGCGCTGAACGTGCGGCCGGGCGAGGCGGTGATCGCGCCTTCGATCACCTTCCTGGCGACCGCCAACTGCGCCCGCTACGTCGGCGCCGAGGTGGTCTTCGCCGACGTCGATCCGCAGAGCGGTCTGATGACGCCGGACACCCTGGCCGAGGCCCTGGGCCGGGTGGGCGATCGCAGGCTGCGCGCGGTCCTGCCGGTCCATCTGCGCGGCGACACCGTGAACCTGCCGGACCTCGCCGCGCTGGCCGGCCAGGCGGGCGCGGTGTTGGTCGAGGACGCGCCGCATGCGCTGGGCTCGACCATGACCTACGGCAACGTCGCCGAACGGGCGGGCGATGCGCGCCACTCGGCCATGGCCACCTTCTCGTTCCACCCGGTGAAGACCATCGCCACCGGCGAGGGCGGCATGGTCACCACCAATGACCCGTCGCTCGCCGAGCGCCTCAGGATCCTGCGCAGCCACGGCATGGTGCGTCCGGCGGGGTCCGATCCCTGGTGGTACGAGATGCCGGAGCCCGGCTTCAACTACCGCCTGCCCGACATCCTGTGCGCGCTGGGCCTCTCGCAACTCGCCAAGCTGCCGAGATTCGCGGCGCGCCGCCGGGCGCTGGCCAAGGCCTACGAGGCTGCGCTGGCCCCGCTGGCGCCGGTGGTCCGCCTGGCCGCCCGCCCCGCCTGGAGCGACCCGGTCCTGCACCTGCTCTGCGTCCTGATCGACTTCGAGGCGGCCGGCAAGACCCGCCGCCAGGTGGTCGACGAGCTCCGCGCGCGCGGCGTCGGGACCCAGGTCCACTACATCCCCGTCCATCGCCAGCCGTACTACCAGGGTCGGTATGGCGAGCTCGCGCTACCGGGCGCCGAGGCCTGGTACGACCGTTGCCTGTCGCTGCCGCTCTATCCAGGTATGGCCGACGCCGACGTCGGCAAGGTCGTCTCGGCCTTGAAGGCCGTGCTGGGGCTCTAGGCCGCCAGCGAGGCGTGCTTCAGCAGGTCGCGGATCGCGTCCACGCGATCGGGCGCCTCGGAGAGCTCCACCCGCGTGGCCTCGTGGCGGGCCAGCTTCAGGGCCTCCTGGCGCGCCTTGTCGGCGGCGGGGCCGAGCGGCGCGGTCTCGCCACAGGCCAGCTTCAGCAGGACGGTGAGGCGGTTCAGCGCCGGCGCGTCGGCGTTGGTCATCATCAGCACCGTGCGGTTGTCGCTCTCCACCAGGCCGCCGATCATGCCCAGGTGGGCCTGGATCGGCTGGGAGGTCTCCTCGATCAGCCCGCAGCGGCCGGCGGCCTTCTGCAGGCGGGCCAGCTGCGACAGCTTCAGCGCCGGCGGCGCGTCGGAGTCGCGGTATTCCTTCTCGAAGCGCAGGCTGAACACCAGGCTGGAGAGCCAGCGGCCGGCCTCGCGTTTGGCGGTGGCGCCGATGATGTTCTCGGTCAGCCAGATCAGCGCCTCGGCCTCGGCATGCGCCGAGCGGCCCTCGCCCAGGTAGGTCTCCACGAAGTCGCTGGTCACCAGCATCTTCGAGCGCGCCGAGAAGGCCGACTGGACATTGTCGAGCGGCAGGAGCTTGCCGGCCGCGGCCGTCAGCGCCATGGCCAGGCCGCGGATCACGTCGATCTCGCCGACCGGATCGGACGGCCGCAGGCGCCGCTGGCCCGACAGTTCGCGCAGGATGCGCTGGCCGATCGCGGCGCGCACGCCGGTAAAGGCCTCGTCCTCCAGCCACCCGGCCAGGCGCTTGGCGCGGGGGCCGAGCTCCGGGGTCACCTTGGCCACGGAGGGCTCGATCTTGACCAGCTGGTCGATCACCTCGGCGGCCGCGAGCCGGCTCATGGCCGCCAGTCGCGCGCCCAGGTCGAGCGCGCCGCCGACGACGTTGTCGAGGCCCTTGTTGCTGCCGACGATCTCTTCCAGCGGCTGGGCGATCACGCTGAGCGCCAGCGAACGCCCGGCGCCCTCCGGCGGCGCGGCGTCGGCGAGGTCGAGCAGCAGGCCCACCTTCTCGCTCCAGCTCTGGGCGGGCTCCAGGGTTGCGGCGATCGCGCAGCCCAGGCGGTAGGCGCCCTCGGGATCCTTGCAGAGGTCGCGGGCGGTCCTGGCGAAGGTTTCCGGCGTGACCGTGAGCAGGCCCCGGCGCGCGTCCTTCATCAGCCGCTCGACCGCCCGGTCGGCCAGGTTCTTGAACGTCTTGGTCATGTCGGCGATCGAGGCGCCGCGGGCGTGGGCCTCGGGGACGGCGATCTTGTGGACGGCGTTCTTGATCTCGACGCCGCTCGCCTCCAGCTGCTCGACCAGGTCGGGCCGGTGCAGCAGTTCGAAGGGCGTGGCGCTGCGGCGCTCGAGCCACAGCTCCAGCAGCCGGCCGATCCGCTCGCGGGCGTGGTAGGTATAGAGGTCGTTCGGCGAGACGCACAGAGGCTCGGTCGCCTCCTTGACCCTGACCTTCTTGGACCGCTCGGGCGCGCCGATGGAAAGGATGATCAGGGCGTGGAATTCGCCGGAGTCGGGGTCCAGCATCTCGCGGGTGACGCGCGCGGCTGCGGCCTGGCCGCTGCCGACCAGTTCGTTGGCGGTCTCCAGGGCGGTGGTGCGCGACTCGGTCGCCGCCTTCAGCGTCCAGTCGGAGTCCGGGTAGCGCCGGACAAACACCTCGAAATGCACCGCTTCGCCGGACATCAGGCCCTCGTTTCCAGGGAGCCATGAGTAGTCCAGAAGCTTTAAGGGCTGATTGACCGTGGTTATCGCCCCCCCGCACGGGCGCCCCATTGAGGCCACGGGGACGGGCGACTAGCTTCACCGACGACCGCAGGAGACCGCTTAGACCCATGGCCAAGATCACCCTGGTGGACGACGACGAGAACATCGTCACGTCGGTCAGCCTGGCGCTGGAAAGCCACGGCCACGCCATAAAGGCCTATTTCGACGGGGCCGCCGGCCTGGCGGCGCTGGAGAACGACCCGCCCGACCTGGCGATCCTCGACGTGAAGATGCCCCGCATGGACGGGATGGAGGTGCTGCGCCGGCTGCGCCGCACGTCCGACCTGCCGGTCATCATTCTCACGTCCAAGGACGAAGAGATCGACGAGATCCTGGGCTTCAACCTCGGGGCTGACGACTACATCCACAAGCCGTTCAGCCAGCGCCTGCTGATCGAGCGGGTGAAGGCGGTGCTGCGCCGCGCCGGCATCGAGGGCGAGGAGCCCGCCGCGACGGCGGCCGGCGGCGAGGGAACGCGGGCGATCAAGCGGGGCAAGCTCACCCTGGATCCCGCCCGCCACGACTGTCTCTGGGACGGCAAGCCGGTGAAGCTGACGGTCACCGAATTCCTGCTCCTGCAGTCGCTGGCCCAGCGGCCCGGATTCGTGAAGAGCCGCGACAACCTGATGGACGCGGCCTACGACGATCAGGTCTACGTGGACGACCGCACCATCGACAGCCACATCAAACGCATGCGCAAGAAGTTCCGCGACGTGGACCCGGAGTTCGACGCGATCGAAACCCTCTATGGCGTCGGATACCGATACCGCGAAACCTGACCGGCCGGCCGAACGACGGGGCGACCCCAAGGGACATCCCAGGGGGGAGCGCGCGTCGCGGCTGCGCTGGCTGCCGGGCACCCGCCTCGGACGGCTGATCATTGGGCTGAACGTGCTGGGGCTGACGGTGCTGATCGTCGGCGCCCTGGTGCTGAACGAGCTTCGCCGGGGCCTGGTCAACGCCCAGATCGACAGCCTGACGACCCAGGGCGAGCTGATGGTCAACGTCATCGATCGCGCCGCCACCGTGGGCGAGCCCGAGCCGGCGATGGATGCGGTGCGGGCCAGCGAGATCCTGCGGATCCTGGCCAATCCGGGCACCCAGAGGGCGCGGCTGTTCGACGCCCGCGGCGAGGTGGTGGCCGACTCCGACTGGGTGGTCGACCGGGTCGAGAGCCGGGTGCTGCCGCCGGCGCGGCGTCGCGAACAGCCCGGATCCCTGAATTTCAATCCGCCGCGACGCGCGGTCAGGCCCGCGGTGGCGACCGAGGCGCGCGCGGCGTTGGCGTTCGAGGTCTCCCGGGCCATGGGCGGGCGGCCCTGGGCGGGGATGCGCCGCGCCGAGTCCGGCGACCGGGTGGTCTCGATCTCGATCCCGATCCAGCACGTGCAGCGGGTTCTGGGCGTGCTGACGCTCGAGGCCAACAACGTCGATGCGATCATCGCCCGCGAGCGCTTGGCGCTGATCCCCTTCATCCTGATCGCCATCGCCGTGACGGTGTCCTCGTCACTGCTGCTGACCCAGTTGATCGCCCAGCCGGTGCGTCGGCTGGCGAGGGCCGCCGACCGCGTGCGCCTGTCCGGCGCGCGGGCGATTTCGCTGCCGGACCTGGCCCGGCGCGACGACGAACTGGGCGACCTGACCCGCAGCCTGGAGGACATGACCCAATCGCTGAGCGAGCGGATGGACGCCATCGAGAGCTTCGCCGCCGACGTGGCGCACGAGATCAAGAACCCGCTGACCTCGCTCCGCTCGGCCGTGGAGACGCTCGATCTGATCGAGGACCCGGTGGCGCGAGCGCGGCTGCTGAAGATCCTCAAGAACGACGTCCAGCGCCTGGACCGGCTGGTCACCGACATCTCTAACGCCTCGCGGCTGGACGCCGAACTGTCGCGCGACCTGCCGAAGACCGTCGATCTGGAGCGGCTCCTGGCCGACATCGTCGGGCTCTACCAGGCCACCGCCAAGCCCGGGGACGTGCACGTCGAGTACAAGGCGCCGGGCGGTCTGGAGCCGGTGACCGTCGAGGGGCGCGAAGGGCCGCTCGGCCAGGTGTTCCGCAACCTGATCGACAACGCCCGCTCGTTCAGCCCGCCCGGCGGCGAGGTGGTCGTCACGCTCGCCAAGGGCCGCGGCCAAGTGATCGGGACGGTGTCCGACTCCGGGCCCGGCATCCCGCCGGAGAACCTGGAGACCGTCTTCCAGCGCTTCTACACCTCGCGGCCGAAGGGGGCGGCGTTCGGCGGCAACTCCGGCCTGGGCCTGTCGATCGCCCGCCAGATCGCCGAGGCGCACGGCGGCACCCTGCGCGCCGGCAACCGGCTGGGCCCGGACGGCGAGGTGGTGGGCGCCATGTTCGTCCTGGTGCTGCCGGAAGCCCGGACTTGAGTGGCCCCCTGATCGTCCATGCGGGCCTGATCGCGGCGCGCGCTGACGGCGCCTGGCGGGGCGTGCTGATCGAGGGGCCGGCCGGCGCCGGCAAGAGCGATCTGGCGCTGCGGGCGCTCTCGGAGGGCTTCCGCCTGGTGGCCGACGACCGGGTGGCGCTGTGGGTCTCGGGCGGCGCGCTCTACGGGCGCGCGCCGGCAACCCTGAGCGGGCTGATCGAGGCCCGCGGCCTCGGCATCGAGGCGGTCAGCCCCCTGCCGATGGCCCGCGTGGCCCTGGTGGCGCGCGCCGGAACCCCCGAACGCCTGCCCGATCCCGCCCTTTGCGACATCCTGGGGTTGCGCGTACCCTTGATGATTCTCCAACTACGCGAGTCTTCAGCGCCTGCGAAACTACGTCACGCTCTCAGCCGCTTTGACGCGAACCTCAACAGGCGTATTTAGCACGGCTCGCGGGACGGATGCCGCGCCGGGTGGGGATACCCTTGGACAAGTTCGCATGATCGGGCTCGTGATCGTCACGCACGGGCGGCTGGCGGAGGAATTCGTTTTCGCCATGGAGCATGTGGTGGGGCCGCAGACCGCGGTCGAAGCCATCTGCATCGGTCCCGAAGATGACATGGAGCGCCGGCGCAAGGACATCCTGGCCGCCTGCGGGCGCGTGGACGTCGGCTCCGGCGTCATCCTGCTCACCGACATGTTCGGCGGCACCCCGTCGAACCTCGCCATCTCGGTGATGGAGCAGACCAAGGCCGAGGTGATCGCGGGCCTGAACCTGCCGATGCTGATCAAGCTGGCGTCCATCCGCTCGCGACTGCCGCTCGAGGAGGCCGTCCGTTGGGCGCAGGAGGCGGGCCGCAAGTACATCTCTGTCGCGTCCTACGTCCTCGCCGGCGAGAAATGAGCGAGACGGCGGTCCGCACCGTCGAGATCGTCAACAAGCGCGGCCTGCACGCGCGCGCCTCCGCCAAGTTCGTGAAACTCGCGTCCGGCTTCGACGCCGAGGTCCGCGTCCACAAGGACGGTCAGACCGTCGACGCGCGCTCGATCATGGGCCTGATGATGCTGGCCGCCGGCCCGGGCTGCTGCATCGACATCGAGGCCGAAGGCGCCGAGGCGGAAGCCGCCGTGGTCGCGCTGCAGGAGCTGGTGGCCGGGAAGTTCGAGGAGGAAGAATAGGGAGTCAGGGCAGGAAGCGCGGCACGCGCGCTTCCAGGATTCGGATCAAGGCTGGGTCCATGAATTTATAGTCGTCTGGAATGTCGAGGCAGATGACGCGGGCTGCGCCCAGCGACGCCCTGAACCCCTTGGAGAGCTTGTTGCGATGAGCGCGCTCCATCACGAAGATCAGATCAGCCCACTCAAGCAGCTCCGGCGTCACCGGGTTTCCGCACTTGGGGTCGAGGCCCGCCGAAGCCACCTCGATGTCGGCGCGCGCCGAGAACACCTGTTCGGCGGTCGGGCTGCGCAGCCGGTTCTGGCTGCAAATGAACAGGACGTTCTTCAAGGTGCGAAGGCCAGCTCTAGGTCTTCAGCCGCCAGCCGGTCTTGAAGATCCACCAGACCACGGTCAGGCAGGCCAGCATGAACAGCAAGGTCATGCCGAGGCTGACGCCAACGCCCACGTCGGAGACGCCGTAGAAGCTCCAGCGGAAGCCGCTCACCAGATAGACCACCGGGTTGAACAGGGCGACCTTGCCCCAGAACGCCGGCAGCATGTTGATCGAGTAGAAGCTGCCGCCCAGGAACGTCAGCGGCGTCACCACCATCAAGGGAATGATCGACAGCTTCTCGAAGCCGTCGGCCCAGATGCCGATGATGAAGCCGAACAGGCTGAACGTCAGCGAAGTCAGCACCAGGAACGCCAGCGCCCAGATGGGGTGGGCGATGTGGAACGGCACGAAGAGCCGCGCGGTGACCAGGATGATGATCCCCAGCATCACCGACTTGGAGGCCGCCGCGCCGACGTAACCCAGCAGGACCTCGAACGCCGAAACCGGCGCCGACAGTATCTCGTAGATCGTCCCCGACCACTTGGGCATGTAGATGCCGAAGCTGCCGTTGGAGATGCTCTCGGTCAGGATCGACAGCATGATCAGGCCCGGCACGATGAAGGCGCCGTAGGTCACGCCGTCGATCTTCGCCATCCGCGAGCCGATGGCCGCGCCGAAGACGATGAAATAGAGCGAGGTCGAGATCACCGGGGCGGCGATTGATTGCACCACGGTGCGGAAGGTCCGGGCCATCTCGAAGCGGTAGATGGCTCGGATGGCGTAGGGGTTCAGCGCGAAACCGGCCATCAGCGTTCACTCACCAGGCTGACGAAGATCTCCTCCAGCGAGCTCTGCTCGGTCTGCAGGTCCTTGAAGTCGACCCCCTTCTTGGAGAGCTCGCGCAGCAGCTCGGCGATGCCGGTGTGCTCGGCCTGGGCGTCGAAGGTGTAGACGAGTTCTGCGCCGTCGTTGGCCAGGGCGAGGTCGTATCCATCAAGGCCGACTGGCAGGGTGTTGAGATGTTCCTGCAGATGCAGCGTCAGCTGCTTCTTGCCGAGCTTGCGCATCAGCTCGGCCTTCCGCTCGACCACGATCAGCTCGCCGCGGCTGATCACCCCGATCCGGTCGGCCATCTCTTCGGCCTCCTCGATGTAGTGGGTGGTCAGGATGATGGTCACGCCGTTCTCGCGCAGGCCCCGGACCATCTCCCACATGTCGCGGCGCAGCTCGACGTCGACGCCGGCGGTGGGCTCGTCCAGGAACAGGATCTGCGGCTCGTGGCTGAGCGCCTTGGCGATCATCACCCGGCGCTTCATGCCGCCCGAGAGCGCCATGATCTTGGCGTCCTTCTTGTCCCAGAGGGAAAGGTCGCGCAGCACCTTCTCGACGTAGGCGGGGTTCTTGGGCTTGCCGAACAGGCCGCGGCTGAAGTTGACGGTGGCCCAGACGGTCTCGAAGGCGTCGGTGGAGAGTTCCTGCGGCACCAGGCCGATATTGGACCGCGCGGCGCGGTAGTCCTTCACCACGTCGTGGCCGTCGGCGACCACGCGCCCGGCGCTCGGATTGACGATGCCGCAGACGATGCCGATCAGGGTCGTCTTGCCCGCCCCGTTCGGACCCAGGAGCGCGAAGATCTCGCCCTTCTCGATCTGCAGGCTGACGTTCTTCAGCGCCTGGAAGCCGCCGGCATAGGTCTTGGAGAGACCCTCGATGGATATGATCGTTGACAAGTGGGCTCCCCTCGGACCTCGCAGATAGGGCCCGAAGGACGTTCGGGCTAGGCCGTCGGCGACAAAGGTTGCCCAGCCCCTGACAGGATCCTGTCAGCAATCAACAGGTCCAGCAGCCGATCCGCCCAATCGCCCGGGCCGCCCCGCGGCGCGCTAAACACCGGCGCGGGGGCCGCAAACCGAGCGATCTCGGCGACGGTGTCCGGGAAGTCCGGCGCGTCCGGATCGGCGCTCTGGCTGACCACCAGGGCTGCGACGGGGAGGTTTCGCGCGCGGAGCACCTCGAGCGCGGTCAGAAGGTGGCTCATGCTCCCCAAGTAGGAGCCGCCGACCAGGATCGCGGGCATCCGGAGCGCCAGCATCAGGTCGAGGTTGGTCCCGTCCGAGGCCAGCGGCGACATCACGCCGCCCGCGCCCTCGACCAGGAAGAGGTCGGCCGACGTGCGCCGCTGCGCGCAGAACGCCGCGACCTCGGCGATGGCGAACGACTGGCCCTCCAGGGCCGCCGCCATGGGCGGCGCGAGCGGCGCGCGGAAGATCCAGGGCGAGGTGGCGTCGAGCGCCGCGGCCGACCGGGCGAGCCCCAGGGCCGTGATTAGCCGACCGGGATCGCTGTCGGCCCAGTCCTCGACATCGAAGCCGCTGACCACCGGCTTCAGGGCGTCCACGCTGAGCCCGGCGGCCCGCGCCGCGCGGATCAGGCCGCAGGCCACATGGGTCTTGCCCACGTCCGTATGGCTGCCGGCGACGAAGACCGCGCGGCTCATGCGGCGATCCACGGACGCACGGCCTCGGCCAGGCGGTCGACGGATTTGTCCGGATGCCCGGCCGAAAACGCCAGCCGCAGGCGCGAGGCGCCGGCGGGCACGGTTGGCGGGCGGATCGCCACGGTCAGGAAACCGTCCGCCTCCAGGGCTGCGGCCGCCGCGAGGGCGGTTTCGGCCTCTCCGAGGATGACCGCAACGACCGCGCTCTGCGCCGGCGGAAGGCGCAGGCGGTGTGTGAACCGGCGCGCCTTGGCCAACGGGGCGGCGACTCGTTCGGGCTCGTCGGCGATGACATCCAGGGCCGCCAGGGCGGCCGCCACGCAGGCCGGGGGCAAGCCGGTCGTATAGACGACGGTGCGGGCGCGCATCTTCAGGAGCTCGATCACCGGCCGCTCGGCGCACACATAGGCGCCGTAGCTGCCGAGCGCCTTCGACAGGGTGCCCATCTGGATGTCGATCCGCGCGTCCGGGAACAGGGCCGCCGTTCCCGCGCCGTCGCCCACGACGCCCACGCCATGGGCGTCGTCGACCATCAGCCAGGCGCCGTAGCGCTGGGCGACCCGCGAAAGGTCATCCAGAGGGGCGATGTCCCCATCCATCGAGAACACGCCGTCGGTGGCGACCAGTATGTACCGTGCGCCGGCCCGCCCCGCGGCCACCTTCGCCTCAAGGTCCTCGGCGTCGTTGTGGCGGAACGCCCGGACCTCGGCGCCGGAGAGCCGTGCGCCGCTCCAGATGCAGGAATGCGCCAGCTCGTCCAGGAGGACGAGGTCACCGGGCCCGACCAGCGCGGGGATGACGCCCAGGTTGGCCAGATAGCCGGACCCGAAGACGCACGCGGCTTCGGCGCCTTTCAGCGCCGCCAGCCGCGCTTCGAGCTGCGTGAACAACGGATGGTCGCCGCTCACCAGCCGCGAGGCGCCCGCGCCTGCGCCGTAGGTCTCGACCGCGGCGGCCGCGGCGGCCTTCACCGCCGGATGGTGCGTCAGCCCCAGGTAGTCGTTGCAGGAGAACGACATCAGCCGGCGGCCCGCGCGCCGCACCCACACCCCGTCCAGGCGGTGGGTGGACGTCAGCGTCCGCGCCAGGCTGTTCGCCGCCAGGCCGTCGATTTTTGCTTGCGCGTGGCGGGCGAGAGTGGCGTTCACGGGCGCTCGTATGCCTGAGGTCGCCGTGCGCCGGAAGCGTGCGTCGGGCCGCGTCGCGTGAAAGGCCCTGATGAGCGCTGAACCGGATTGGCTGACGTTGGGCTCGCGCCACGTTTGGCGGCCCTATTGCCAGATGAAGACCGCCGCGCCGCCGCTGGCCGTGGCGCGCACGCAGGGCGCCCGACTGATCCTGGCGGACGGCCGCGAGCTGGTGGATGGGATCGCGTCCTGGTGGACCGCCTGCCACGGCTACAACCATCCGCACATCGCCGCCGCCGTGCAGGCCCAGCTGCAGGCCGCGCCGCATGTGATGTTCGGCGGCCTCGCGCACGAGCCCGCCTATCGCCTGGCCGCCCGGCTCGCCGCACGCCTGCCGGGCGACCTGGACCATGTGTTCTTCGCCGAGTCCGGGTCGGTGTCGGTCGAGATCGCGATGAAGATGGCGGTGCAGTACTGGATCAACCGCGGGGCCGCCGGGCGCACGCGGTTCGTCTCGTTCTTCGGCGGCTATCACGGCGACACCCTGGCCACGATGACCGTCTGCGACCCGGAGGAGGGCATGCACGGCCTGTTCGCGGGCGTCATGCCGGCGCAGCACATCGCCGCCTTGCCGGTCGACGACGCGTCCGAGGCGGCGCTGGACCGCCTGCTGGCGGAGAAGGCCCATGAGGTCGCCGCGATCCTGGTCGAGCCCCGGGTCCAGGGCGCCGGCGGGATGCTGTTCCACGACGACGAGACGCTACGGCGCCTGCGCCGGCTGGCCGACGCGCACGACGTGTTGCTGATCTTCGACGAGATCTTCGTGGGCCTGGGCCGGACCGGCGACCTCTTCGCCTGCGAGGGCGCGCGCGTCGTTCCCGACATCCTGACCTTGTCGAAGGCGCTGACCGGCGGGACGCTGCCGCTCTCCGCGGCCATCGCCACGCGCAGGGTCTTCGACGCCTTCTGGTCGGACGATCCCGGCGCGGCTCTGATGCACGGGCCGACCTATATGGGCAATCCGCTGGCCTGCGCCGCCGCCAATGCCTCGCTGGACCTGTTCGAGGCCGGAGCCTGGCGATCGGATGTGTCGCGCCTCGCGGCGGGGCTGGCTGAGGGCCTGGGGCCGTGCCGGCGCGCGCCGGGCGTGGTCGACGTCCGCGTCCGTGGCGCGATCGGGGTGGTCGAGTTCGAGGCCGCCGTCCCCGTCCAGGCCTGGTGCGCGCGGTTCGCGGCGGCGGGCGCCTGGATCCGCCCGATGGGCAAGGTGGTCTACCTCACCCCGCCGTTCGTGACCTCGGACGCGGAACTGGGCCTGCTCACGCGCGCGATCCGCTCGGTGGTCTGCGCCTAGGACGCCGCCGCGGCGGCCATCGACATCGGCCGCATCTTCAGTTCGGCCAGCAGCGCGTCGTCGGCAGTGCGCCCGGGGTTGTTGGTGGTGAGCAGGCGCGCGCCGACAAAGATCGAGTTGGCGCCGGCCAGGAAGCAGAGCGACTGCAATTCGCGGCTCATGTGCTCGCGGCCGGCGGCGATGCGCACCACCGACTTCGGGCAGACCAGGCGCGCGACGGCGATCATGCGCACGAACTCCAGGCCGTCGACCGGGCTGGACGTGTCGCCGAGCGGCGTGCCCTTGATCGGCATCAGGTCGTTGATCGGCAGGCTCTCCGGGTGGGCGGGTAGCGTCGCCAGCTGATGCAAGAGGCCCGCCCGGTCGCGCCGGGTCTCCCCCATGCCGACGATCCCGCCGCAGCAGGTGGAGATCCCGGCCTCGCGGACGGCGGCAAGCGTGTCCAGCCGGTCCTGATAGGTGCGGGTGGTGACGACCTTGTCGTAGTAGTCCGGGCCGGTGTCGAGGTTGTGGTTGTAGAAGTCGAGGCCGGCGGCCTTCAGCGCGGCCGCCTGCTCCGGCGTGAGCATGCCCAGGGTCGCGCAGGTCTCCAGGCCCAGCGACTTCACGCCGGCGATCATCGCAGCCACCTTGGGCGTGTCGCGGTCCTTCAGGTCGCGCCAGGCGGCGCCCATGCAGAAGCGTTGCGCGCCGCCGGCCTTGGCCTCGGCCGCCGCGGCGATCACCGCCTCGGGCTCCATCAGCTTGCTGGCGGCCACCCCGGTCTTGAACTTCTGGCTCTGGGCGCAGTAGCCGCAGTCCTCCGGGCAGCCGCCGGTCTTCACCGACAGGAGTTGGGAGAGCTGCAGCTCGGCGGGGTCGAACCAGCGCCGGTGGACCTCGGCGGCGCGGAACACCAGCTCGGTGAACGGCAGCTCGAACAGCGCCTCCACCTCGTCCAGCGTCCAGTCGTGGCGAGGCTGGGCGGGATCGGAGGACGAGGCGTGCGGGTTCATCACTGGCGCGTTCATCATTCCTCCGGTCATATGGCGGACGGTCGACATAGCGTGACGGGCCGCGCGGCGGCAACCAGCGATAGAGGCCGGTAGGGCGATGAGCGGTCCGGACCAGGAAATCGAGCTCAAGTTCGCCTGCGCGCCCGAGGACCTGGCCGCCGTGCTGGCCGCCGCGCCCCCGGGAGACGACGTCACCGGCGAGCTGATCAGCGTCTATTTCGACACCCAGGACCTGGCGCTGCAAAAGGCCGGCGCCTCGCTCAGGATCCGCGAGCGCGAAGGCCGCCGGGTGCAGACCCTGAAGCGTGGCGAGGGGTTGCTGCGGGAGGAGCATGAGTCGCCGATCGAGGGCCTGGCGCCCGATCCGGCGCTCGGACCGCTTCCCGACCTGGTCCCCAAGGACGCGGCCCTGAGGCCCGCCTTCAACGTGCGGGTCACGCGGCGCCAGCGCACCTTCCGCTACAAGGGCGCCCTGATCGAACTGGCGCTAGACCAGGGCGAGGTCGTGGGCGGCGAGGCCCGCGCGCCGATCTGCGAGGTGGAGCTGGAGCTGAAGTCCGGCCCGCCCGAGACGCTCTACGCGCTGGCCCGCGAGCTGGCCGCCGCCGCGCCGCTGCAGCTGTCGTTCGAGAGCAAGGCGTCCCGCGGCCAGGCGCTGGTGGCGGGCGCCGCCGGCCAGCCGCACACCTCTGAGGCCGTACCGCTGAACGGCGACGAGACGGTGGCCGCCGCCTTCCAGGCGGCCGCCCGAGCGGCGCTGGTCCAGGTCGCCGCCAACGCCGCGGTCCTGCGCGCCAAGCCTTCCGCCGAGGCGGTCCACCAGCTTCGCGTCGGCGTGCGCCGGTTCCGCAGCGCCCTTTCGACCTTCGGCGGCGTGCTGGCCGACGAGGGCCTGGAGGGCGTGAAGGCGGAGATGAAGTGGCTGACCCACGCCTGCGACCGGGCCCGCAACATGGACGTCTTCGCCGACGGTCTGACCGGCGCAGAGGTCGAACTCGAGGGCCCGTCCGCGGGCGCCGCATCGCTGCGCAAGCTGACCGGCGCGGCGCGGCGACGGGCGCGCGCCGCCGTCGTCGAGATGGTGTCGGGCGAGCGGTTCCGCCGCCTGATGATCGACGCCGCCGCCTGGGTCGAGACCGGGGCCTGGCGGCTGGGCGAAGCGGCTTGCGGGCCGGTGAAGCCGTTCGCGCGCCATGCGCTCGGCCGGCGTCGGCGCGATGTGATCAAGCGGGGCAAGGCCCTGGCGGACGGCGAGGACGCGGCGCTGCACAAGCTGCGCATCGCGGCCAAGAAGTTGCGCTACGCCACCGACGACTTCGCCGGCCTCTATGGCAAGGGGCGCCGCGCGTCCTTCGCCAAGCCGGTGAAGGCACTGCAGGGGGAACTGGGCGAGCTCAATGACCTGGCGACCGCCAGCCCGCTGGTCGCGAGCCTCAACCTGCCGACCGAGGCCGCCTTCGCCGCCGGCCAGCTGTTGGGCCGCCGCCTGGCCGGCCGGCCCAAGCGCCTGCGCCGCGCCGCCCGCGCGTTCGACAAGCTGGCCGACGCCAAGCCGTTCTGGCGCTAGCTCGCGCCGCGCCGGAGCATCCGCAGGCCAAAAATCACATAAAGACTTCTTTATATGTTTCCTTGCTAGGGCGCGGGCCCGCCGCTATAGAGCGCGCCTACCCGCCGCCGCAGGAACTGAAATGACCGACTACGTCGTCAAGGACATCGCGCTCGCCGACTGGGGCCGCAAGGAACTCGACATCGCCGAAACCGAGATGCCCGGCCTGATGGCCGTGCGCGCCGAATTCGGCAAGGACCAACCGCTGAAGGGCGCCCGGATCGCCGGCTCCCTGCACATGACCATCCAGACCGGCGTCCTCATCGAGACGCTGCAGGCGCTGGGCGCCGACGTCCGCTGGGCCTCGTGCAACATCTTCTCGACCCAGGACCACGCCGCGGCCGCCATCGCGGTGAAGGGCACGCCGGTGTTCGCGATCAAGGGCGAGACCCTGGTCGAGTACTGGGAGTACGCCCACAAGATCTTCGAGTGGTCGGACGGCGGCTACCCGAACATGATCCTCGACGACGGCGGCGACGCCACCCTGCTCTGCGTGCTGGGCCCCAAGGCCGAGAAGGACCCCTCGGTCCTGAACAATCCGCAGAACGAGGAAGAGGAAGCCCTCTTCACGGTGATGAAGCGCTACCTGAAGGAGAAGCCCGGCTTCTATTCGGCGATCCGCGCGGCCGTGAAGGGCGTCTCGGAAGAGACCACCACGGGCGTCCACCGCCTCTACCAGATGGCCGAGCGCGGCGAGCTGCCGTTCCCCGCCATCAACGTCAACGACAGCGTGACCAAGTCGAAGTTCGACAACCTCTACGGCTGCCGCGAGAGCCTGGTGGACGCCATCCGCCGCGGCACCGACGTGATGCTG
>Ga0068865_100000104_pt1 | contig 43423 bp, 48 predicted proteins | sample KBSMisM12_FD_75293 | JGI IMG/M metagenome (GOLD analysis project Ga0068865, IMG submission 75293) | Miscanthus rhizosphere microbial communities from Kellogg Biological Station, Michigan, USA - KBS Miscanthus M1-2 | ecosystem: Host-associated > Plants > Roots > Rhizosphere > Soil ...
GTGACCGCGCCGGAGCCGGAGAGGATGATCGCGACCGCCATCGTCTCGCCGAGCGCGCGGCCGAGGCCGAGCATCGAGGCGCTGATCACCGCCGACTTGCCGAACGGCAGGACGGTCATCCGGATCATCTCCCAGCGGGTGGCGCCGAGCGCCTGCGCGCCTTCCTGCAGCCGGCGCGGCGACTGCGCGAAGGCCTCGCGGGCGACGGCGGAGACGATCGGCAGGATCATCACCGCGAGGACGAGGCCGGCGACCAGCATCGTCCGCCCGGTGACCGAGGCAGGCCCTTCGAAGATCGGGATGAAGCCGAGCTTGGCTTCCAGCCACTTCATCACCGGCACCATCTTCGGGCCGAGGACGAAGATCCCCCAGAGGCCGTAGATGATGCTCGGGATCGCCGCCAGCAGGTCGACCAGGTAGCCGAGGGTCAGCGCGATCCGGGGCGGCGCGACGTGGGTGATGAAGAGCGCGACTGCGACCGCGAGCGGCACCGCGATCAGCGCCCCGAGCCCGGCCGCCAGGACGGTGCCGAAGGCGAGCGGGGCAACGTAGTCGATGAAGGTCTTGCCCTCCGGCAGTTCGGAGGCGCTGGCGGTGAGGGCCGGGTAGCCCTCAGAGAGGAGGAAGATCGCGACCCCGGCGAGAAGGATCAGGATCGTCAGCGCGGCGAGGACTGCGGTCCGCGAGAAGATGCGGTCGCCGATGCGGCGGCGCCCTCCGGACGCCGCCGCCAGCAACTGGCCTGCGTTGGTCGTGGTGTCGACCGAGGCCACGTCCCTCCTAGCCCGCTTCGATCGCTTCGACCGCAGGCGTCACTTTCTTCGTCAGCGCCGAGGAGAGCGGAGCCGAGCCGGCCTGTTCGGCGGCCAGTTCCTGCCCTTCGGGGCTGACTACGTATTCGGCGTACGCCTTGACGGCTTCGGCTTCGGAAGCCGACCCGTATTTCGTGCACGCAATCAGGTAGGAGACGAGGACGATCGGATAGGTCCCCTGCGATTCCGTCTTGCGGTCGAGTTCGAAGGCGATGGTGTATTTCGACGGGCTGAGTTCCTTGTCCAGAGGCGACTCCTCGACGATTTTCGCCGCGGCCTCCGGGGTCGGTTCGGCCCATTCGCTGCCGACTTTGACCTGGGCGACGCTGAGTTCGCCGGCCTGGCTGGCGTCGGCGTAGCCGATCGCGCCTTCGCCGGCGCTGACGGCTTCGACCACACCGGAGGTGCCGGAAGCGGCTTCGCCGCCCTTGACCGGCCAGTCGCCGCTGACTTCGAACTTCCAGACGCTCGGAACGACCTCGGAGAGGTATTCCGTGAAGTTCTGCGTCGTCCCCGACTCGTCGGAGCGGTTGACCGGGGTGATGCGGGTGTCCGGCAGTTCGACGCCTTCGTTGTCCTTGGCGATCGCCGGGTCGTTCCAGCTGGTGATTTCCTGGGCGAAGATCTTCGCCAGGGTTTCCGGGTCGAGTTTCAGTTCTTCGACGCCCGGCAGGTTGTAGATGATCGCGATAGGCGAGATGTAGTCCGGGACCTCGATCAGTTCGCCCGGGGCGCACTGCTTTTCGGCCTTTTCCAGTTCGCCTTCTTCGGTCGAGAGCGCCGCGTCTGAGCCCGCGTAGGCGACCCCGCCGGAGATGAACTGTTCACGACCGCCGCCCGACCCGACCGGGTCGTAGGAGATCGTCGCGCCGGAGTTGGCGCTCTCGAATTCGGCGATCCAGGCTTCCTGCGCCGCCTGCTGGGCGGTCGACCCGGCACCGGCGATTTCACCTGAGACTTCGCCACCGCCGGACGAGGAACCGCCGCCACCGGTTTCGTCGCTGCTGCTCGAACCGCAGGCGGCGACACCGAGGGCAAGGGTCACGGCAAAGGCGATCACCACAAGCCATCTAGAGCTGGACATCAGTCTCCCTTTGGATTTGTTCGACATAGCTGAGGCGGAGCGTCCCAGCGGCCGTGCCCCAGCTTGTTACTGCTGTGTGGCGGAGATGTAAAAAAGATGTAAAAGGGCTTGTGATGCGGCTTCACCCGTCGGGGGAGAAGCGGTAGCCGATCCCGTTGTGGGTGTGGATCAGGCGTCGACCCGGGAGCGCCTCCCCCAGCTTCGCCCGCAGCCGGCTGACGTAGACGTCGACCGAGCGGTCGTCATCGCGAGGGTGGCCGCCCCAGACCTCGGCGAAGAGCTCCTCGCGGGTCATGATCCGCTGCGGGTGCTCGGAGAGGCTGACCAGCAGCTGCAGCTCGCGGACGGTCAGGCTGAGCGGCCGCCCGTCGACGAGCGCGGCGTGCTCCTCTGGCCTGATCTCCAGCCGTCCCATGCCCGCCGAGCATGCCCGGGCGGGTGGGGGAAGCGGTTACCCCGCGGTAAAGGTCTTGTGAACGACCTGTGAAGAAGGCTGCGGCTGCGGAAGCTGCTGCTGGTCGGTCGCGGCGGGCTCCGGGGCGGCGGGCCGCAGCTCCTCCTCGACGATCCCGGCCGGTTCGGGCTCGAAGCGGTAGCCGATACCGAAGTGGGTGTGGATGTAGGACCAGCTCGGCGAGCGCTTCTCCAGCTTCTGGCGCAGCTTGCGGACGAAGACGTCGACCGAGCGGTCGCCGTGGGCCATCGCGTAGCCCCAGACCCGCTGGTAGATCTTCTCCCGCTCCAGCACCTGGCTGCGTTCCTCGGCGAGCAGGTAGAGCAGCTCGAACTCGCGCCGGGTCAGCTCCAGCGGCTCCTTGCCGACGAAGGCCTGGAAGCGGTCGGGGCGGATCTCCAGCTCGCCGGCGGTGAGCGGCGCGCTTTCGACCTCGCGGCGGCCGCGGGTATGGCGGCGGGAGACGGCTTCGATCCGCGCCATCGCCTCCTCGGGGTGGCAGGGCTTGGTCATCCAGTCGTCGACGCCGAGCCGCAGCCCGCGCACCCGCTGGGCGACGGTGGAGCGGCCGGTAACGACGACGAGGCCGAGCTCGGGCAGCAGGGTGGCGATCCGGTCGAGGTAGGACCAGGCTTCGTCGCCGAGCAGGGCGGGGTCGATCAGCAGGGCGTTCAGCTTCATCGCGACGAGGTCGCGCGGCGGCACGGGGCCACTGCTGTGGCTGAGGCTCCAGCCGGCTGCTTCGGCACGCTTGGCAAGGACGGTGACGAAGCCGCTGTCGGTGTCGATCACTGCGATGCGGATAACCGCAGTGTATGGCACAGATCAGCCGCGAAAGCCCTGCTGATCACAGGATTTTCACAAGTGGGTACAGGGCGATGCCGAAATTGCGGGAACGCCGCCTGGAGCGCTCTCTGTGACGTTCCTCCCTCTAATCATCCTGACCTAAAAAGTCGCCGGCCGCAGGCCGGTGGCGATGATCAGCAGCACCGCGACGCCGACCGCATAACGGTAGAGGACGAAGGGCCGGTAGCTGGTCGTGCGCAGCAGGCGCAGCAGGAAGGAGATCGCCCAGTAGCCGGAGACGGCGGCGGCGATCGTGCCGACGATCATCGGCCCGGCGACGCCGTGCGGGAGGCCTTCGTGGGCGGCGCTCGCGGCCTTGTAGAGGGTGGCGCCGGCCACGGCGGGGATCAGCAGCAGGAAGGAGAAGCGGGCGGCGGCGTCGCGGTCGAGGCCGAGCCAGCGGGCGGCGGTGATCGTGATCCCCGAGCGCGAGGTCCCTGGGGCTAGCGCCAGCACCTGGGCGAGGCCGACGATCCAGCCGTCGCGGAGGCCGGCGTCGCCGAGGTCGCGCCGCTCCGGCATCCGGTCGGCGTAGCCGAGCAGGGCGCCGAAGACGATCAGCTGGATCGCGATCATCCAGGGCTCGCCGAGGTGTTCGTCGATGAAGCTGGAGCCGAGGCCGCCGATGATCACCGCCGGGATCGTGCCGATCGCGATCGTCACCGCGAGCCGCTGCTCCTGAGTCCTGATCGCCCGTTGCCGCAGCGCCTGCCAGAAGCCGCGCAGCAGCATCACCACCTCGACCCGGAAGTAGGCCACGGCGGCGACCAGGGTGCCGGCGTGGAGGGCGACGTCGAAGGTCTTGTTGAAGGCGTCGTGTTCCTGCAGGAACGTGTAGTCCTGCAGCCACGGGACCAGGATCAGGTGGCCGGAGGAGGAGATCGGCAGGAACTCGGTCAGGCCCTGTACCACCCCCAGCAGGAGCGCCTCGAGGTTCGACATCGGCGGCCATCGTATGCGGGAACGCCGACGCCCCTCCGTCCGCTAGATTTCCAACCCGTGAAGCGCTTCGCCCCAGCCCTGGCCACGATCCTGGCCGCGATGATGATTCTCGCCCCCGCCGCCTTCGCCTCCGAGGGCGTCGGCCTCGCCGGTCCGACCGACGACAAGACGGTGACCTTCTTCTGCTTCGGCGTGATCTTCTTCTTCGCCGCCCTGGTCATCGTCCTCTCGCTGATCCAGGGTCGCCTGGAGAAGCGCAAGGAACAGCGCCGCGCAGACCTGGCGCGCTTTAACTGACGGCCTGAACAGACGGCTGCCGGCGTCCTCGGTCGCTCGCGTGCGGAGCACGCCACGCTCCCTGCGTCCTTGGCAGCCGCCCGTTCAGCCTCGTCAGGGCGTCACGAAAGTCTGAAGCCGGTCAGCAGCCGTTTCTCGGCTTCGCCCTCGACTTTGGCGACGACTTCTACCTTGCCCTCTAGCGGGGTGTCGCGGATCTTGGTGGCGAGGAGGTCGTCGACCTGGAAGATGCCGGCGGAATTGTTGAGCTGGATCTCGATCTTGATCGGGCGGTCGTCGCCCGACTCGATCCGGACCTCGTCGATCGCCGCGGCGGAGATCGAATGGATGCCCTCGTGCCCTTTCTCCAGCGGGATCCGGGTGCGACCCTGGGCCATGTCGAGGGCGTCGGCTACGCGGACGACGCCGGCCTCCAGCGTGTAGGGCTCGCCGCGGCGGCGGTGGCCGATGATCGCGTGGAGGATCTCGGAGGCGACGACGGTGCGCTCGGGCTGGCGGTAGGCGTCGGCGAGGAGGCGGTCGAGGGCACCGTTGGCGAGGAAGAGCGAGTAGGCCTCGTGGTCGGCGCGGTGGATCGACATGCCGACGTCGTGGAGGAGGGCGCCGCCGGCGACGACGACCTCGGCGTCGCGGTCGCGCATCCCGTGGTCGGCGACCATCGCCGGCTCCACCCCCGCGCGGACCAGCAGCCGCAGCAGCCGCAGGGCGATGTTGAGGACGATCTGCATGTGGACCCAGGAGTGGTCGGACATCCCCAGCCGCTCGGACTGGACCTGGGTCATGTACCACCAGGCCCGCACCTGCTCGTCTGAGTTCACCGCCTCGAGGAAGCTCTCGAGCTTGCGGTTGCCGCGGGTCGGCGCCCGCACCCGCGCCTCGGCGACGGCCTCTTTCGGCGGTTTGCGTTTCGGACCCTCGGGATCCGGCGCCGGAACTTTCTCCTCGCTCACATGGCGGATCGTAGAAGCGGGGTCGGCGTTCGTCCTTGGACCGCTATATCCGTCCCAAGGACGAACGCCGCCGAGGAGCTAGCCGCAGACGGGCCAGGGGCTGGAGCCGGCGCTCGCGTAGAGGAGCGCGGCGCGGTAGTTCTGCTCGGCGACCGAGGCGGCGGCGGGGTCGCCGCTACCGCCCATCGATTCCCAGGTCCCGTAGTCGAACTGGTACAGGCCGCGATAGGTCCCGTCGGAGGAGACCGCAGTGGGATCGCCGCCGGACTCGCAGGAGGCGATCGCTTCCAGGGTCGAGAGCGAGACGCCGCCCGGCAGATCGGCGAACTCTTCTTCGCGTTCGCGCTCCTGTCGCCGTTCGGCGGCCCGTTCCTGCGCCCGGATGTCGTCGGCGATCGAGTGGACGAGGCGCTGGAAGCGCTTGACCGGCCGCTGCAACGGCGCGATCGGCACGACGCGGGCCTGCCCGACCGCGGGCCGGGAAGACGAGGCGCCGCCGCCGGCCGCAAGCGCCGCCGCCGGGAAGGCGAGAAGGATGAGCAGGATCCAAGTGAAGTGTTTGCGTTTTGTGAGCAAGCGCGAAACCGTGAGGGTTTCCGCCGCTCTCATGTGTGGGCGCCGTCACAGAGGACCTGCCACTAGCAACACGCGTCACTAGCTCACGCACAGATCTCCTGCTTCGGGTCCCGAGTTGGTCGCGATCTTGCGACCGTTGTCAGCCGCACGACTGCGCTCAGACCGCTTTTGCGACCAGCAGTCGCAGGTCCGGCAGGGTCCGGAAGGACTTGACGTCGACGCTGCCGTAGCCGCTCTCCCCCATCCAGCGAGAGACCTCCTCGACCGTGTAGGTGTCGGCGCCGGAGGTGAGGTGGAAGAAGAGGCCTAGGATCGAGGCGGTGTTCGCCTGCTGGCCGCCGGGGCGGTCGTAGAGGTCGAGGACGGCGAAGGGGGAGCCCGGCCGCAGCACGGCGCGGATGCGTGCGAAGAGCGCCCGGATCTGCTCGGGCGAGAGGTGGTGGATGATGTTGAAGCTCATCGCCCCGTCGTAGTGACCGTCGTAGTCGACCTCGAACATGTCGCCGACCAGGTGGCGGACGCGGTCGCTCATCCCGTTTTCGGCGACGATCTTCTCTCCCACCTTGGCGCTGCCGGGCAGGTCGACGATCGTCGCCCGCAGACCCTCGTGGCGGCGGCAGAGCGCCATCGAGTACTCGCCGTGGGCGCCGGCGACGTCGAGGACCGAGTGCGCGCCTTTGGCGAGCGGGATCGCCTTCGCCACTTCGGCGCTGGAGAGCCGCGCCAGCTGGTACTGGCCGCGGATGTAGGACTTCCAGTAGGGGTGATCGGCGTCTTTGCCGTGCAGCTCGGCGTGGGTGCCGTCGCGGACCAGGTCCTCCAGGCCCGCGTACCACTCCCAGTATTCGGCGGTGTCGGAGAGGAAGTCGCCGAGGTAGGTATCCGAGCGCGGGTCGAGCCAGGGGCGCCCGCTCTTGGTCATCTCGTAGCGGCCGTCCGGGTTCTGGCGCACGTGCCCGAGCGAGGCGATCACGTCGAGGACCCGCGCCGTCCCGGTTGCCTGCAGCCCCAGGTGCTCCGCCAGCTCGCCCGCCTCGCGCGGCCCCTCGGCCAGCGCCGCCAGCATCCCGGTCCGCTGCGCGACCTGCAGGCAGCGCGCCACCGGCATCGCGAACATCGCCTCGCCGATCGGCGTCGGCAGTTTGTTGAGGAGCAAGCCCAGTCGCTCGACGGGCCCGTCTGGGACGGCGGCAATCCGCATCGTCGGCAGCCTATCCGCGATCATCGTCGGATGGGAGAGGCGCCGACCTCACGACTGCTGCTGGCCTGCCCGGACCAGCCGGGGCTGATCGCCCGCGTCAGCGGCTTCCTCGCCGAGTCCGGCCTCAACATCGTCGACGTCGACCAGCACTCGAGCGCCGAGGGCCGCTTCTTCATGCGGATGGTCTTCGACCGGGTACCGGACGCCGATCGCGAGGGGCTGGAGATGCGGTTCGCGCGCGAGATCGGCGAACCGTTCGCGATGGACTACAGCTTCCGCGAGACGGGCCGGACGAGGCGGGTCGCGGTGATGGTCTCGCGCGAGGACCACTGTCTCTCCGACCTGCTCTGGCGCTGGCGCAACGGCGACCTCGGCGGCGAGATCGCGGCCGTCATCTCCAACCACCCCGACCACCGCGATCAGGTCGAAGCGGTCGGTCTGCCCTTCCACCACGTCGCGGTCGAACCGGCGACGAAGGTGGCGGCCGAGCGTCAGATCCTCGACCTGGTCGACGGCGTCGACCTGCTCGTCCTCGCCCGCTACATGCAGATCCTCTCCGAGGACTTCCTCCGCAGCCTCAGCGCCCCGGCGATCAACATCCACCACAGCTTCCTCCCCGCCTTCGTCGGCGCCGACCCCTACCACCGCGCCTACGAGCGCGGCGTCAAGCTGATCGGCGCCACCGCCCACTACGTCACCGCCGAGCTCGACGCCGGCCCGATCATCGCCCAGGACGTCGAGCCGGTCGACCACCGCGACGAGGTCGCCGACATGATCCGGATCGGCCGCGACATCGAGCGCCTCGTCCTCGCCCGCGCGGTAATGGCCCACCTCGACGACCGCGTCCTCCTCGACGGCGACCGCACGATCGTCTTCTGATCCCGAACTGTTAGGAGCTGGTCAGCCGACTCGCCTGAGCCAGCCAGGTCGAGAGGGCAGCGACGGAAGGACGACGGTGGATGGAGCCTTCGACTGCCGTTGCCAGCCCACGCTGGTCCGTTTCCCTGAGCTGTTGGGCCAGCTCATCGCGCGCAAGAGGGAATACGTCATGAGAAAGCAGCCACCAACGGGCGGCCAGCGTAAAGGCGCCTCGGGAAGCCTCCAGAAACGCCCCATAATCTCCAGTCGCCGCGACCTTTTGGGAAAAGCCGATCGCACGTTTTGCCTGGCGCAGCTTGCGCTCGGGATCAGGCCAGAGGTCCTGCTCGATGACCGTAATCGAGGCCTGGCGCAGAACATCGGTGTCGAAGAGGATGCACCCATAGCGAAGGGCCCAGTGAGCGAAATCGTCGCCTTTGAACAATTTTGCAAGGAACGCGTTGGGCTCATCGCCGTATAGATCGATTTCGGACGGGAGGCCGCCGATGTCCGGTTTCGCGCCGACGACGTAGTAGTCCAGGTCGCTGACTCTGGTTCGACGGTTCCTCGCGGTCGAGCCGGTGAGAATCAGTGCCGCTGCGCCAAGCTCCTTGCTCCGCGCTTCGATGGCTCGAGTGATGTCCGCAAGCGCACCGGATTGATGGCAAGCGGCGCGTTTCCGATCAAGTGAAAGCCGGCTCTTCCACAGCTCTAAATCCGGAGGTCTCAGCTCGGTAAAGCCCGCCCGGGTCGGGGCGGGTTGGTGCCAAGTCCGAACCAGGGTGGTCATGACGCTCTTTCCGAAACGATGCCGACGACGGTTTCCACTTCGGCAACCGCACCTTCAACCGAAAAGCCCTCTTGTTCGAGCTCTTCACCGTCATAGAAGATTGCTTTTCTGAGGAAGTTGAGTTCTTTGTGGAGGGTGGAGACGTCTGACGGGAGAATGCCTTTCTCGTACAGCTCTTTGGCGGCATCGGTGCGCTTCCAGTGTTGCTGGTCGATGAGGATGCGCTCTTCCGCAGCAAGCGCATCGATAGCGGCCTCCAGGCTCGCGAACACCCACTGGACGGCATCGCGCAGATCGCCGTCCAACTCCTCCCGAGCCTTGGCCAGATGCTCCTCAGCAATCTCAACTTTGGCTTTGGGACTCACAGAACCATCGTAAGGGTCCCAACGGCCATCTTGAGCAAGCAGGAGTCTTGGCTGAGTAGCCAGTTGCCGGATACGCTTCCGGCATGGAGCAGGCGTCGATCCCCCGGCCGCGCGCTGCGGTCACGCAGGAGCTCCCGCCGGGATCGAATCGACCGGCCTGGGTGCAGGCGGTGCGCTACGCGCGCAACCCGCTCGGGTTCCTCTCCGGGGAACAGCGACGGTTCGGGGACATCTTCACGGTCCGGTTCCCCTTCTTCGGGCGGATCGTCTACGTCACCCGACCCGACCTGGTCAAAGCGGTCTTCACCGGGGACCCGGCCGACTTCCACGCCGGCGAGGCGAACGCGACGGTGCTGGAGCCGGCTCTGGGGCCGAACTCGGTGCTCACCCTCGACGACGAGCCGCATATGCGCCAGCGCAAGCTGCTGCTGCCGCCCTTCCACGGCGATCGGGTGCAACGCTACGGCGAGCTGATCGTGGCGATGACCCGCAGGGAGATGGAGAGCTGGCCGATCGGCGAACCGTTCGCGCTGCGACCCCACACGCAGCGGATCACCCTGGCGGTGATCATGCGCGCCGTCTTCGGCGTCCACGACGAGACGCGGCTGGCGCGCTTCGAGCGGCTGATCGACGACTTCGCCAAGCGGGTCGGCGTCATCACCTCCTTCCCGATGCTGCGCCGCAACCTCGGCCCCGGCAGCCCCTGGCCCCGCTTCCTGCGCTCGCGCGCGGCGCTCGACGAGTTCATCTACGAGGAGATCCGGCTGCGGCGCGCCGAACCCGGCCACGAGGAGCGCGACGATGTCCTCTCGCTGCTGATGGGCGCGCGGGACGAGGACGGGCAACCGATGAGCGACCAGGAACTGCGCGACGAGATGGTCACGGTGCTCGGCGCCGGGCACGAGACGACGGCGACCGGGCTGGCCTGGGCGATCGAGCGTCTGATCCGCAACCCGGCGGTGCTGACGAAGCTGCGCGAGACCCTGGCGGCCGGCGACGAGGAGTACCTCGCCGCGACGGTCAAGGAGACGCTGCGGGCGCGGCCGGTGATCGTCGACGTCGCCCGCAAGCTGAAGGCGCCGACGACGATCGCCGGCTATGAGCTGCCGGCCGGGCAGTTCGTGCTGCCGGCGATCGCCGCCCTCCACTACCGCGATGACCTCTTCCCCGCGCCGGAGCAGTTCCGGCCCGAGCGCTTCCTCGACGGCAAAGCCGACAACTACGCCTGGATTCCGTTCGGCGGCGGCATCCGCCGCTGCATCGGCGCCGCCTTCGCCGAATACGAGATGCGAACGATCCTGCGCGAGTTCGTCGAACGAGCCGAGCTGCGGGCGGTGGACCCGAAGCCGGAACGGGTCAAGGTCCGCAACATCACCCTGGCCCCGGCCAAGGGCACTCAGATCATCTGCTCGGCCGCCGCCTGAGCGTCCTCCCACTCCTGGTAGAGCTCTTCGACCTCGGCTTTCGCCTCGGCGTGCCGTTTCGTCGCCCGCTCGACCCGACCGGGACTCGACCAGGCGGCGGGGTCGGCTAGCTCGTCCTCGAGCTCCTGCAGCTTCGCCTCGGCCCGCTCGATGCGCTGCTCCAGCTTCGCCGCCTTGCGCGCCGCTTTCTGCGCCGGCTTGGTGGCGCTGTACTTCTTGCCGCCGCCTCCCGAGGCCGCTTTCGCCGCCGAGACGACCTCCGCCTCGGCTTCGTCCCGACGCCGCTGGTACTCGGCCCAGCCGCTGGGATAGCTCTTCAGCTCGCCCCCCTCGCAGACGAGGGTGCGGCTGCCTACCGCCTCCAACAGCGCCCGGTCGTGGGAGACCAGCAGCACCGAGCCCTCGAACTCGATCAGCGCGTCCTCGAGCGCCTCACGGCTCTCGATGTCGAGGTGGTTGGTGGGCTCGTCGAGGATGAGGACGTTGGCACCGGAGGCGACGAGGATCGCCAGCGAGAGCCGCCGCTGCTCACCGCCGGAGATGTCTGAGAGCTGTTTGTCGACGTCCCCTCCCGAGAAGAGGAAGCCGCCGAGAAGCGCCCGCGCCCCGTTCTCGTTGAGGCCGGTCTCGCGCTTGGCGGCGTCGAGAATCGTGCCCGACCCCGCCGCGGTGTCGGCGTGCTGGGAGAGGTAGCCGATCTTGACGTTGTGGCCGGTGCGGACGCTGCCGGTCGCCGGCTCGCGCTGCCCCGCCAGGGTCTCGATCAGGGTCGTCTTGCCGGCTCCGTTCGGCCCGACGAGGACGACGTGTTCCTCGCGCTCGATTTCGAGGTCGGCGCCGGCGAGCAGCGTCCGTCCCGGCACCTCCAGCGTGCCGTTGACCATTTTCAGGACCACCCGGCCGGGGCGCTCGGGCGGTTTGAAGTGGAAGCGCAGGTTGCGGGTGTCGCGGCGTTCGGCGCGGGGGCCGTCCCGCTTCTTTTTCTCGATCTGCTTGACCCGTGACTGCGCTTGGCGCGCCTTCGTCGCCTTGTAGCGGAAGCGCTCCACGAAGCGCTCCATCCGCGCGATCTCCGCCTGCTGGCGCTCGATCGCTTTGCCGAGGGCGATCTGCCGCGCCGCCTGCTCCTGGCGCCAGGCGTGCCAAGGCCCGGCGAAGAAGCGGGCGCGCTGCGCCTCCAGCTCCAGCACCGAGGTGCCGACCGCCTCGAGGAACCAGCGGTCGTGGGCGACCAGGACGACGGCTGAGTCGAGCTCGACCAGGTAGCCCTCCAGCCACTCCAGCGAGGGGATGTCGAGATGGTTCGTCGGCTCGTCGAGGAGAAGCAGGTCGGGGCGGGTGGCGAGGGCGCGGGCGAGCGAGGCGCGGGTCAGCTCGCCGCCGGAGAAGGTCGCGAGCGAGCGCCCCGTCTGCTCGTCGTCGAAGCCGAGCCCGCGCAGGACTTCGAGGACGCCGTCGCGCCAGCGGTAGCCGCCGCCGGCTTCGAGCCGCTGCTGGGCGGCGGCGTAGGCGCGCATCGTCTCCTCCTCGCCGTCGCCCATCGCCGCCTCCAGCCGCGCCAGCTCCGCCTCGGTCTCGAGCATGTCGGTGCGGCCGGAGAAGACGTACTCGCCGAGCGTCGCCTGCGAGTTCCGCGGCGGCCGCTGGTCGTGCAAGGCGACGCGGGCGCCCCGCTGCACGCTCAGCGACCCCGCGTCAGGCGCCAGCTCCCCTGCCAGCACCCGCAGCAGCGTCGACTTGCCGGCGCCGTTACGGCCGGACAGCGTCATCCGTTCGCACGGCTCGAGCTTGAAGGAGACGTCTTCGAAGAGCAGCTTGCCGCCTACGTAGACGTCGAGGTTGGTTGCGGTGGCGATCGCCATCAACCCTCAAGGTAAGCGAGAGCCGGGGGAGGGGGTCCGGCGGACAACAGCGGGGAGGGTCCGGCGGACCCCCTCCCCCGGCTCGCCAACGGTTCCGGCAGCTGATTCGCCTTAGCCGTTCTTAGAGGCGATCTGCTCGATCGTGCCCATGGTGCGGCGGGTGTCAGCGCCGACGAGCGCCTCGATCGCTTTCAGGTCAAGAGAAGACTCGAGCAGGCCCCCGCTGGGGAGCCAGTAGAGCTCCCGGCCCTCCATCGCCAGCAGGTCCTCGTCGCTCGCCAAGGCGAGCACCTTCTTCTTTGCCGCCGCGCTCGGTTTCTTCTTCAGTAGCGAGACCTGGAGCTTCCCCTTCGAGCTCTCCACTTGCTTCGCGGCGAACGGCTGCTGCCCCGCGATCGCGGCCACCTCCTCGATGCTGCGCAGGAAGACCGGGACGTCGTAGCCGAGCCGGTCGTCGAGCTCGGCTTCGACCCGGGTCGCCAGCTTGCTCTCCGCCTCGCGCTTTGCGGCCGAGAAGATCACGTTGCCGCTGGCGCGGAAGGTCGCTACCTCCTCGAAGCCCATCTCCTCGAAGTGGCGCCGCAGTTCCTCGTTCTTGATCCGGCGGCCGCCGAGGTTCATCCCTCGCAGGAAGGCGACGTAGCGGCTCATGCCGCGACCCTAGTGGCTGCGGCCTTGCCGGGGCCGGCGGCGCCGGCGGCGCACCGCCCGCGCCCGCGAGGCGTTGCGGAGCAACCTCGAGAGCGCCCTGTCCCGTCGCCACTCCCCCGGGGTGCGGAGACCCTTCCTCTTGTTGCAAGGACGACAGGCAGCGACGAGGTTCGCCGGGGACGTCCGCCCTCCGCGGCTCCTCGGGAAGACGTGGTCGACCTCGGTCGCCTCGCAGCCGCAATAGCGACAGGTCCAGCCGTCCCGGTGCAGGACGGCGCCTCGCAGCAGCGGGTGGATCCGCCGCTGGGCCGGATCCCGGGCGGTGGGATCCCAATGCAGGAGTGGATTGGAGAGATCGGGAGTCATTCGCTGAGCTGCAGCCCCCGCCGTCGCTCTGCAATCCCTGGAAACCCTCCTAGGGAAAAGGTTGCTCTCTTAAGTCAACTTTTATCTCGCCCGCCGCTCCTCGAAGTCCTCGGCGACGGCGGCCAGCTCGGCGAGCGTCACCCCGAGGCCGACGGCGATCCGCCGCGCCGTCGCCCAGCGCGGATTTCCCTTGCCCTTCTCCAGCCGGGAGACCTGGCTCGGGTCGAGGCCGACGCGACGCGCGAGCGCGCTCTGTGTCAGCCCTTTCTCGGTTCTGATCTTGCGCACAGCCCAGGCGAAGCCGCGCTGTGGTTCCCTGCCACTCGTCACCCCGGCAGCTAATGCGTTCCGCGCCTCCAGTTCCACAGAGGGAAGCGCAAGTACTCGAAGAGAACAGGCCGATCCTCGGGAGCACGACGAGCCCCGGAAGGGGCTGGTCGATGGAGGCGCCGAGATTCGAACTCGGATCCGCGGACGCGGTGCGAGGGTGTCTACAGGTTTAGCCGACGCTTGATTCTCGTCTCCCGGGGTCCGCGTCGGCGGGCACTGCGGGAGATAAAGCCCCTTCGTTGTTCCCTGACAGTCGGGGCGATCCGCCGGGGTGAGCCCACTTCTGAAGCCGGTGCCCCTCCCCGTGGGCGAGGGAGGACCGACTCTCACAGCGCTTAGCTTCTAACTAAGCGGCGAGGGCGAACTCATGGTCCGCACGTATTGGTTTGTGCTGGGGTTTAACGAGGCCTCCAGCAACCTCGACCTGCAACCGTTCGCACGAGTCGACCACGTCGAAGCCTGTCGCCCCCGTGCTTGCGATGCCTGGTGATTGTAGGTGATTCGGGGTAGGTGACCTGGGCTACCCGAGCCGGTGCGGGCGACCTGAAAGGATGCGCCCGGTGAGCGAGCGCCGCTACGACGCGATCGTCCTCGGCGCCGGCCCGGCCGGCGAGGTCTGCGCCGGGCGCCTGGCCGAAGGCGGCCTGCGGGTCGCGATCGTCGAGCGCGACCTGGTCGGCGGCGAATGCTCCTACTACGCCTGCATGCCCTCGAAGGCGCTGCTGCGGCCAGCCGACGTACTGGCCGAGGCGAAGCGGATCCCCGGCGTGCCGACCGGGCACGGCGAGCTGGAGCCGCAGCCGGTGCTCGCCCGCCGCGACGAGGTCGTCCACGACCTCGACGACTCGGTGCAGCTGCCCTGGCTGGAAGAACGCGGGATCGACCTCTTCCGCGGCAGCGCCCGCTTCGACGGGGAGCGCCGGGTGGTTGTCGACGAGGAGACGCTGCTGGCCGAGCGGGCGGCCATCGTCGCCACCGGCAGCAAGGCGGCGATGCCGCCGATCGACGGCCTCGATCAGGTGAAGGCCTGGAACAACCGCACCGCGACCAGCGCCAAAGAGGTGCCGGAGAGCATGATCGTGCTCGGCGGCGGCCCGGTCGGCAGCGAGCTTTCGCAGGCCTGGGCGAGCCTCGGCACCCGCGTCACCCTGATCGAGGGCGGTGAGCACCTGCTCTCGCGCGAGGAGCGGTTCGCCGGCGAGGAAGTCGCCGACTCGCTGCGCGAGCATTTCGACGTCGACGTCCGCACCGGGACGAAAGTCGAAGCGGTGCGCCCCGAGGGGAGCGGGGTCGCGGTGACCCTGAGCGACGGCTCCACCGCCACGGCGGCCGAGATCCTGATCGCCGTCGGCCGCGTCCCCAACACCGCCGACCTCGACCTCGAAGCCGCGGGCGCGAAGGCGAACGACCACGGCTTCCTCGAAACCGACCCGACGATGCGGGTCGGCGGCAGCGACCGGCTCTACGCGATCGGCGACGCCAACGGCCGCGCCCTCTTCACCCACATGGGCAAGTACCACGCCTGGATCGCCGCCGAGAACCTGCTCGGCCGCCCGGTCGAGGCGATCGCCGAAGACCTCGGCTCCCCCCGCGTCACCTTCACCGACCCCCAGGTAGCCGCCGCCGGCAGGACGCTCGCCCAGGCCGAAGAAGCCGGCATCGACGCCCGCGCCGTAGACGTCCCCACCGACGGCACCCCGGGCGCCAGCTTCCAAGGCAAGGAAACCGGCGGCACCTCCCGTCTGGTCGTCGACCGGACCAAGCACACGATCGTCGGCGCCACCTTCACCGGCTTCGAGACCGCCGACTTCGTCCAAGCAGCCACGATCGCGATCGTCGGCGAGATTCCGATCTCAAAGCTGAGGCACGCAGTAGCCCCGTACCCCGCTCGCAGCGAGGTGTGGCTGAAGCTACTCGAGCGCTACGAAGAACCCAGCTAAGGCACCCGGTCGGGGGAGCCGGGGTGGGGTCCGCCGGACCCTCCCCGCTGTTGTCCGCCGGACCCCACCCCGGCTCCCTCTCAGACCGTCGAACGACTCTTCAGATCGTCGAGCATCTCCACCGGGAACCCGGCGACCTGATCGAGGTCGTCGACCGACTCGAAGCCGCCCAACCGCTCGCGGTGAGCCAGCAGACGCGTCGCCTGGGTGACCGAGAGGTTCTGCTCGCGCAGCTGCTCGAAGGTGACCGTGTTGAGGTTGATCTGCTCACCCGACCCTCCGCTGCCGGCGATCGGGCGCGCGGCCGGATCCGGCACCGAATAGCTCGGCACCTCTGCCGCCGGAGGCGGCGGGGTCGGCTGCTCGGGCGGCGGGGTCGGTGGGTTGAACGATTCGGCCGGCGGCGCCGGAGTGGCCGGGAACGGTTCGGCCGGAGCCGGCGGAGGCGTAGGCGGACCTTGGCTCTGCGGCGGCTGTGCCGGGGCAGGCGGTGCCTGCGGCGGCTGGTTGACCGGCGGCGGTGGAGGCGGGGGCTCCTGGAAAGTCTGAGCCTCCGCCGGCGGGGGCGGTGGGGTCGGTGGCGCGTAGGACTGCTGCGGCTCCGGCGCCTGCGGGGGGGCCGGCGGCGGAGTGGGCTCGGAGAAACCGGCCGCGCTCGGCAGGCCTCCCCCGCCCTGAACGGACTGCATCGCAGCCTGCTCGGCTTCGACGGCGCGGCGCTCGGCCTCGCGGGCGCGCTCTTCGGCTTCGGCGACGCTGCGGCGCATCTCCTCGAGCCGTTGGTCCTGGGCGGCCTCTTCGGCGCGCCGTTGCTCCAGCCGTTTCGCCTCCGCCGCCCGTTCTTCGGCGGCTTTGGTCCGCTCTTCGATCTGACGCAGCCGCTCCTCGGCTTCTTTCATCTCACGCTCGCGGGCGGCGTGTTCTTCCTCGAGTTTCTGCTCGGCCGTGCGCAGGTCCACCGAGGGCGCGGGAACGGCCTGCGGCGCCTGCGGCTGCGCGTCCTGGATCGGCTGCTGCCCGCCGGCCGGGACGCCGCCGTGCTGCTGCAGCTGCTCGGCTGACTGCAGGCGACGCTCGGCCTCGGCGCCGATCCGCTGCTGCTCGGCCTGCACTTCGGCGACCTTGTCGCGCACGCGTTGTTCGGCCGCGGCAGGGTCGTATTCGCCGGGCGCCGGGGTGCCCCCGATCGGCGGCGGCGGGACGGAGGGCACCGCCGAGAGCTCGCCGGTCGGCGACTGCATGGTGGTCGCCTCCTCCCAAGGCTGAAGCTGACCCGAGGGCGGGACCGGTCCGCCGGCCTGCGCTTCGGCGAGGGCGCGTTCGTTCGCCGCCCGTGCCTCCGCCAGCCGCTGTTCGGCCTCTGCCGCCTGGCGCTTCTTCTTGCCGCCGAGCTTCAGCCCGAACAGGCTCATCTCGGTGAAGCCGCCCTTCTTCTGCTGTTCGGGTGCGGGCGCCGCGCCAGGGGCTGCCGCTGCGGGCGGAGCGCCCGGGGCCGGCTGAGGCATCGGTTCACCTTTCTTCTGCGCCTTGCGCCGCGCCTTCTCTTCCTTGCGCCGTTCCAGCTCGGCTTTGCGCGCCTCGCGCATCTGCGCCCGTTTGGTCCGCTGTTCCTCGCGCTGGCGGCGCTTGCGGTCCTTCGAAGACTCGTTGGCGGGGACGGGAGCGGCGCCGGGGACCGGCGTCGGCGTCGGGGCTCCGGGCGGCGGCACCGAAGCTCCGGGAGGCGGCACCGTCTCGCCTGCGGGCGGGGGCGCCTGCCCGGGCGCGGCGGGGGCCGGCGGCGGTCCCCCGACGGGGACGGCGGCGAGCTGCGCGGTCTGGGCGGGAGCACCGGGTTGGCCGGCAGGAGGCTGGGCGCCCGGGGCCGGAGCGCCGGCGGCCTGAGGAGCGCCCGGCGGCGGAGTCGCCGGCGCGGCGCCCTGCGCCTGCTTCTGTTCCTTCTCTTTCGCCCGCCGCTGCGTTACCCGCACGATCAGGAGCAGGACAAGGATCGCCACCAGGAGGGCGGCGACGAAATAACCGGTGTGGTCGCTCACGTAATCACTCGCCTTATCGGGAAAAGACTTTGCGTTGGCCTCCGCCGGAACGGCCATCACGAGGACGATCATCCCAGCGACGGCGGCGGGCAAATTCTTGATCGGCCGCATCTCGGCCCATCCTTGCATCTGGTTCTGCAGTTTCAACCTCAACGCATCCTTCCCTTGAACTCGCGCTCGACCTCTCGACGGACGTCGCGGTCGGCGATCTCCCGGCGCCGGTCGCGACCCTCCTTGTTTCGCGCCAAAGCCAGCTCCACCTTTGCCCGCGGCCCTTTGAAATAGATCCTGGTCGGAACCAGGGTCAGACCTTTCTGGGCGGTTTTCCCGACCAGGCGCTCGATCTCCTCCTTGTGCAGGAGCAGCTTGCGCGGCCGCTCGGCGGCGTGGGCGTCGACCGCGGAGTACTCGTAAGGCGGGATATGCAGCTTGCGAAGCCAAACCTCGCCTTCGTCGACGACCGCGTAGGCGTCGGTCATCTGCGCCTTGCCGCTCCGCAGCGCCTTCACCTCCGAGCCCCGCAGGACGATCCCCGCCTCCATTTTCTCGACCAGCTCGAATTTGTGGCGGGCGCGGCGGTTGGTGACGACATCGCCCGAAGCCGGCTCGCGCTTCTTCTTTGCTTTCTTGCTCATCCAGGCTCCTCCGCGGGCTCGCCGGCAACGTCGAGCTCGGCCCGACCCCGCGGCGCGTCGACCCCGGCGACCCGGACGGATATCGGATCGCCGAGTCGCACCCGCGCCCCCGACTCCCGCCCGACCAGCGCCACCTCGGCCTTGTCCAGCTGGAAGTACTCGCCCGGCAGCCGTCGCGCCGGCAGCATCCCCTCGTAGACGTCGCCGAGCTCGCCGCGGAAGGAGACGAAAGCGGCGGAGCGGATCACCCCGGAGACCTCGCCCTCGAAGACCGCGTCGAGCCCGTGCTCGCCGAGCTCGCGTTCGAGCAGGTAGGCGGCGCAGACGTCGTCGGCTTGGCGCTCGATCCGGGCCGACTCGCGCTCCCGGGCCGAGCTGTCGGCGGCGCCGTCGCGGGCCTGCGCCAGGGTCGGCGCCTCCTCCCCCTCGCCGAGCAGAGCCAGCAGCGCCCGGTGGCAGACGAGGTCGGGATAGCGGCGGATCGGCGAGGTGAAGTGGCAGTAGGCAGAACTGCCGAGCCCGGCGTGGCCGACGTTCCGCTCGCTGTAATAAGCCTGCTTCAGGGATCGGAGCACTAGAGAGGTATACGCGTCGCGGCCGTGCCCGCGTCGCCTCGCCTCCTGCAGCGCCAGCCGGCTCGCTTCCGCCGCCACCCGCCCCGCCTCGCGCGGCGCCAGCCCCTGCCGCAGCGGCGGCGTCGGCACCCCGAGCGCCGCCAGCTGTTCGAGCAGGCGCTCGATCCGCGCCGCGTCGGGCTGGGCGTGGACGCGGTAGATCGCCGGCACCCGCTCGCGCTCCAGCAGCTGCGCGACCTGCTCGTTGTTGAGGATCATCAGCCGCTCGATCAGCCGGTGGGCCTCGGTCTGGGCGACGCCGTGGGCGCGGACGACGTTGCCCTCGACGTCGAACTCGAACTCCGGCTCGGAGGATTCGACATCGAGGCTGCTGGAGCCGCGCTGCTCGCCGAGCCCGGCGGCGACAGCGCGGGCGGCGGCAAGCGGTTCGGCGACCTCGGCCGGCGGCTGCCGCCGGCCGGCGAAGATGTCATCGAGCTGGTCGTAGTTGAGGCGAACGTCGGAGCGGATGCGGCTGCGGTAGAAGCGCGCCCGCTTCGGCACCATCCCGGCGTCGAGCTCGACCTCGGTCGTCACCGCCAGCCGCTCGACGCCCGGTGCCAGGCTGCAGGCTTCGGAGGAGAGCGCGTGCGGCAGCATCGGCTCGACCGCGCCGGGGACGTAGGTGCTGTTGCCGCGCCGCCGCGCCTCCTGGTCGAGCAGCGAGCCGGGTTTGACGTGGGCGGCGACGTCGGCGATGTGGATCCAGACCCGGGCGCCGTCGTCCTCGCGCTGGGCGGAGACAGCGTCGTCGAAGTCGCGGGCCGTGGCCGGGTCGACGGTGAAGGTGGCGAGCGCGGTGAGGTCGCGCCGCGGGCCGCTTTCGCGCTCGGCCCACTTCGCCGCTTCCCGCGCTTCCCCCTCGATCGTCGGCCGGAAGCCGCGGAAGCCGAGCTCCTCGCGCAGCAGTTCTTCGACGATCTCCCGGGCCGGCCGCTGCGCCTCGCGTTCGCGCGACCTCCGCTCCGAGCGCGCCTCTCCCCCGCGTCGGCTGCGCCGCCTTGGCGCCTCGGCCCGGCTGCGCTCGCGCCGGCCCCTGCCGCGACCGGGCATCAGCCGACCTGGCCGGCGAGGACGCCGAACGCGCGCTGCTTGGCCTCGTCGGCCGGGGTTTTGAGCTCGTCCTTCACCTTCACGTCCGGATGGATGCCATGGCTCGCTGCCAGGTTTACCCCTTTCGGCGTGAAGAACGCGCCGACCGAGAGCTTCAGCGCGCCGCCGTTGCTGAGGCTCTGCTCCTCTTGGAACAGCCCCTTGCCGTAGGAGCGGGTGCCGACGGTGGTGGCGCCCTCGTCGTCGGCCAGCGCCGCAGCGAGGATCTCGGCCGCCGAAGCGGTGCCGCCGTCGATCAGCACGACCACCGGCTGCTTCGCGATCCGCCCGGCGGAGGTCTTGTGGACGCTTTCTCCCTGGGTCCGCGATTTAGTGATCACCACGGTTTCGTCTGCGGGCAGGAAGAGGCTCGCGCAGAGCACCGCCTCGTCGAGCAGGCCGCCGGGGTTGTGGCGGAGGTCGAGGACGATCCCTTCCGCCCCCTCCTTCTGCACCTTCTTCAGCGCCTTCGCCAACTGCGCGTGGGCGCCTTCGCTGAAGCTGAGCAGGCGCACGTAGCCGAGCTTCTTCCCCTTCACGGTCTTGACGCTGCTGCTGACGTTCGGCAGCGAGACCTCGGCGCGGGTGATCGTCAGCTTCTCGACCTTGCCGGTCTTGCCGTCGCGGACGCCGATCGTCACCTGCGTCCCTTCCGGCCCCTTGATCAGCTTCGTCGCCTCGCTGCTGTTCTGGCCGGCGATCGATTCGCCTTCGACCGAGACGATCGTGTCGCCCGGTTCGATCCCGGCCGCGTCGGCGGGCGAGTGCTTGAAGACTTCGGCCACCCGCAGGCCCTTCTTCACCCCGATCACCGAAAGCCCGATCCCGGAGAAACGGCCTTCGATCTCCTGGTTGAAGCTTTCGAGCTTTTCCTGCGAGAAGTATTCGGAGTAGCGGTCCTCCTTGTTGCGTTTGCGCAGCTCCCTGACCATCCCCTGCAGCGAGGAGTTGCCGAGCTCCTGCGGGCCGACCGAGCGGTAGTAGTTGCCTTCGATCGCTTCGGCGGCTTCGGCGACCAGGCCGCTCGGTTCGTCGACGAACACATCGCGCAGCGGTTCGGGCAGGTTCCGCGGGTGGCCGCCGAGCCAGAGACCGGCGGCGAAGAGGGCGACCAGCGCTGCCGCGAAAGCGACGGCCCCGCGTGCGCTCACGCAGGCCTCAGACCTTGAGGAAGCGGCGCAGGGTGAGACCGGAGCCGATCGTCGAGACGACGATCGAGGCGGCGAAGAGGATCGCGATCAGCGCCGGGAAGGCGAGCGTCGAAGTGTTCTGCGCCGAGAGCACGCTGACCTTGTTGCTGAGCGGATCCACAACGGTGATCTTGCCGAGCCACAGGATCAGTATGGCCAGCGCGCCCCCCGCGAAGCCGACGACCACGCCCTCGATCATGAACGGCCAGCGGATGAACCAGCGGGTGGCGCCGACCAGGCGCATCACCTCGACCTCGCGGCGGCGGGTGTAGATCGAGAGCCGGATCGTGTTGCCGATCAGCATCAGCGAGGCGAGGACCAGGAGCGCCGTGATTACCGTGAGGATGATCTTCAGCGCGCTCGTCACCTGCTCGACCTTCTGCTGGCCGAAGGTGTTGTCGAATTCGTTGTTGATGATCGAGGAGATCGGCGCCCCGTTCGGCCCGTCGGGGAAGATCGCCTGCTGGATCGACGGCAGGTTGGCGGCGTCGTCGGGGATCACTTCGAAGCTGTTGGGGAGCGGGTTGTATTTCAGCTCTTCGACGATGCGCTTATCCTCAAGTTCGGATTCGAGCGTTTTCAGCGCCTCCGCTTTGCCGATGAACTTGACTTCGGTGACGTGCGGGATCCCTTCGATCTTGTGCTTGGTCGCGACGATTTCCTGTTTGGTCGCGTCCGGGAAGAGCGCGTACTGGACGCTCAGTTCGTTGCGCACTTCCTCGCTCTTGCCCTGGGCGGTCTGGAAGATCGGGATCAGCATCCCCAGCAGGACGACGGTGACGACGGTGGTCACGATCGCCGCCAGCGAGGGAGCGCCGTTGCGCTTCAGCGCGCGCAGGGCCTCCTGGAAGAAAAAGACGATCCGTCCCATCGCTAGCTCAGCTCGTCGTGGTGTGAGTGGCCGTTGGTCAGCTTCTCGCCCTCGGCGCCGACGCCAATCTCAGCCCGCATCCGCAGGCCGAATTCGGTCGTCGACTCCTCGGTGTAGCCGCCGGAGACCTCGTCGCGGACGACGCGGCCCTCGTAGAGCTCGACCACGCGCCGCTGCATGTTGTCCACCATCTCGCGGTCGTGGGTGACGACGACGACGGTGGTGCCGGTCTTGTTGATCCGGTAGAGCAGCTGCATGATCCCGATCGAGGTGACCGGGTCGAGGTTTCCGCTCGGCTCGTCGGCCAGCAGCAGCGGCGGGTGGTTGACGAAGGCGCGGGCGACGGAGACGCGCTGCTGCTCGCCGCCGGAGAGCTGGTCGGGGTAGCTGTGGAGCTTGGTCGAGAGGCCGACCAGGCGCAGCGTCGCCGGCACCTGCTCGCGGATTTCGGCGCGGCTGGCGCCGATCACCTGCAGCGCGTAGGCGACGTTGTCGTAGACGGTGCGGTTGGGCAGGAGCTTGAAGTCCTGGAAGACGGTGCCGATGTTGCGCCGCAGCTGTGGGATCTTCTTCTCCGGCAGCTGGCCGATGTCGCGGCCGGCGATCTTCACCGTGCCTTCGGTCGCGGTGAGCTCGCGGATCAGCATCTTGATCAGCGTCGACTTGCCGCAGCCGGTCGGGCCGACGAGGAAGACGAACTCGCCGCGGCCGATCCCCAGGGAGATCCGGTCGAGCGCCATGTGGCCGCCCGGATAGACCTTGGTGACCTGGTTCAGCTCGATGATCGGCGCGCGACGCCCGCGGGGGCGCCGCGGCTCGTCACTGCCGCGGTTGTTCTTCTTCGATCTGCGCATGCGTGGGTGCCTTCTGTGAGGACAGGGTTGCTCCTTCGCTCCCCCGACCCTGCAAGAAAGCGCCCACGCAGGCGATCTTTCAGATCGTTCTCAGTCGACCTGGAACGTGGTTCCCGCTCCTTCGTGATCTGCAGTCAATGTGCTGCTGCCTTTGTAGGTGCCACCGAAGAAGGCACCGACGAAGGGGCAGCCGTTGTCCAGTTCATAGAAGACGTTCCCGAGGTTGAAGTCGAGATCGACGTCGCCGGCTGCTGTGTTGTTTGTATACGTCAGCGTGCCGAGTTCGGCTTGGCCGGGCACTGTGAGATGACAGACGGGTTCCGATGTGACTTCGAAATCCATCTTCTGGTTATCCGGACAGACGATGTCCATGGAGCCGCTGACGACATCGGCTTCCTGTGTGTTGCCTGCATTCCAACGGAAGTCACAGCCGTTGTTTTTGACGTGCACGACTCTGATGCCGAGTTTGCAGCTTGTGCCGTAGTTCGGGACCACTGTCAAGGTTCCCGACGCGGCTTCCAGTTTGGCGTCAAAGCTCGGCCCGCATTTCATCGTGCCGAGCAGCGTGCCGAATTCGTGGGCTTCGCTGGTCGATCCTGTGACTGTCGCTGGAAAAGCACCGGCTGTGAAGACGCCGGCTTGGGCGCCGGTGGCACCCAACGCGCCGGTCGCGACCAGCGCCAGCATGGCCAGGCCGAGCAGTCTGAGTTGACGAGACAAATTCATCTTCTTCTCTCTTTGTTTGGAGTTCTCCCCTACCTCCAAGCTCAATCCATACAGGAATACGGCCCTATGATCAAGAATTACTTATCAATGGTTCGCTTTCCTGTCGAGGACGCGCTCGCGAACGACGCCGCGCGGCGCGACGGCCGGCGCCGAGCCGGTAGACGAAGAGGACCGCGATCGGGACGGCGGTGACGGCGGCGAAGACGAGGAAGATCAGCGAGCCGGTGTCGCTGCCGGCGCCGAGGGCGTGGAAGAGGCCGAGGACGTAGACGACGATCGTCGCCCGGTGCGCCGTTCGCCAGCGCTTGGCGCCGATGTGGCGTCGGAGGTAGAAGCTGAGGCCGAGCAGGAAGGCCAGGTAGGCGGCGATCACGCCGATGCCGTTCCAGAAGCGGTTGAGGCTGAGGACGAAGGGGATCGCGACCCCCGCCACGCCCGGTTTCAGCCAGGGGTCGGCGAGGACGGCGACGACGTGGATGCCGATCGCCACCAGGGCGGCGAGCGCGGTCTGCTCGTGCAGCGCCCGCATCGTCTTCGTGAACTGCGGATCGCGCAGCGGCTTGCCGGCCATCGTCAAGCCGAGGAAGACAGAGGCCGTCACCAGGACGATGGCGACCATCGCCGAGCTGCGGCTGACGATCCACCAGCCCTGGGTCGAGAGGGTGTGCGGAATCGCTTCGATCACGAGCTCGAGGTGACGACCGGCGGCACTTCTTCGACTTCGGGTTCGACGTATTCGTATTCGGGTTCCGGTTCGACGTATTCCGGTTCGGGTTCGACGTATTCAGCTTCCGGTTCGGCGTATTCGCCGGATGCTTCTTCCGGTTCGGTCGTGTCGGTCTTCGTTTCAGTCGCCGCCGGCCGTGCCTTCCGCGTCGCCTGCGTCTTCCCGGCCGACGTGCTCGCATTGGCGCTGAGCTCGAAGGTGAGGACGACGAAAAGGACGACGAACAGGGACAGAGAGCCGATGACGACTGCGCGGGGGCGCGGAGTGGTCATCTTTCGAGGATTCGCCAGGTCCCTAAATCTCCCCTGAAGTAAAAGGAGATTTTGCTAAGGCTTTACCTGGGCCGAGCACGGTGCTTTATCCCCGTATAGCGAGGAAAAGGCACCCCCACTCACGGGAAGACGGTCTCGCCGGTCTCCTGGTCGACGACCGAGATCGCCACCGCGGGGCAGGCTTCGGCGGCCTCGATGATCAGGTCGTCAGGACCGGTGCCGATGACGACGGCGGTGTCGTCGAGGCGGAAGACCTGCGGGGCGATCTCGACGCAGTCGCCGTGAGCGCTGCACTCGTCTGGGTCGACTACCGGTACGTAGGTCATGCCGGCACCTCCTCTTCTTCGCGGGCGGCCTGGTGGCCGGCCTCGATTCGTTTACGCAGAGCTGGAATCGACCGCGGGCGGGCGACGGTGAGGCCGGCGACGGGCCGTCCCTCGCGGAGGAAGACCGCTTCGAAATCGCGCGAGCCCGGGTCGCCCTCGACCAGCACCGCGTCGCCGAGGTGCGGGTGGCCCACCGACTGGACGCGGACCCCGTACTGGTCGCTCCAGAAGCTCGGCAGCGGCGGCGTCCCCGCCTCCTCGCCGAGCATCGCTCGGGCCGCAGCGGCGCCCTGCCAGGCGGCGGCGTCCCAGTGCTCGGTTCTGGCGTGGACGCCGAAGCGATGATCGAAGGGGATCGAGGCGTCGCCGGCGGCGAAGACGCCCGGCAGTGCCGTCCGCCCTCCCTCGTCGACCTCGACGCCCCGCTCCCCAAGGCCGCTTCCGGCCAGCCAGCCCGTTGCCGGGACGGTGCCGATCCCGGCGACCACGAGGTCGCAGTCGACCGCGGTGCCGTCGGCGAGCTGGAGCTGCTCGACCCGGCCCTCGCCGCGGGCGCCCTCCAGCAGCGCCCCGGCCAGCAGCCGCACTCCCTCTTCCTGGTGCAGGCCCGCGAACCAGCGGCCGAGCTCGGCGCCGAGGATCGGTGCCAGCGGCACCTCCATCGCCTCAATCATGGTCACCTCAGCGCCGAGCCCGAGCGCGGTCGCCGCCACCTCCTGGCCGATGAAACCCGCGCCGACAATCGCCAGCCTGGCCCCAGGAACCAGTTCCGCCCGCAAGCGGCGGGCGTCGGCGAGGGTGCGGAGGTAGTGGACGTTCTCGAAGCCTTCGAGGAACGGCAGTCGCCGCGGCTCGCCACCGCTGGCGATCAGCAGCTTGCCGTAGGGCACCGGCTCGCCCTCGGCGAGAAAGACCAGCCGCGCACCCGGCTCCAGCCCGGCGGCCCGGCTCCCGAGCACCAGCTCGACCTCGTTCTCGGTGTACCAGTCGGCGGGACGGAAGCCAACGCTCGCCTCCTCGACGCCGCCGGCGAGGACGCCCTTGGAGAGCGGCGGCCGGTCGTACGGCGGCTCGCTCTCAGCACAAAGCATCCGCACCGGCCCTTCGTAGCCGCGTCGCCGCAGCGTCTCGGCGCAGCGCTGGCCGGCGAGACCGCCGCCGACGATCAGAACGCCGAGGTCCGAACCGTTTGACGAAGCCTTCATCACGCCTCCTCGAGGACAGGGGTCGGGACATGGGAGCGCCGGTCGGCCGGCAGCGCCCGCTGCGGCCGCGGCTGCGCCGCCCGGGCCTGCCTCTTGGCCCGGCCGGAGAGGACGCGGTAGACGAAGAGGCCGCCGATGACCGGGGTGGTCAGCATCACCCACCAGCGGAACCAGACCGCGGAGGCGTCGCTGCCCGCGCCGAGGGCGTGCACGAGGCCGAGCAGCCAGACCACGATCGTCGCCCGGTGCGCCTTGCGCCAGATCTTGGCGCCGATGCGGCGGCGGACGTAGTAGCTGAGCCCGAGCAGCGCCGCCAGGTAGCCGCCGATGATGCCGAGCCCGGTGAAGGCGGTTTTGAAGCTCATCACGAACGGCACCGCGACGCCGGCGACGCCCGGGTGCAGCCAGGGGTCGCCGAGCAGGGCGATGCCGTGGACGGCGATCGCGACCAGCCCCGCGAGGGCGGTCTGCTCGTGCACAGCCATCAGCTTCTTCGAGAGGCCCGGGCGGCGCATCACCTTGCCCGCCATCGCCAGGCCGAGGAAGACCGAGACCGTGACCAGGACCAGCGCGACCAGGCCCGAGGCGCGGCTGGCCAGCCACCAGCCGTGGCTCTGGATCACTTCGGCGGCACCGGCGGCGCCGCTGGAGGAGGTGACGATCGCCGCGGTCATCTCGACACCTCGGGAAGGCGGATTCGGGGTGCGACCGCCAGCGGCCCGACCAGCTCGACCCGGCCGCTGTCGTGGATCAGCAGGCCGCCGCGCTCGGCGAGGATCTCGCGCCCGCGCTCGGGCCCCGAGAGCAGCGCCGCCTTCGAGAGCGTCTCCGCCTCCAGGGCGCTGTCGCCGAGCGCGGTGGCGCCGACGAGGCCGGTCCAGGCCGGCTCGCCGGTGGCGGGGTCGAGCAGGTGGTGGGCGAAGCGACCGTGCTCGTCGCGCCAGATCCGCACGTTGATGCCCGAGGTGGCGACACCGCCGGTGCCGAGCCGCAGCACGTGGGCGTGCTCGCCGCTGATCGGGTGTTCGACGAAGACCTCATAGGGATGGACGAGGGCACCGGCGCCGCCGATGCGGATGTCGCCGCCGCAGTCGACGATGAAGCGCGAGTAGCCGCGCAGGCTGGCGGCGAGCATGTCGGCGGCGAGGCCCTTGCCGGTGCCGCCGGTGTCGAAGCGCAGGCCGGGGGGCCGGATGACCTCACCCGCCTCGTCGTCGACCTGAAAGCCGCGCCAGCGCTGCTCGGGGCGCGGGCTCGCCGGCCGCCGCGCGGGCGCGTCGGCGAGCGCCTCGCCCAGCGGCAGACCTGCCATCCCGGCGCGCGAGGCGACGTAGCCGGCCTGCTCGATCTCCCCGACCAGGGTCGGGTCGACGAGGCCGCCGCTGCGCTCTGCGGCGAAGAGCCCCGCCTCGATCGCCCGCCGCATCAGCTCCGAGGCGGGGACCCGCTCCCGCGGGTCGGCGTTGAGGTGGGAGAGCTCGCTGTCGGGCTTGAAGCGCGAGAGCGTCGCGTCGAAGTCTTCGACGAAGCGTCGCCCCTGCTCGGCGGCCACCGCCGCCGGCGCCATCCCCGGCCCGGGCTCGCCGATCAGCAGCCGCACATGGCTGCCCATCGCATCGAAGGTGAGGTCGTGTTCGCCCATCAGGAGGCTCCCGTCGTCACCGCGGCGCCGGAGGAGTAGGAGGAGCTGCTGATCGGGCCGCTGCTGGCCGTGTTGCGGCCAGGGCTGGGGACGATCGTCGTCACCACCCGCCGCTTGACCACCTTGCGTACCTGCACCGTCTGCGCCGTCGGCCGGTTCGCCTGCTGTTCGAGCGAAAAGCGGTAGACGAGCAGGGCGAAAAGCGCGGCGAAGAGAAGGATCGAGCCCCAGAAGACGAGGCTCGCCCATGGACGTCTGGCGGCGGGCCTAGTCATCGCCGCCACCTCCGCCACCGTCGCCCTGCTCAACCTCGCCGCCACCTCCGCCCGCGCCGCTGGCGCCGGTGGTCACCGGGACCGCTTCGCTGCCGCTGCTGCTCGATCCCGTCGAGACGGGAGCGGATTCGGCCCCGGTGCCGCTGGAGCCGGTCGTAACCGCTTCGGTTTCGGTGCCGGTGCTGCTCGAGCCGGTCGAGACCGGGGCGTATTCGCTGCCGCCGGCCGCGCCGCTGCTTCCGGTCGTCACCGCGGCGCTTCCGCCGGCGGTGCCGGCGGCGCCGGCCACCCCGCCGGCGCCCGCCGGCGGGTGCTTCGGCTTCGCGTGCTTGGTGACGTGGATCGTGCGGTGGATGACCTTGGTGTGGACCAGCGGCCGGTCGGCGACCGGCTTGCTCGGCGCCTGGCCTCCCTGGCTCAGGGCCAGCCCACCCAGACCGCCGAGGCCGATCACGGTGGCCCCGGCTGCGACTTTGGCTTTGACGTTCTTCACGGCGTTCCCCCTCTTGGAAGCTTGCGATCGCAGTCTGCGCGCCTCGCCTGCAAGAGCGGGAAAGCGCCGGGTAAAGCCCTGGCAAAACCTCTCCCCTGCTCCCGGAAATGCCCGCAGGGGGCCGTACAGTGGACTCATGCCACCCCAGTCCCCAGGCGGCCGCATCCTCGTCGTCGAGGACGAGGAATCGATCTCCCAGCCGTTCGCGGAGGCGCTGCGGCGGGCCGGCTTCGAGGCCGTCGTCACCGGCACCGCCGCCGGCGCGATCGAGCTCGCCGACTCCGAGGAACCGGACCTGGTGATGCTCGACCTCGCCCTCCCCGACGGCGACGGCCGCGACGTCTGCCGCGAGCTGCGCCGCCGCTCCGACGTGCCGATCGTGATGCTGACCGCCCGCGGGACCGAGATGGACAAGATCGTCGGCCTCGAGCTCGGCGCCGACGACTACGTCGTCAAGCCCTTCAGCGCCGCCGAGGTGATCTCCCGCATCCGCGCCGTCCTGCGCCGCAGCGCCCCGCGCGAAAACGGCTCCGGCGAGAAGGCGAAGCCGGTGCGGGTCGGTGAGGTCGAGCTCGACCCAGCCGCGCGGATCGCCCGCATCCGCGGCGAGGAGCTGGAGCTTTCGCGCAAGGAGTTCGACCTGCTGGCGGTGCTGATGCGAAACGGCGGCCGCGTCGTCACCCGCGAGGACCTGATGTCGGAGGTCTGGGACACCAACTGGTTCGGCTCGACCAAGACCCTCGACGTCCACATCGGCTGGCTTCGGCGCAAGCTCGACGACGACCCCGCCGACCCGACCTACATCGAGACGGTCCGCGGCGTCGGCTTCCGCTTCGCCGCCGCGGAGGACGAGGACCCGGACCGCTGAGCCTCCGCGCGACCCTCCTGCTGGCACTGGCCTACGTCCTGCTGCTGGCGCTGATCGCCTTCGGCGTGCCGCTGGCGCTGAGCCTGCGGGACCGCGTCGACAGCGAGGTCAAGGGCCAGGCGCGCAGCCAGGCGGAGGTGGTGGCGACCAGCGCCACCGAGTTCGTCGAACCGCCGCAGCCGCTGCCGCTGCGCCGGATCGCCGAGAAATCGGCCGAGAGCGTCCGCGGCCGGGTGATCGTCGTCGACGCCGAAGGGCGCCTGCTCGCCGACTCCGCCGGGGCGCCGGTCGGGCGCAGCTACGACGACCGGCCCGAGGTGGAAGCGGCGCTCGGCGGGACGGGCGAGCAGATTACCCGCGACAGCGAAACCCTCGGGGAAGAAATCCTCGCCACCTCGGTGCCGATCCTCGATCGCGGGCACCCGATCGGCGCGGTGCGGATCACCCAGAGCATCGACGCCGTGCACCGGGCGGTGAAGACCTCGATCCTCGACATCGCCGCCTTGGCGGGCATCGTCCTGCTGTTGGGCCTCGTCGCCGGTGCCCTGATCGCCCAGCAGATCGCGCGGCCGATCCGCCGCCTCGACGCCGCTGCCCGCCGCGTCGCCGACGGCGACCTCGACACCACCGTCGCGGTCGAGGGCAGCACCGAGCAGCGCTCGCTCGCCCGCGCCTTCAACGAGATGACGGGGCGGATCAAGCGGCTGCTGCGGGTGCAGCAGGACTTCGTCGCCGACGCCTCCCACCAGCTGCGGACGCCGCTGACGGGGCTGCGCCTGCGCCTCGAGGGCCTGGCGGAACGCTTCCGCGGCCAGCCGCCGGTGGCGAGCGAGCTCGACGCGGCGATGGGCGAGATCGACCGCCTCTCGCTGATCGTCGACGAGCTGCTGATCCTCAGCCGCGCCGGCGAGCACGAACTGCCCGGCGAGCGAATCGACCTCCACGCCGCGGTCGAACGGGCGGCCTCGCGCTGGCGCGCAGCAGCGGCCGAGCACGGGATCGAGCTCGAGCTCGCCGGCGGAGCGGGCGGCGAGGGCTGGTGCGCCGGGCCCGACCTCGAGCGCGCGCTCGACTCGCTGATCGAGAACGCCCTCACCTACTCCCGCGCGGGCTCTTCGGTCGTGCTCGAAGCCGCGCCCGGGCGGATCGCCGTGCTCGACGAGGGACCGGGGCTCGCGCCCGGCGAGGAGGAGATGGTCTTCGAACGCTTCAGCCGCGGCAGCGCCGGGCGCCAGGGGGCGAAGGGCACCGGCCTCGGCCTGGCGATCGCCCGCGAGCTGGCCCGTCAGTGGGGCGGCGAGGTGCGGCTGCGCAACCGTGACGGGGGCGGCTTGACGGCGACGATCGAACTCGCCCCGGCGGAGGTGCGCTCGTGAGCCTGCCGGCAACCGCGAAGTGGGTCCTGCTCGCCCTGCTCGGCCTGGCGATCGCGATCGGGGTGGCGGTCGCCGCCGCCAACCTGACCAGCCAGCAGATCGGCATCGCCTCCGAATCGGTCTCGGCGGGCGACGCGCTGGCGCCCGCGCTCAGCGTCCCCGGCGAACGGCCGCCCTCCGGCCCCGGACACGACCATGGCCCCGAGGAAGAACCATCGACCACGCCCTCCGAATCGACTCCGACGACGGGAGAAGAACCCGCCCCGCCGTCCCGGGAAACCGGCGAACCGCAGGGCGAAACCGGCGGCGACGACTCCGGCGGGCACGGCTCCGACGGCGACGACTAAGCCGCGAAGCCTCACGCCGGCTAGACGGCGATCGCCGTCTCCTCGACGCGAGCGGGCTGCGGCATGCTCAGCGGCCGCGCGCTCGCCTCCACCTGGGTGACGGGGAGATCGACCGCCCGCCGCAGCCGCGCCGGCAGGCCGACCGCCAGCCAGCGGGAGAGCGTTCGCGGCAGGACCGAGACGACGACCTCGTCGAACCCGCGAGCGTGGAGCGCGTCGCCGACCGCGGCGAAGGGATCCGGGTCGCCGACGATCGTCTCCTCCAGCTCCAGGCCGCTCTCACGCATGCGGCCCGCGGCGTGCTCGGCCCGGATGACCGCATCGGACCAGCCGGCTTTCATGTCAGCCGCCCAGGAGAGGCCATGCGGCACCGCCGGCACCAACAGGGTGAAGCTGGCCGGCGATCTGGCGGCGCGTCGGTGCAAGGCCGCGATCAGCTCCGGCGAGTCGGCGGTGCGGTTGGCGACTACCAGAATTTTCTGCTTGCTCGAAATCACGTTCAGTCCTCCTCGGTGAAGTTGGTTCCGCCTACGCCGCCGCTGGCACGGGTGACGATCGGCGGCCGCGTCTGATGCAGCGCTGCGTTCTGAGTTGCCCGGACGGCGGCGGCGCCACTGGCGCTAGTCACCAAAGGCGACGATCCGTTGACGCTCGCCACCTGCTGCGCCGGCATTCCGGGATTGGTCCCCAGCGCAACCCCACCGAGCGCCCCCAACCCGACGACAGTGGCGCCGGCTGCGATCTTGGCTCTGCGGTTGGTCATCTCACGTTCCTTTCCAAGGGTTACGGAGACAGCTTGCTCCGGGTTCGGCAAAGGAAGCGAAAAGCGACCTAAAAGTCGCGTGAAAACTTCTAGCGGAGTGAGAGGCAAGCTTCTGTCTGATGAAATGTTTAAGCTGTATATATGAGCAGTTTGGAAGCGAGACAGAAACGCATCTGGTCAAGCGGTGGCGTTGCTCTGTTGCTCATCCTGAGCTGCGTGGAGTGGCCCTACTCGCCAAAGGTCTCTATCCCGTTGACCTGCCCGCAGTGAGGAACCCCGACTTCGTCGACATCGTCTTCCACAACCGCGCCGTTCTTTGGACCACGCGGCTCGTCCTTGTCTTCGGGGGAGTGTTCATCGTGGTGTCGATCGGCATCCGCCTGAAGAACGGCGAGTTGTTGAAACGGGCAGGCCCCTTCTAGATCTCGGAGAACACGCTCGGAGAGGTCGAAGGGCGAATCGACCTTTGGCGTGCCGCCGCGGTCGTGAGTCAGGAGGAAGTTGCCGAGCTCACCGAACGCTTGGAGGAGTCGGACAAACTGATCAAGCAGTTCCGCACTGTATTCGCATCAGGATCTATCCTCGGAAAGGAGCACTCATGACTCACGCGGAGCTAGATAAAGAGGCCGAGAGACTCCTGAGACGGAACGAGGCGGCGATCCAACGAGCCAGAAACCGCTCCGAACGCCTCACTCGCACCGCAGAACGCTCAGATCCCGCCCTGGAGCGGGCGCTCGAAAGGCTTCGCCAGAGCGTGCGCTAGCCGATCGCGACCATGCGCTCGATCGGGATGCGGGCACGCTCGGCTATCTCCGGCGGCACGCTGACCTCGAACTTCATCTCCTGCAACCCGTCGCGGAGCTTCGGCAGGGTGATCATCTTCATGTACTTGCAGAAGGCCATCCGGTTGGCCTCGATCAGGTTGGCGCGCGGCGCCGCCTGCTGCAGGGGGTAGAGCATTCCGTTCTCGGTGGCGACGATGAACTCGCCGTCCGGGTGTGCTTCGACGTGCTTCTGCATCCCGGAGGTCGAGAGCATGTGGACGCCCTCGGGGTCGATGTCACCTGAAGCGACGTACTCCATCGCCTGGGTCGAGCAGCCGCACTCGGGGTGGATCAGGAACTCAGCGTTCGGGTGTTCCTCACGGGTGCGGGCGATGTCGAGCGGTTTGATCCCGGCGTGGACGTGGCACTCGCCGTCCCAGATGTGGAAGTTGCCGCGGCGCCCGGGTTCATCGACCAGGCCCGTCTCCCGCTCGACGAAGGCGCCGAGCCACATGTCGGGGCCGAAGAGAATCTCCTGCTCGGGCCCGTGCTCCTCCCAGATGTGGCGGACCACGTCGACGGCGTTGGAGGAGGTGACGCAGTAGTCGGTCTCCGCCTTCACCTCGGCGGAGGTGTTGACGTACATGACGACCAGCGCACCGGGGTGTTCGGCCTTCCAGGCGCGCAGCTGGTCGGCGGTGATCGAGTCGGCGAGCGAGCAGCCGGCGTCGAGGTCGGGGATCAGCACCGTCTTCTGCGGCGAAAGGATCGAGGCGGTCTCGGCCATGAAGTGGACGCCGCAGAAGGCGATCACCTCGGCGTCGGTCTCGGCGGCCTGTCGCGAGAGCCCGAGCGAATCGCCGAGGTAGTGGGCGACGTCCTGGATCTCGGGCAGCTCGTAGTTGTGGGCGAGGATGACCGCGTTGCGCTGCTGCGCAAGCGCGCGGACTTCCTCGCTGATCTCAGCGATCTCCTCCGGGCTCAGCTCCGGTCCGAAAGTGGGTTGGATCGTCGGGAGCTCCTGCATGAGCCCTCTCTTTCCTGATGTTCGCCGGCGGGACCCACGTCCGGACCGGTCGAATGAACGTCCCTGAAGTCTAGACGACAGAAGCGTCCGTCTAGCCTTCTTCGCCATGCCCGAGCTGCCCGAGGTCGAGATCGTCGCCCGTCGCCTGCAGAGCGCTCTCGCCGGAGCCGAGGTGGAATCGGCGCTGGCGCCGGGGATGAACGTGATGAAGACCTTCGACCCGCCGCTGGAAGCGCTGGTCGGCCGTGAGATCACCGGCGTACGCCGGATCGGCAAGATGCCCGTCGTCGAGTTCGGCGACCTGGCGCTCTTGATCCACCTGATGTCGGCGGGACGCCTGCGGGTCTTCGACAAACGCGCCTCGCTCAAAGACAAAGCCTCGCGGGTGCTGATCCGCCTCACCGACGGTCGCGAGCTGCGCCTGCGCGAGTACGGGACCAAGCAGCGCGCCTGGGCGAAGCTGCTGCCGGTCGAGGCGGTCGCCGAGGACGAGATGGTCACGAGCCTCGGCCCCGAAGCCTGGCCCCCTCCCCCGCTCGACCAGTTCGCCGCCGCGATCGACAAGCCCCGCCACCTCCACCCCCTCCTCCGCCACCAGAAAGACATCGCCGGGATCGGCCGCTCTTGGGTGGACGAGATCCTCTGGGAGGCCCGCCTCTCCCCCTTCAAGAAAGGCTCGGAACTCAACCCCCCCGAGGTGGAGCAACTCCACACCGCCCTCCACGTCCTCGGCGACGCAATCGACCACTACGAGCAGACGATCGGGCCGGAAGTCCCTGACAAAGTCCCGATGCCGCTGAAGATCCACAAACATGAGGGTGAGCCCTGCCCCCGCTGCGGCACGACGATCGAGGCCGTCTTCTTCTCAGAACACCAGACGAACTACTGCCCCCAGGAGCAGACCGGCGGCCGCATTCTTAAAGACCGGCGCCTCTCGAAACTTCTGAAGTAGGTGAAGGGAGCCGGGGGTGGGGTCCGGCGGACAACAGCGGGGAGGGTCCGGCGGACCCCACCCCCGGCTCCTGTGACCGTCAGCTCAGCTCGACGAGCATCGAGAAATCGAGCGTTGGGGCAGAGTGGGTCAGGGCGCCGACGGAGATGAACTCGACGCCGGTTTCGGCGATCTCGCGCACGTTCTCCAGGGTCACTCCGCCCGAGGCCTCAAGCGAGACGCCGTCCTCTCCGGCGGTTTGATCGCGCAGGGCCACCGCTTCGCGCATCGACTCCGGGCTCATGTTGTCGAGCAGAAGGCGATCGACCCCGGTCCCCAGCGCGTACGCGGCTTCGTCGAGGTCCCGGACCTCCACCTCGATTGCCATCTCCGGCTGCGCGTTGCGGGCTGCGTACACAGCTTTCGCCAGGCCGCCCGCGGCGGCGATGTGGTTCTCCTTGATCAGGATCGCGTCGTAGAGGCCCATCCGGTGGTTGATGCCGCCGGCGGCAGCGACCGCCGCCTTCTCGAGGCGCCGCAAGCCCGGCGTCGTCTTGCGGGTGTCGAGGATCGTCGTCCCGGTCCCGACCACGGCCTCGGCGTAGCGGGCGGTGATCGTCGCCACCCCGGAAAGGTGGCCGAGGAAGTTGATCGCGGTCCGCTCGGCCGCAAGCAGCGCCCGCGCCGAGCCGCTCGCCAGCAGCACGTCGGCCGGCACCTCCTCGCGCCACTGTCCCTCGACGACGAGGCTGTCGACGTGCTCGACGCCGCACTGGCGCATCGTCTCGGCCACCAGCGCCAGCCCGAAGACGACGCCCGGCTCTTTCTGCACGATCCGGGCCCGTGCCTGGGTCCCCTCCGGGACCGTCGCCTCCGCAGTGACGTCCCCGTCCCCCAGGTCCTCGGCCAGCGCCCGCGCGACCAGCTCCTCGACTTCAGCCGCCAACTCGGTCATCGCGCCACCCTAACGAGCCGACGATTTCCCACCCATGAGGGGGTAAATCGTCGGTTCGATCTCACGTTTAGCCCGCCCGCCACGTTTAATCCCACAGAGTGACCGCGCTGCCGCCGTTTCAAACCGTTCTGGACGACCATGCCAAGGCCGTGATGGCGATCTTGCACGGCGCGGTCGGGCGCGACGGTGCCGAGGACTGCTTCCAGGAGACCTTCCTCGCCGCCCTGCGCGCCTACCCGAAGCTGGAGGACGCGAGCAACCTGCGCGGCTGGCTGCTGACGATCGCCCACCGCAAGGCGATCGACCACCACCGTGCCCGCGGGCGGAACCCGGTTCCCGTCGCCGAGGTGGCGGAGGTCGCAGTCGAGGACGGAATCCCCGCCCGCGACGAGCAACTCTGGGCGGCGGTCGGCGGCCTGCCGCCGAAGCAGCGGGCGGCGGTGGCGCTGCGCTACGGCAGCGATCTCCCCCACAGCGAGATCGCTGCTGCGCTCGGCTGCTCGCCGGAGGCGGCGCGGCGCAACCTGCACGAGGGACTGAAGCGACTGAGAAAGGAGCTGGCATGAGCACGAGCGTCGACACCGCAATCGATCGGTTCACGGCACGGGCGGCCGAGGAGGGCATGCTTGACGTCGCCTACACCCGCGCCGACTCGCCCTTCGGGCCGCTGCTGCTGGCGAAGACGAAGCGCGGCCTGGTCCGGGTCGGACTGCCGAACCAGGACACCGACGAGCTGCTCGTCGACCTCGCCGAGCGGGTCTCGCCGCGGGTGCTGGAGGCGCCGCAGGCGCTGGACGAGGCGCGCCGCGAGCTCGACCTCTACTTCGAGGGCAAGCTCGACAGCTTCGACCTGCCGCTTGACTGGCGCCTCAGCGGCGGCTTCCGCCAGCGGGTCCTGCGGGCGATCAACCGCATCCCCTACGGTCAGACCCGCAGCTACACCGAGATGGCCCGCAAAGCCGGCAACGAGCGAGCCGTCCGCGCGGCCGGCACCGCCTGCGGCAGCAATCCGATCCCGCTCGTCGTCCCCTGCCACCGGGTCCTGCGCACCGGCGGCGCCCTCGGCGGCTACGGCGGCGGCCTGCCGATGAAGGAAGCCTTGCTGCAGCTCGAGGGCGTACTGGACGAAAGTCCAGCTTCCTAAACGGCTCCGCCAAAGGCTCCGATGAGGGAGCCATGCGGAAACTCCCGATCCTGCTGGTCCTGCTGCTCGCCTCGCTGCTGCTGCTTGCCGCAGCCGCCTCGGCTCACGCGGCGACCCTGCCCGCGCCTGCGCCGGGCGCGCTTTTCGTCACCCAGGCAGACGAAGAAGAAGAAGCGGACGACGCCGAAGCCGACGATCAGGGCGAAGACGAAGCGGTTGAGGTCGAAGAAGTCGAGGACGAAGGCGAAGACGAAAGCTGCGAAGCCGAAGACCCCGAAGACGAAGAGCTCTGCAAGGAAATCGAAGCCGAAGAAGAAGCCGAACGGCACCACGCGAGGCGGCAGGGGAAGGGCGCGCACCGCAAGGGCCGCTCACACCATCGCCGCCACCACCGGTCGCGGCACCACCGCGCTAGTCGAGCAGCTCACCCAGCCAGGTAGCGGCATCGCGCAGGTGCGTGGGGTCGATCTGGTGCCCTAGCTCCGACTCGCGGTAGGTGAGGTCGAGCCCGCCCGCCTCGACCAGCTCACGGGCGCGGTGGGCGAACTCGACGCCGATCACCGGGTCGTTGCGGCCGTGGCTGATGAAGACGCGGGTGCCGGTGCGGTCGGCGAAGCTCGGCTCCCACCCCTCGACGGTGGGCACGAAGCCGCTGAAGGCGAGGATCCCGGCTGGCGCCGGCCGCTCGGCGCTGAGGCCCGTCGCGTAGCTCATCACCGCGCCCATCGAGAAGCCGCCGAGCACGGTGCGCTCGGGGCCGATCCCGGTCCCCTCCCAGAGCCGGTCGTGGAGGTCGACCAGGGCGGCGCGGGCAGCCTCGAAGGTCGCGGGGTCGGGGTAGCCGACCCGCGGCACCAGGTACCAGTGGTAGCCGGGCGAACCCGGCAGCTGCAGCGGCGCCCGCGGCGTCACCACCCGCAGCCGCCGCTCGGGATCGAGGAAGTCGGCGAGCCCGACCAGGTCGCGCTCGTCGGTGCCGCGGCCGTGATGGAGGACCAGCAGGCCCTCGGGATCGCCGGCGGCGGCGCGTTCGAGATGGAAGAGCGGCTCGGCCACGCCTAGTTCGCCGAGGCGGCGGCGGTCTTATTCAGGTAGTCGCGGACGAACTCGTCGAGGTCGCCGTCGAGCACCCGCTGCACGTCGCCGACCTCGTGCTCGGTCCGGTGGTCCTTGACCATCGTGTAGGGGTGCATCACATAGCTGCGGATCTGCGAGCCCCAGGCCACGTCTTTGACCTCGCCGCGCTGCTTGGCCAGCTCTTCGGAGCGTTTGCGCTCCTCCAGCTCGATCAGCCGCGAGCGCAGCAGCTGCATCGCCACGGCGCGGTTCTGCATCTGCGAACGCTCGTTCTGGCACTGGACGACGACGCCGGTAGGCAGGTGGGTGATCCGCACCGCCGAGTCGGTCTTGTTGACATGCTGGCCGCCGGCTCCGGAAGCGCGGTAGGTATCGATCCGCAGGTCGCCCTCGTCGATCTCGACCTCGACGTCTTCTTCGACCACCGGCCCGACTTCGACCTGGGCGAAGCTGGTGTGACGGCGGGCGGAGGAGTCGAAGGGGGAGATCCGGACCAGCCGGTGGACGCCGCGCTCGGCGGCGAAGAGGCCGTAGGCGTTCTCGCCGCGGGCGATGAAGGTGGCCGACTTCAGCCCGGCCTCCTCCCCCGCTGAGGCCTCGACCATCTCGACCGTGAAGCCGCGGCGTTCGGCCCAGCGCAGGTACATCCGCAGCAGGATCTCGGCCCAGTCCTGGGAGTCGGTGCCGCCCGCCCCGGCGTGGACGGTCACCACCGCGTCACCGGTGTCGTACTCGCCGCTGAACAGGCGCGCCTCCTCGAGCTCGGCCAGCCGCGCCTCGACCGAGCGCAGCTGCGCCTCCAGCTCGGCCGCCATCTCCTCGTCCTCGGCCGCCATTTCGGCCAGGTCGGTGAGGTCGGCAACGTCGGACTCCAAGCCGCGGAACGTCTCCAGGCGCTTCTGCGCCCGTGCATGAGCGGCAGAAGTCTTCGCGGCTGCCTCCTGGTCGTCCCAGAAGCCGGGCCGGCCCATCTCCCCCTCGAGCGCGGCGGCTTCCTTCTCTAGCCCTGCCGGGTCAAAGGTAGTCCGCGAGCAGGGACAGCTGCTCCCGGACGGCGGCCAGGCGAGGCGCGACGGGTTCGCTCTGAGTCTCGGCCATAAGCACAGGTTATTGGGGGCGCTCCTGTACAGGGGTCCGGGGGTCCTCTGAGGGAATTTGTCGCGCCCCTTCGGGGCCGGCTCCGGAAGATGCCGTCCTCCTATGGAGGACCCAGAATCAGATTGCATATCGCTTTGGACATTCCCTCAGAGGACCCCCGGACCCCTCCACAACACGCGGCTCGGGACGGCTGAGACACTGAAGCTTTCTCTAGAAGACAGCTCCCGTCCTTGAGCGTCTAACTGAGACTGTCGCCAGGAGGGGTGGGTGTCCTCTGGCCGACCGGCGTCCTCTTGCCGGCACAGATCACTTAGCGAGAGACGGCTACTTAAAGGCCGGCAACCCAGGGAGGTCAGAGGACACCCACCCTCCCTACAGGTGCGGTCTGAGCCCTAGTTCGTGGGCACGCGAGCCGTGATGATCCAGGTGGAAGCTGGGGCGTAGACGCCGTCGGGCCGCTCGAACTCGGCGATCGCGGCGCGGATCTTGGCGGCGATCTCGGGGCGGATCTCGTCGACGCGGTCGCCCCAGAGGCGGAGGATCTCGCCGGCCGGGCCCAGCGCCATGCCGAACTCGACCGCCTGGTCGAGGTCGGCGCCGACTTTCATCGGCAGGTCGCAGCGGCGCAGCCCGATCTCCTCGAAGCCGGCGATCTTCAGCTGTTCGGAGACCGTGTCGGCGTTGGCCATCGAGAAGGGGCCGGGACCGCAGGTCGGTTCCTCGGTCTCTTCCGGGTGCTCCAGGTAGTCGTCGACGATCTCCTCGGCGCGGCGGACCCACTCGTTGTCGAGCTTGCGGCGCCAGACCACGGCGGTGAAGCGTCCGCCGGGCTTCAGCGCCGCGCGGACGTTGCGCAGCGCCGCGACCGGGTTGGCGAAGAACATGATCCCCATCCGCGAGAAGGCATAATCGAATTCCTGCGGCAGCTGCAGCGTTTGCACGTCGGCGAGCCGGAACTCGACGTTGTCGAGGCCCGCTTCCTCGGCCTCCTTGGCCGCGGTCTCGATGAACGGCGGCGAGACGTCGACGCCGAGCGCCGATCCCTCCGGGCCGACCAGCTCGGCCAGCCGCTGGGTGGTGTCGCCGAAGCCGCAGCCGATGTCGATCGCCCGCTCGCCCGGCCGCGGCGGGTTCGACTGCATCGCCACCTCGCCGTGGGCGCCGAGGCCGCCGGTCGTCAGGTCGCGGTACTTGAGGAAGATCTCGAAAAGCGGCCCGCTCCAGGCCTCGGTCGCTTCGGCGTTGTCGGGAGCAACGGAGGACATGAAGCTCATCGTACGCCGAAGTGGGCGACTCGCAAAGCCTCTTCACGATCGTCAAAGGGGCGCCAGCTACGAATGCGGCGGTCCCGCAGCTCGAAGACCCAGGCCATCACTTCCTCGCCGGCAGGAGAACCGTCCTCCTCCCAATGCCAAGACCGCGTGATCAGCGCGACCGCTCGGTCGGTCTCCTCATAGAGCTCATCTAGAGCGATGGTCTGCTGTGCGCCACCGGGACTTTTCGTCGCCCAAAGCCGCGCCGCCTCGATCCCCTTGCGAAGGCCCCTACCCGAGTGCAGCTCAACTTCAGGATCGAGGACCCCTACGAAGGCGTCGAGATCCTGCTCGTTAAACGCCCGTATGAACTCGCGGACAGGGTCAGTCATCGACCTGAGGGCGTGGGACCAAGCAGGTCGGGGGACGCAGGGAGGGAGACAAGGGGAGCGCACATAAGTGCGTGACCCGCAGGCGACCGACCGAGGACCCCGAGGTGCGCCGGTCCCACGCCCTCAGGCGCCGTGGCACTTCTTGTACTTCTTGCCTGAGCCGCACCAACACGGGTCGTTGCGGCCGATGTTCTCTTTGTCGTCTTTGACGACGGTCTCGACCGTTTCGAAGCCGCCGCTGTTCGGCCCGGCGGCCTGCGCCGCGGCGACGTCGACGGCGCTTGCCCCGCTCGCGGCGGCGACCTCCTGCAGGGCCGAGGGCTGGTTCTCCAGCGTGCCGCCGGAGTAGGCGAGGGTCGTCGTATCACCGCCGCCGTTGCCGGCCACTGCGGCGCCCGCTTCGGGCTGGACTTCGATCTCGGCTCGGAAGACCAGCTTCGAGAACTCGTCCCAGATCGAGTGCAGCAGCTCTTCGAACATCTGGAAGCCCTCGTTTTTGTAGGCGACGAGGGGGTCGATCTGGGCGAAGCCGCGGAGGTGGATGCCTTCGCGGAGGTAGTCCATGTCGAAGAGGTGTTCGCGCCAGCGGTTGTCGATCACCTGCAGCAGGATCGAGCGCTCCAAGAAGCGCATCAGCTCCTCGCCGAGCTGCTCTTCGCGCTCGTCGTAGGCGCTCATCACGTCGTCGTCGAGGGATTCTTTGAGCTGCATGCGGTCGACCGTCTCCGGCGCCAGGTTGGCGACGTCGACGCTGACCGGCCAGATCTGGCGCAACTGCACCTCCAGCTCCTCCAGATCCCAGTCCTCGAGAATGTCGCTGGCGGTGTACTCGTCGACCAGCCGCTCGACCACTCCCTCGAGTTCGTCGCGGGCGTTCTCGGAGATGTCGCGCCCTTCGAGGATCTCGCGACGGTATTTATAGACGACGCGCCGCTGCTCGTTCATCACGTCGTCGTACTCGAGCACGCGTTTGCGGAGTAGGAAGTTCTGCTCCTCGACTTTCTTCTGGGCGTTCTCGACGGTTTTCGTCAGCATCTTCGCTTCCAGCGGCACTTCCTCGCCCTCGTCGCCGGTGGGGCCGAGTTTGTCGAGGATGTTGTAGATCCGGTCGCCGGCGAAGAGGCGGATCACGTCGTCTTCGGCGGAGAGGAAGAAGCGCGACTCGCCCGGGTCGCCCTGGCGGCCGGAGCGGCCGCGGAGCTGGTTGTCGATGCGGCGGGACTCGTGGCGCTCGGTGCCGCAGATGTAGAGGCCGCCGAGCTCGCGGACTTCTTCGGCCTCGGCCTTGCACTGCGGCTCCAGCTCGACCGTCTTCGCCGCCAGCGCCTCCTCGTAGCCCTCGCTCTCGTGGGTGATCCCCTGTTTTTTCAGCTCCGCGATCGCCAGGTGTTCGGGGTCGCCGCCGAGCTTGATGTCGACGCCGCGGCCGGCCATGTTGGTGGCGATCATCACCGCGCCCTTGCGACCGGCCTGGGCGATCAGCTCGCCCTCTCGTTCGGCGTGCTCGGGCTTGGCGTTGAGGACCGCGTGTTTGATCCCCTCGCGTTTGAGCGCACCGGAGATCATCTCCGAGACCTCGACCGAGACCGTGCCGACGAGGATCGGCTGGCCTTTTTCGTGGCGGCCGATGATCTCCGCCAGCACCGCCCCCCACTTGCCGTCTTTGGTCTTGAAGATCTGGTCGTTCTGGTCCTTGCGGACCATCGGTTTGTTGGTCGGGATCTCGACCACCGGCATCTCGTAGATCTTCATGAACTCGGTCGCCTCGGTGAGGGCGGTACCGGTCATCCCGGCGAGCTTGTCGTAGAGGCGGAAGTAGTTCTGCAGGGTGATCGTCGCCAGCGTCTGGTTCTCCTCGCGGATCGCCACGCCCTCCTTCGCCTCGACCGCCTGGTGCAGGCCCTCCGACCAGCGCCGGCCCTCGAGGATGCGGCCGGTGAACTCGTCGATGATCATCACCTCGCCGTCGATCACCGCGTAGTCGTCGTCCTTCTTGTAGAGCGACTCGGCCTTCAGCGCCTGGCTGAGGTGGTTGACGAGGCTGCCGTGCTCGCCGAGGTAGAGGTTGTCGACGCCGACGAAGTCCTCGGTGTTCTTGACGCCGCGCTCGGTCGGCGCCACCGTCTTGTGTTTCTCGTCGTACTCGTAGTCGTAGTCGACGTCGGAGGTGTCCTTCGACTCGCCCAGCGATTTCAGTTTCTGTTTGGCCGGCACGCCTTGCAGCTGCTTGGCCAGGCGGGCGAACGTGTAGTAGGTCTGCGCCGCCTGTTCGGGCTGGCCGGAGATGATCAGCGGCGTCCGCGCCTCGTCGATCAGGATGTTGTCGACCTCGTCCACGATCGCGAACTTGTGGTCGCGCTGGACGCACTGCTCGAGTGAGCCGGCCATGTTGTCGCGCAGGTAGTCGAAGCCGAACTCCGAGTTGGTCCCGTAGACGATGTCGCCCGCGTACTTGCGCTGGCGGGTGGCGTGGTCGTCGCCCTCCTGCAGGGCGGAGACGCTGACCCCGAGCGCCTCGTAGATCGGCGCCATCCATTCCGAGTCGCGGCGGGCCAGGTAGTCGTTGACGGTGACGACGTGGACGCTGTCGCCGGCCAGCGTGTTGAGGAAGACCGCCAGCGTCGCGGTCAGCGTCTTGCCCTCCCCCGTGCGCATCTCGGCGATCGCGCCCTCGTGCAGGACCATGCCGCCGATCAGCTGGACGTCGTAGTGGCGCTGGCCG
>Ga0068865_100000107_pt1 | contig 43014 bp, 41 predicted proteins | sample KBSMisM12_FD_75293 | JGI IMG/M metagenome (GOLD analysis project Ga0068865, IMG submission 75293) | Miscanthus rhizosphere microbial communities from Kellogg Biological Station, Michigan, USA - KBS Miscanthus M1-2 | ecosystem: Host-associated > Plants > Roots > Rhizosphere > Soil ...
AGAAGTCGGGTGGGCTGCGCGGCCTGTTGGCGCTCTCCAACAATTACGTCATCGCCGACGGCCGCAACGCGCCCTCCATCCGCATGGAGGCGTCTGGCGGTCAGGACGGCCATGCCTGGGAGGTCAGCGCCCGCGGCGGCTACGGGATCGACGACGGCACCGGCGACGGCGCGGAGGTCAAGGTGGACCCGACCGGCAAGCTCATCGGCAAGAACGCCATCACCGCCAAGGCCGGCGGCCCGCAGGGGATCGTCGCGGGGTCCTACGAGCTGCCGCTGGCCGGCGGCCGGCTGCGCGTCAACGGCCGCTACTTCACCAACGACTACAAGCTGCGCGAGACCGACGACTTCGAGATTCCCGCAGGCCAGCAGAACCGCGACCGGTTCCGCGACCAGGAAGACGACACCGAACTCGGCGCCCGCTACACGCGCGGCTTCGGCGCGCGGACGGACATCGAGCTGGTGGGCCTGCGCACGACCAAGGACGAGACGATCTCCGACACCTTCATCCAGCGCCCGGGGCCGACCGACGCCTTCGTCCTGGACCGCTACTCCACCGAGACCATCGGCCGGGGCGTGCTGAAGTTCCGGCAGACGCCGACGCTGTCCTGGGAGGCCGGCGGCGAGGCCGCCGACAACACCCTCGATTCCAAAACCCACCTCAGCGAGGACGGCGTCCCCATCCCGATTCCGGCCGCCAACGTGCAGGTGGAGGAGAAGCGCTGGGAAGTCTTCGTCAAGGCGATCTGGCAGGTGACGCCCACGGTGTCGATCGGCGGGGCCATCCGCCAGGAAGGCTCGACCATCACCTCGCGGGGCGACGTCAGCCTGGAGAAGACCCTGGGCTACACCAAGCCGCGCTTCGCAGTGACCTGGGCGCCCGACCAGGCGTGGCAGGTCCGCGCGCGGATCGAGAAGGAGGTCGGACAGCTGAACTTCGACGACTTCGTCGCCAAGTCCTCGCTGAACACCTCGACGGTCACCTCCGGCAACCCGGACATCAATCCACAGCAGGACTGGGTCGCCGAGATCGCCGTCGAGCGGCGGTTCTGGGGCGCAGGCTCGGTCGTGCTCACCGGGCGCCACTACAAGATCACCGACGCCGTCGATCGCGCGCCGATCTTCCTGCCGAACGGCGACTTCTTCGACGCCCCGGCCAACATCGGCAACGGGACCAAGGACGAGATCGCGCTGGAACTGACCGTGCCGCTCGACAAGCTGGGGCTGGCCGGCGCCCAGCTGAAGGGAAACGTCACCAAGCGCTGGTCCGAAGTGACCGATCCGACGACCCACGAGAAGCGGGAAATCTCCAACCTGCGGCCGCTGGAGTGGGAGGCCCACTTCACCCAGCCGCTGCCGCGCTGGCATGCCAACTGGGGGATCGATTTCCTCGACAACATGTGGCGCCAGACCACCTACCGGTCCGACGTCATCGAAACGGTGAAACTGAAGATCTACGTCGACCCCTACATCGAGTGGAAGCCACGGCCCGATCTGCAGATCCACCTGGAGATCCAGAACGCCGGCGCACGCGGCCTACGCGACACCCGCAAGGTCTACGCCGGCCCGCGCAACATCGCCCCGGTCGCCTTCATCGACGACCGCGACCAGCAGTTCGGCCAGATGATCTACCTGCGCGTCCGCAAGTACTTCGGCGGCTAGGACAGATCGACCTCAAGACCCTACCGCAGGTCGTCTCTTCGGAGCCCTCCTCCCCCTGTGGGAGGAGGTGTCAGGCGCATGCCTGACGGAGGTGGGGTCGCGATCCCCTCTCCGCACGAGGCGAAGCTGGTCGGCTCCGAGAGTTCTGAGAGACCCCACCTCCGACCCGCATACGCGGGCCACCTCCTCCCACAGGGGGAGGAGGACTCGCTTGAGACGCCCTGCTCGAATGTCGCTCGCCGTAGACCTATTCCGCCGCCGGCGCCGGCTTCGGCTCACGGGGCTCGGCGGGAAGCGCGTGGGTGTCGCTGGCGCCATGCGCCCAGTGCTTGAGGAACGGCGACAGGGCCAGGAACAGCACGCCGGCGGCGACGCCCCAGCTGCCGATCATCGTGAAGACGTGAACGTAGGTCGCCAGCGACTTGCTGGCGTCCAACACCTGGCCACCGATCGTCTCCGACGCCGTCGCCTGGGCGATCATCGCCGCCAGCACCTGGGCGCCGGACGTGCCCAGGAACCAGGTCGCCATCAGCGTGGCGATCAGCGTGGGCGGCGCCAGCTTGGTCATCTGGGAGAGGCCGACCGGCGAGATGCAGAGCTCGCCGGTGGTCTGAGCCAGGTAGGCGAGCGCCAGGACCAGCAGCGGCACCTTGTAGGCGACGGCGAACGGCGCGGCGGCCACGATGATGAAGTAGCTGGCGCCCACGAGCAGGAGGCCAAAGCTGAATTTCAGCATCGGGTTCGGGTCGCGGCCGCGGCTGCCGAGCCAGGTCCAGAGGGCGGCGAAGACGGGCGCGAAGATCAGGATCCAGCTGGCCTGGAACGACTGCGCCTGGGCGGCGGCCATGGTCTGGCCGAAGCCGATGGAAAGGTCCGTGTTGCGCTCGGCAAACTGGTTCAGCGAGGAGCCGCCCTGTTCGTAGAGCGCCCAGAAGACCACCGAGCCCAGGATCAGCACGATGGCCAGCATGAGCCGCTCGCGCTCCGGCTTGCTGCAGCGGGCGACCATGTACCAGACAAGGTAGGCGAAGGTGATCGCCGCCCCGCCCATCAGCAGGACCCTCACCACCGAGAAGCTCTGGACGATGAAGTAGATGGCCCCGATCAGCACGACGCCCAGGCCGTAGATCGCCCATTCGCGGTTCACCGGCCCGAAAAGCGGCGCCTTCAGCGCAACGGGATCGGACGGCTCGCCCTTTCCCTCCAGCATCGGCTTGCCGAACACGAAGACCAGCCATCCGAGCGCCATGCCCAGCGCCGCGGAGCCGAAGCCGGCCCACCAGCCGAACGTCTGGCCCAGCGCGCCGCAGGCGATGGCCGCCCAGAACGAGCCCAGGTTGATGCCGAAGTAGAAGAGGGTGAACCCGGGGTCGCGGCGGGGATCGCCCTGCGGATAGAGCTGGCCGACGATCGAGGAGATGTTCGCCTTCAGGAAGCCCACGCCCATGATGATTGTGGCGAGCGCCAGGTAGAGCACGTTCTTGAAGATCGGATTCGGGTCCTTCACCGACAGCTGGAAGTCGCCCTTGGCCAGGTGCGTCGGCAACGGGGCCGTGGCCGGCAGGCCCTTGATCTCCAGGCCGCCGTCCGGGGCGGAGCCGTAGGCATAGGCCTGGCCGCCCACCAGCAGCTTCACGTCGCGGCTGTTCATCCGGCCCTGGGCTTGGAACTCGTACTGCGCCCCGTGATAGGTCAGCACTTGGGTGGCCGGCTGGCCCTGCACCGTCATGCCGATGTTGCCGATCACGAGCAACAGGGCGCCGAACGCCACCGCCTTGCGCGATCCTAAGAACCGGTCGGCCAGGAAGCCGCCGATCAGCGGGGTCAGGTACACGAGCGAGGTGTAGGCGCCGTATTGGCCGTTGGCGGCCTTGTCGTCCCATAGGAACTGCTGGGTCAGGTAGAACACCAGGATGCCGCGCATGCCGTAGTAGGAGAACCGCTCCCACATCTCGGCGAAGAACAGGACGCGCAGGCCCTTCGGGTGCTGGCGCAGCTGCAGGAGCACGGGCACGGCGGTCACGAGCGTGACCACGATGCTGGCGATGAGGACGATATCCATGCGGGGTGTTTCCTGGCCCTTTAGGCGCGGCGGCGGGCTCGGCCCGCGCCGGCGTGGTTTTCGGCAAGGGATCACGCGCGCCGATGCGGCGCAAGCCACGGCAGGTAGCACGCGCGCCGGCGCCTTGCCGCGGGCGCCGAGCGCCCTTACTTCAGGCCGCGAAGGGCCGCGAGAGCGCGAGGGTCCAGGCGGGGTCGCCTGGCCGACCGGTCGCGTTCGCCAGTCTTGGGATTTGTGCGACCGTCATGAAGATCCCCGGCCCCGACCATCCCATCACCCTGGAACGCGCGCGCCGCCGATGGCGGGTGACCTTCGCCGGCGAGGTCATTGCAGAATCCGCCGCGGCCATTGTCCTCAACGAGGCGCACTATCCGGCGCGGGTCTACTTCCCGCGCGCCGACGTCGCGATGGACCTGCTGGTCCGCACCGACCACGCCAGCCACTGCCCCTACAAGGGCGACGCCGCCTACTACTCCGTGAGCATCGCCGGCCAGGTCGCCGAGAACGCCGTCTGGACCTACGAAGCGCCCTACCCGGCCATGGCCGCGATCGAGGGGATGCTCAGCTTCTATCCCGACCGGGTGGCGATCGCCGAAGTCGCCGAGCCGGCCGCGTCGGCGGGCGACTAGTCACTCAGCCCTCGCGGGGCCCAGTCCAGGTCGGCCGTGCGCCCTCGGCCCGGACGCTCATGTCGACCCCTTCGGCCGCGCGGAAGGGGAAGGCGTCCGGATCGAAGCCCTCCAGGCATTCGACATTGACCCCGAACCGGTTGGGCTGGGCGCGCTTGCGGTGGAAGACATAGACGCCGCAGACGCGGCAGAATCGGTGCTGCGCCACCCCAGTGTTCCAGGTGTAGAGGGCCAGCGCCTCTTCGCCGGCGCTCAGCGTCAGCGCGCTTTCATGCACCTGCGCCATCCGCACGTTGCGCATGGCGCAGAGCGAACAGCCGCAGGTGATCACCTCGCTGACCTCGCCCGCGACGCGGAAGCGCACCGTCCCGCAGTGGCAGGCGCCGTCCCAGGATCCCATGCCAGCCTCCCTTGGGCGCAGTTTGCAATGCCGCGCATGCGGGCGAAAGCGGGGAGCCAGGCTATCAAGGCTCCGGCGCCGTGAGCGGGAATTCCCCGGCCATCAGGCGGACGGTCTCGGCCATCGCCCATTGCGGCACCGGCACCGGGCCCCGGCGCGGCTCGTCAAGGTCGATGATCACGCCGAGCGCCAGGGAAAACAGCGCGAACAGCGCCAGCGTCGCCACGCGCAGCCGCCAGTTCGCGCCGGCCACGGCGAACCCGAGCAACGCCGCCGAGGCGATCAGGTAGAGCACCAGCGTCAGAAGCACGTTGCCCGGCAGGCGCGCGGCCAGCGCGGTCCGTCGTGCGGTCGCCGTGTCGAACGCCTCGTTCAGCGGGGCCAGGACGAATTGGGGAAGCGGCGTCTGGCGGGCCGGCTGGACCAGCTTGACGGCCTCCGCCCAGATGATCGGCTGCATAGCGAGCGCCTTGCGGTCGGCCGCGCGCCCCCTTTCCCCGCCGGTGAGACCGAACTCCAGGCGCACCTGCGCGTACTGATGCAGCAAGCCGCGGAGCCGCAGCGGCTCCTCAAGCAGGGATGTTCGCAGGTAGGCTGTGGTGAGCGCGGTCGCCTCCTTGACCACCAGCTCGCGGCGCACGTCGTAGCGGCTGAGCGACATCCCGAACGTGAACGCCACGAGCAGCGCGAGCAGGCCCAGAACGCCGGAGAGGATGTAGCCCTCGGCTTCCTTGTCGACCGCTTCCGTGGCCCGCAGGCTCGCCCGCTTGTGGAGCCAGCCTCCGAGCTCGGAGGCCAGCGCCATGGACCCGAAGAGCAAAAGCAGCAGCAGCCAGGGCGGCGCGTTCTGAAAGACCCACTCCGTGCTCATAGGACCCCTCCGATGGACGCCGGAGCCCGGCGCGGCGAAGTCCATCTCGGCAGGGTTCGGCGCCGGGCGACATCCGGGCTAGCCCGGAGGTCGCGCCCGTTGAAGCTTGGGCATGAGCGAGGGTGTCAGCGCCTGAGGTGGCTTGCGATCATGTCTTCGAGGACGTCCAGCTCGATGTCCTTGAGGCTGCGGAACTTGACGCAGTATCCGGTGACTGTCGCCTTCCCGAGCCGCTTCCCGTAGGTCTTGGACAGGTAGGCCTTGTCCTCGAGTCCCATGACATAGACGGAGATGCCGGTCGTGTTCGCGCTGAGGCCGATCCGGTAGAAGTCCCGGGTTTCGCCGCTGGCGTATGTGATGGCGAGCGCGCCGTAGCCGATGTTCGGGTTGGTGACGACCTTCCCCTCCGCATTTCGGCCATCCAGGAACCAGAGCCTGGCGTTCGGCGACAGTCGAACGACGCGCCGATGCAGATCCTGAAGCTCCTCAGCCTTTGTCCGGGGCTGCTCAGCGATGTAGCGGTCGATCTGCTCTTGCACGGTCATGGCGGCCCTCCCTCATCAGGATGACGAACGAGCCCGCCGGAAACCGACATCATCGGGCCGCGACCGTCGAGCACTAGGCCGGCAGGGCCCTGGCGGCCGCGGCCTTGCAGTCGAACGTCTGGCCCGGGGCAGTGCAGAAGTCGGGCCAGATCCCACGCGTGCGCCAGTAGGTGATCAGGCCGATGCGGCTCGCCTCGCGCCAGAACCGAGGGTCGTGACGAAGCCTCGACAGGGCTGGATCGAGCAGCAGGCCTTCCTCCTGAATCTCGTTCGGCGACATCGCCCCGATCGTGGCGAACGCCGCATCGGTCCGGCCGAGCGCCTGCAGGCCCAGCACACGCCACGCTGACGGCAGCGAACCAGCGCCTTGCAGAGCCGAGGCGGCAAGGCTGGCGTCAGCGGGAGAGCCGGACCGGCGGGCCTGCAACATCGAACGCAGGACCGCCGCGCCATTTTCATCAAGCGTCTGGGGGCGCTGGTCCGGGTCTTCCAACGTCGCCAGAGCACGGAGCGGGTCGCCGTCGAAAGCTTCGATGCGCAATCGGGTCCATCGGACATTGATGTGATTGGAAAAGCGCTGATGCGCGTCTTCCGAGGCGGCCCGAGCCAGGTCCCGCTGGCCCGCGCTGTAGAGCGCGCCGACGAAACTGTAGGCGACAGGCCCAACCCGCCGGATCGTGATCGCCCTCTGGCAGGATCCGACAGCCTCGCGCATCCGGCCCACGGCATAGAGAAACCGGCAGAGGCGCATGTGAAGGAAGGGATAGTCGGGCTGGGCCGCGATGCCGGCGCGCTCGATGTCCTCCGCGCGCGCGAGGTCCAGCGGCGTTTCGATCCGAGCGAGCTGGAACAGAACATCGTAGCTCGGCGAGGCGGCGTGCGGCGCCAGGCGGCGGCCGATGGCGGCCTCGCGGCGCGCGCGGTCTCGCAGGGCGGCCGCCTCGGCAGGCGGCGCCCGGTTCGAAGCCGCGACCAGTGCAACGGCCAACAGGCTGTGACCCAGGCCGAACTTCGGCGCGCGAACGACCAGGCTTTCGAACGCCTGGAGGTTCTCGGCCGAATTCAAGGCCGTCGACGTCCGCGCCGTGGCGAACTCGCCCTTCAGGAACAAAGCCATGGACTCGGGATCAAGTCTTACGTCCGGCTGGGCCAGCGGCTCGCGGACGATGTAGGCAGCGTTTGCCGCCGCTGCGGCTACGGAGCGGCGCAACTGGGTGGCGGCGGCGGCGGGCTGCTCGAGCTCCATGGTCCAGATGGTGACGCCATGCGGAACGTCCTGCAGGAACCCGCGCACGCGGAGCTGCCCGCCCTCGCGGCGCACCGAGCCCATGAAGGCATAGTTGGCGCCTGACGACTTCAGCGGCTTGTCCTCCGCGCCGCCATCGGCGACCGAGATGGGCACGACCTGCATCGCATTCTCGCTGAGACCGCCTGCGATGTCGGCGGTCAGGTCCGCGGCGAAGGCCTTTTCCGCCGGATCTCCGCTGAGCGCACGGAACGGCAGGACGGCGAATTTCGGCTGCGCGGCTTGCGCCGATCCGGCCCGATGGAACGCGAGGGCGAGACCCAGACCGATCGCCACGATGGCGCAGAGAACGCCGACCGCGGCCAAACGCCATCGCTTGCCTGGACGCGTGGGCGGCTTGGCGGTCTCCGCCGGCGCCAGGGCCTGGATGCTGGCCAGCACCTTCAGCCATTCGCTGTTGTCCTTCGCCCCGCGCCAGCCTTTCAGCTGGGCGCACTGGATCTGGTTGAACGGCATCGGCGGCAGCGAGCCGTCGGCGCTGGCCTGCACCAGCTTGTTGAGCGAGCGCGCCAGGTCGGCCTCGGCGCGCACCCATTGCGACTCGGCCGCCGCCTTGGACCACAGGACCAGGACCGCCGACGCCGCCTTAAGCCGCTCCTCGATGACGTCGTAGTAGTTGCGGTGGGTGGGCAGCTGGTCGTCGATCCACGGCTCGAAACCGGCGGCGCGCAGCGCGGCGGCGGCGGCCCTGGCCGTCGCTTGCTGGTTGCGCGCATACGAAATGAAGACGTCCGCCATGCCCCGCCCTTCGGCGGACCATGCCTAGCCTCAAGGCCACCGTCGGAGCAAGGTCAATGACCCCGGGTCGACGAACCCGGTCTGTCCGCAGAGCTAGTACGCGAAGGCCTCGAAGACCTTGCTGGCGTCGCCGGCCCAGGGGCCGTTGTAGAGCTCCAGCAGGCGCTCGGCCGGCGTGATGCCGCTGGCGGCGATTTCGTCGAGTTCGCCGAGGTAGCCGCTCTCGTCGACCATGCCGCCGGAGAGGCGGTTGCGGCGCTTCAAACCTTCGCGGGCGATGGCGATCATGTCCTTGGCGACGTCCTGGACGGTGCGCCCCGCGATCTCGGCCTTCAGGCCCACGCGGGCGACGTCGGCGCGAAGGCGCTCGTGGTCCTCGATCTTCCAGTGCTTGCAGAGGTCCCAGGCGGCGGCCAGAGCGGCGCTGTCGTAGAAGATGCCCATCCATAGCGCCGGCAGGGCGCAGAGGCGGCTCCACGGCCCGGAGTCGGCGCCGCGCATCTCCAGGTACTGCTTCAGCCGGACCTCGGGAAAGATCGTGGTGGTGTGGTCGGCCCAGTCCTTCAGCGTCGGGCGCTCGCCCGGCAGCTCGGCGACCTTGCCGTCCAGGAAGTCCCTGAAGCTCTTGCCGGCCAGGTCGATGTAACGGCCATCGCGCTTGGCGAAGTACATCGGCACGCCCAGCGCATAGCGGGCGTAGGTCTCGAAGCCGAAGCCGTCGCGGAACACGAAGTCCAGCATGCCGGTGCGGTCCGGGTCGGTGTCGGTCCAGACGTTGGCGCGGGCGGAGACGAAGCCCGACGGCTTGCCCTCGATGAACGGGGAATTGGCGAAGAGCGCGGTGCAGACCGGCTGCAGCGCCAGGCTGGTGCGGAACTTGGCCACCATGTCGGCTTCGGAGCCGAAGTCGAGGTTGGCCTGCACGGTGCAGGTGCGGAACATCATGTCCAGGCCCATGCCGCCGACCTTGGGCATGTACTCGCGCATGATCTTGTAGCGGCCCTTGGGCATGACCGGGACCTGGTCGCGCCGCCAGATGGGCGTGAAGCCGAGGCCCAGGAAGCCTATGCCCAGCTCGTCGGCGACGGTCTTGACCTCCTGCAGGTGCTGGCCGGTCTCGTCGCAGATGTCGTGGATGGTCTCGAGCGGCGCGCCGGAGAGTTCGAACTGGCCGCCAGGCTCGAGGCTGACATTGGCCTTGCCGCGTTCCAGGGCGATGACGTTGTCGCCCTCCAGGACCGGCGCCCAGCCGTAGCGGGTGAGGCCGTCGAGCAGCGCCTTGATGCCCGTGGGTTCGTAGGGGACCGGGTCATGGGACCCGAGGCGGAAGACGAACTTCTCGTGCTCGGCGCCACATCGCCATTCGGACTTGGGCTTGGAGCCCTTATCGAACCAGGCGACCAGGTCCTCGAACGTCAAGGGTCGGTCGTCACACGCGGTCTCGGCCATATTCTTCCCCACCCAACCGGGCCCGCGATTTCCAGCGGCTGTCTTCTCTACGTTGGGAGTCTAGGTGGGCGCAAATCCGCCAAGCTCAAGAGCGCCAGTCGCCGAGGGCCGCCTGCCAGAGGGTCAGCGCGCTGATCGCGGCGGTGTCGGCGCGCAGGATCCGCGGGCCCAGCGAGGCGGGAACGGCGTAGGGCAGCGCGCGCAGCAGGGTCCGCTCCTTCGGCGAAAAACCGCCCTCGGGCCCGATCAGCACGGCCCACGGCGCATCGACCGGCTCACCGGCCAGCGCGTCGGGCACCGGCTTCGCATCGTCGGCCTCGTCGCAGAACAGGAGCCTGCGGCGCGCCTCCCAGTCCGCGACCAGCCGCTCCAGCTTCAGCGGTTCGGCGATGGCCGGGACGTCCAGCCGCCCGGTCTGTTCGGCCGCCTCGGCGGCGATCGCGGCCAGGCGGTCCACGCGGGTGTGGTCGGCGTTGGTGCGCTCGGTGATGACCAGCCGCACGCGGCGCGCGCCGAGCTCGGCCGCCTTCTCGACGATGGTCTCCAGCCGCGCGCGCTTGACCAGCGCGATGACGAGATCGAGGTCCGGCCCCATCGCCTGGGGGCGTTCCAGGGCCCGCACCCCCAGCGTCACCGACCGCTTGCCGACGGCGCTGATCGCTGAGCGCCATTCGCCGTCGCGCCCGTTGAAGGCCAGGAGCTCGTCGCCGACGGAGAGCCGCATCACCGCGCCGAGGTAGCGGCTCTGGCCCTCGTCCAGCGCCAGCTCGGCGCCGACGGCCAGGTCGTGCGTTACGAAAAGGCGGATCATCGCGGCCCTTCTAGCCGTGCTGGGCCCGACAAGCCTAGGGTGTCGCCATGGCCAAGGACGACGACAAGGCGCTGGAGGCGCTGCAGCTCGCGCTGGTGCACTGGCAGCAGCACGCCATGAAGAAGGGCCAGAAGGTCCTCGTCATCTTCGAAGGCCGCGATGCGGCGGGCAAGGACGGCGCGATCCGCACGGTCACCGAGCACCTGTCGGTGCGCAACACCCGCGCGGTCGCCCTCCCCAAGCCCACCGAGCGCGACAAGAGCCTCTGGTACTTCCAGCGCTACGTCCGCTTCCTGCCGGGGGCCGGTGAGACGGTGATCTTCAACCGGTCCTGGTACAACCGCGCCGGCGTCGAGCGGGTGATGCGCTTCGCCAGCAAGTCCGAGATCGCCAGCTTCATGCGCGACGTGCCGCGCTTCGAGGGCATGCTGCTCGAAAGCGACCTCAAGCTGGTCAAGCTGTGGCTGGACGTCTCGAAGTCCGAGCAGGCCGAGCGGCTGAAGGACCGGCGCACCGACCCGCTGAAGATCCTGAAGTCCTCGCCCCTCGACGCCGCCGCCCAGGAGCGTTGGGACGACTATACGACCGCCCGCGACGAGATGCTGGTGCGCACCTCCACCGAAGAGGCGCCCTGGACCATCGTGCGCGCCGATCGCAAGACCGAGGCGCGGATCGCGATCCTGAGCCACCTGGTCAAGACGCTGGCCCCCAAGCGCATCGCGCGCGAGGTAGACGACCCCGATCCAGATGTGCTGTTCCGGTTCGACATTGCCGCGCTCGAAGACGGCCGGCTGCACCGCTAGGGACGAACGCGCATGAGAACCACGACTCTCGGATCGCTCGGCGAGGTCAGCCGCCTCACGCTGGGCGGCGGGGGCATCGGGCAGATCTGGGGCGAGAACTCCCGGGAGGAGGCGCAGGCCACGCTGACCGCCGCCATCGACGGCGGGATCACCGTGCTGGACGCGGCGCCCATGTACCGCAACTGCCAGGCCTTCATCGGCGAGGTGTTCGGCGGCAAGCTGCCCGCGGGCGTGAAGGTCACCACCAAATGCCAGCTGGGCAATCCGCCGCCCTCCGGCGCGGCCTGGGAGCTGGCCGAGTCGCTGCGCCAGAGCCTGCAGGCCATGAAGCTTCAGCGCGTCGACCTCTTCTTCCTGCACTCGAACCTGCACGGCGAGGGCTTCACCTACGACCACGGCGACCTGCGCAAAGACGAGTTCTCGACCTCGCTGCCGCTCTATGCGGACGTTGTCGCGCCGACCATGGAGAAGCTGAAGGCCCAGGGGCTGATCGGCGGCTGGGGAATCACCGGCATCGGCGTGCCGAGCGCGGTGCTCGACGCCATCGGCCACGACCCGGCGCCCGACGCGGTGCAGGCCATCTCCAACCTGATGGACAGCCCGGGCGCGCTGCGCCGCTACCGCGAGGCGCCGCGGCCGCGCGAGATCGCCGCCGCCGCCAAGGCCCGGGGCTGCGGCGTGATGGGCATCCGCGCCGTGCAGGCCGGCGCCCTGACCAACGCCATCGACCGACCGCTCTCGCCGAACTACCCCGACCGCCTCGACTACCAGCGCGCCGAGCCCTTCCGCGCGCTCTGCGCCGAATGGGGCGAGGACCCCGCCTATGTGGCCCACCGCTACGCGCTCTCGATGCCGAACATCGACACCGTGGTGCTGGGCGTGAAGAACCGCGCGGAGCTGCAGCAGTGCCTGGACGCGGAGACCGCCGGCCCGCTCGAGCCGGCCCAGATGACGGCGATCGATAACCTAGGGTTATCCGCGTAACGCGGTTTTCGATTATTAACTTCTGATTCAGCATTTGTTCCGTCGCGCAAGGCGGCAATGGTCAAGCTGTTAACCATTCGTTGAGGATTGACCGTTCGGTATTTGTTCGCTGGATTAGCGTGCGCCGCGAACCGGGATTCGACTGCGAATGGCGAAGGAAAGGCTGACCGCCGGCGAGGCGCGCCGCATCGCGCTGGGGGCCCAGGGGTTCGCGACGCCGCGGCCCGAAGGCCCGGTCGCCAAGCGTCATCTGGTCAAGCTGGTCGACCGCCTGGGCGTCGTGCAGATCGACAGCGTCAACGTGGTCAGCCGCACCCACTACTTGCCGGCCTTCTCGCGACTGGGCGCCTATCCGCGGAGCCTGCTGGAGGAGCTCGCCTGGGCGAGGAAGCGGCCGCTGTTCGAATACTGGGCGCACGAGGCCTCGCTGCTGCCGCTCGCGAGCCAGCCGCTGTTCCGCTGGCGCATGGCCGACGCGCACGACGGGGTCGGCGTCTGGAAGGGCGTCGCCAAGTTCCTGCGCGAGCGCCGCGAGTTCGTCGACAAGGTGCTGGGCGAGATCGAGGCCCGCGGCCCGCTGGCCGCCTCCGAGCTGGAGATGGGCCACAAGGGCGAGGGCGGCTGGTGGGGCTGGAGCGAGGCCAAGCGCGCCGTCGAGTGCCTGTTCTGGACCGGCGAGCTCACCACGGCCACACGGCGCGGGACCTTCGAGCGGGTCTACGGCCTGCCCGAGAAGGTGTTGCCGCGGGCGGTGCTGGAGGCGCCTACGCCGGCCCGCGAGGACGCCCACCGCGAGCTCTACCGCCGCGCTATCCGCGCCATGGGCGTCGCCACCTCGAAGGACCTGCGCGACTACTTCCGCATGCCCGTGGAGGGCGCCAAGGCCCGCATGGCCGAGCTGGTCGAGGCGGGCGAGATGATCCCGGTCACCGTGAAGGGCTGGAAGGAGCCGGCGTTCCTCGACCCCGCCGCCCGCTGGCCGCGCCGCGTCGACGCGGGCGCGCTGCTGTCGCCGTTCGACAACCTGATCTGGTTCCGCGAGCGCACCGAGCGGATGTTCGGCGTGCGCTACCGGATCGAGATCTACACCCCGGCCGAGAAGCGCACCCACGGCTACTACGTCCTGCCGTTCCTGGAGGGCGACGCGCTGACCGCGCGGGTCGACCTGAAGTCCGACCGCAAGGCCGGCGTGCTCATCGTCCAGTCCGCCCACGCCGAACCCTGGGCCAGCGCGGCGACGCCGGTGCGCTTGGCGCAGGAACTGACGCTGATGGCCGGCTGGCTGGGGCTGGAGCGCGTGCGCGTGGAGCGGAAGGGCGACCTGGCCGGGGCGCTGAGCGAGGCGGTTGGCTAGAACATCTTCCGCAGGCGCTTCAACGGGTCGTAGCCATCGCTGCAGGCGGCCCTGATCGCGGTCCATTCCGCGGGCGTGAACGCGGCGGCCCCCGGGCGGGCGCGGGCGGCGGTGGTCTGCGCTCTTCGCAGAACATCCGGATGGTCGGACAGCAGTTCCTTCACCGCCGCGGCGTCGTGGCCCTCGGACTTGGCCGCTAGACGGCGGAAGAAGGGCGCCATGCCCTGGGACGACAAGCCGAGGTCGACCAGCAGGTCCTGGCCCGTCGAGTCGGCCTGCGCCTCGGCCTGCCGGTTGAACCTCAGGCTGGTGGCCGAACCCATCAGCAGCACGGCCTGCTGGCCTGCGCCCGTGCCGCCGCCCACCACCGCGTCCAGCAGGACTCCAAAGCCGAAGGAGCGCCACACCGCCTGCATGACGTGGCGCTTCTGAACGTGCGCCGCCTCGTGCGCGATGACGGCGGAGAGCTCATCGGGTGTGGCGGCAAGGCGAATGAGCCGGTCGGTGACCATGATCGAGCCGCCCGGCATGGCCCAGGCGTTGACCATCGGCGCGTGCACCGCGCGCACCCGGACCTCAAGGGGCGTATGCGACACGGTCCCGAGCCGCCGGCCGAAATCCGCCAGGGCCGCCTGCCCCGGTTTGCCGCCGCAGGCCGGGAAGGCCAGCGACAGCTGGCCGTCCAGGTTGTCGCCGATCTTCCGCTCGAGCTCCGGCGGCGTGGCCTGCGCCAGCGGGCCGGACGCGGCGGGAATGCCCACGAACACCGCGCCCGCCGCGATGGCGGCGGCGGCCGCAAGCCCCGCCACCAGCCCGAGATGCCGCCGCCGCTCGGCGCGCTGATGGCCCCAGGCATGCTGTGTCGCCGCCAGCCACTCGGCCCGGTCCAGCGTCAGGCGCGCCAGCAGGGGCTCGGGCGGCGCGATGCGCACGCGGTCGTCGATCGGCTCGGCCCGCACGCCCGCCAGCGGCCATCGTTCGTAGCCGTCCTCGGTGCGGAAGGTCAGGACCTCCTGGACGAGCTCCACCTCCACCGTCTGGACCCGGGTCGTGCGGCCATCGTGGAACCGGCCCTGCATGCCGCCGACCTAGACCGTGATGATGCCGAAGGCGTCGGCGAGGCCTTCACCCGTCCGCGGGTGCAATCCCTGCGCCTGGCTGACCTGGCCAAGGTCGTACTCGCCGAGGATCTTCAGCCGCGACAGGACCAGCTTGCGCGCGCGGGCTTCGGCCAGCGGCATCATGAAGCCGAACGAGACGGCCAGGATCAGCATGTTGGTCACGGTCAGCACCGCCATATCGATCCAGTCGAGTTTCAGCCGGAACCGCACATTGCGGAACCCGATGCCGGCCACGACCGAGCGCAACATCGCCGAGTGGAAAGGCGCCCGCGCCGCCGCGAACAGCACGACCAACACGGCGAACGAGATATAGAACAAGATGATCTCGTGCAGGCTGGGCACGGTGCTCGCGCCCGTGCCCGCAGCTTCGCGCATCTCTGGGCCGAGCAGCAGAAACACGATGCCGCCATAGACCAGGTAGGCCACGGTCCCCAGGAAGCCGGAGAGGACGAAGGCGCCGTACACCGGCTCATTGCGCGCCACGTCGATGCGGAACTTGAAGTCGTGGTCGCCGAAGCTGAGGCTGTTCCAGAGCCGGCCCGCCAGCCGCCGGTCCGCCGCGGGCCAGAACCAGCCCAGGGTGATGATGCTGAGCAGCATGTAGCCGATCCAGGACAGGGCGAAGCTGCGCGCCGTGCCGCGCATGTGGAACCGGACGCCCCGCCAGGTCGTGCGCGTGGCCAGATAGCGGAACGCCGTGAAGCGGCCGAACCCCAGCAGGAAGAGCAGGCCCGCGTAGAGCGGCAGAAGGACCAGCAATGACGCCGCCGGCCCGAGGAACTGGGCGCCGAAGACCGCGATCAGGAACGGCAGGACGAGGACCGCCAGGGCCAGCAGGAAGCCCACGAAGAGCTCGATGCCCCGGCCCGTGTACTCGAACGGCTCCTCGTTGAGGTAGGTGGTGGACCAGAGCAGTCGGCGGACCGCCGTTTTCCCCCAGAACCGGTAGAGGGTCAGCGTCACCAGGTTCAGCAAGCCGTTCCGCAGACTGAGCCGGAAGAAGGCGTTCAACTGGCCGCGCTGCGAGAGCACGATGGGTTCGCCGCTCACGACGGCGGCTTCCGCTTCCTCAGACATGTGGTCCCCCCCAGGACGTTTCCCGTAGAGGACCTTACACGTCTCCAGGGCGTGCGCCACCGCGAGTTGCGGCAGGCTGCGCCACGTCCTCAGCGTCAGTGCCGCGCTAGGCCCAGCCCTCCGTCACCGCATGGAGCCGCGCATACGCCCCGCCCTGCTTGACCAGGTCGGCGTGCTTGCCTTCCTCGACGATGCGGCCGTCCTCGAAGACGAGGATGCGGTCGGCGCCGCGGATGGTGGAGAGGCGGTGGGCGATGACGATGGTCGTGCGCCCCACCATCAGCTCCTCCATCGCCGCCTGCACCTGCCGCTCGGTCTCCACGTCCAGCGAGCTGGTGGCCTCGTCCAGCACCAGGATCGGGGCGTCGGCCAGGAAGGCGCGCGCAATCGCCACCCGCTGCCGCTCGCCGCCCGACAACTTCACGCCGCGCTCGCCGACCAGGGTCGAATAGCCCTTGGGGAGCTTGGTGATGAAGTCGTGCGCACGGGCCCGCTTGGCGGCCAGCACCACCTCGTCCTGGGTGGCGTCCGGCCGGGCGTAGGCGATGTTCTCCGACAGCGTGCGGTGGAACAGCGCCGGGTCCTGCGGCACCACCGCGATGGCGCGGCGCAGCGACCCCTGGGCGACGTGGGCGATGTCCTGGCCATCGACCAGGATCTGGCCGGCCTGGATGTCGTAGAGCCGCTGGATCAGCTTGACGAAGGTCGACTTGCCCGCCCCCGTCGGCCCGACCAGCGCCACCCTCTCGCCCGGCGCGATGCGCAGGGTGAAGTTGTCGTACAGCGGCTCGGGCGAGGACTTGTAGCGGAAGGTCACCCGGTCGAAGACGATCTCGCCCAGGTCGGCCCGGAACGGCCGGGCGTCAGGCGCGTCCTGCACCTGCGGCGCCATGGTCGAATAGCGGGCCACGTCTTCGGCGTCGTCCAGGCCCTTCTGGGTCATGCGGATGTTGTCACCGATGTTGCGCAGGTAGCCGGTCATCAGCATGAACGAGGTGATCACGAACGCCACGTCGCCCGGCGTCGCCTGCCCTCTGGCCCACAGCCGCAGCAGCAGGCCCGTCAGCCCCGCCTGCAGGATCACCAGCAGGATGTTGTGCATCAGCCAGATGTCGGTGAAGCGGCCCCAGGTCTTGTTGGCCGCGCGCCGCCACATGTCGGTGACCTCGGCGATGCGGGCCTCCTCGCGCGCCTCGGCCCCGAAGCTCTTCACGGTGGGGTTCGACGCGATCGAGTCCGACAGCGCCCCGCCGATGCGGCTGTCCAGCGCCACCGAGCGCAGGTTGGCCGGCCGCGCATAGAGGTTGGTCGTGACGATGTTGGAGCCGATGTAGAGCGTGGTCATGACCGCCGCAAAGAGGCCAATCAGCGGCCAGCGGACGGCCATCATGACGCAGAGGCCCACCAGCACGAGGATCGCAGGGCCCAGGAACACCAGGGCCGCGTCCGAAACGCTGTCGTAGCCCCACATCGCGCGGCTGAGGCGGCGCACCGTCGCGCCGGCGAAGGTGTCGGCGTGCCAGTCGGCGCTGAACGACTGGACCTTCTTGAAGCCCTCGTCGGTCATCTCCTTCATGTTGTGCGACGCCAGCGGGATCCAGAACCGCATGGAGAGGTTGCGGATCGTCGAGAAGGCGAAATAGACGCCCACGAAGATGGCCCAGGCGGCCCAGGCGCGCGGCTGGTTGATCGGACCCGGCGCGACCGCGTCCACCAGCCGGCCCGCCGCCCAGGGGGTCGCCAGGTCAAAGGCGATCGCCAGGGCGACGAAGAAGACGGTGAAGGTCAGGAGCCACGGCCGGCGCAGCCAGAAGCTGGCGATGAAGCCCAGCACGCGGCTGTTCTTCAGCGTTCGTTCGCGGTGCTCGTCGGAGTCTTCGTAGTGGTCGGTCATCGGAAGCTCGAAGTCTCGGCGCCGGTGGGCCGCGAAGGGTCCCGGGACGGGGACGGCGGCGCTCAAAGGCGCAGTGGGATCAGATCGGGTGAAGCGGGGGGCTCGACAACCCCGAGGACCAGAGAGGCGGACCACGGGCGCGCGGAAGCGCTTCGAAGATGGGGCCGGTCAGGCCCTCAGACGAAGCAGTCCGGTTGAGTTAGAAGCGCGGCGGCGGCCCGGCGCACGGTCGAGGAGCGGGAATGGCGAAAGCTTGCATCGTCACGCACCCTCCTTCTTCCGGTTGCCGAAGGCGCGGAACCTAGGCGCGGTCGCCGGGCCGGTCAATGCGCCGACCCGAACGCCGGTCGCCGAACGGACGAGTTCGCCGAGCGTCGTGGCCGCCGGGTCACAGCCGGACCCGCGGGGATCTCACCAGACCCGGACGCGGCGGTCCGGCGGCAGGTACATCTTCTGGCCGGGCTTCACGTCGAAGGCGGCGTACCAGGCGTCGACGTTGCGCACCTCGGCCACGCGCCACTCGTCGGGCGAATGCGGGTTGGTGAGGACCTGCTGGCGCAGCGCGTTCTCGCGCGACATCGAGCGCCACGTCTGGGCCATGGCCAGGAAGAAGCGCTGGTCGCCGGTGAGGCCGCCCAGCACCGGCGCGGGCTTGCCGCCCAGCGACTTCACATAGGCGTCGTGCGCAATCGCCAGGCCCGCCAGGTCGCCGATGTTCTCGCCCAGCGTCAGCCGCCCGTTGATGTGCAGTCCGGGCAGCGGCTCGTAGGCGTCGTACTGGGCGGCGAGCGCGTCGGTCGCCGCCTGGAACCGCTTCAGGTCGTCGGGGCTCCACCAGTCGTTCAGCGCGCCGGTCTCGTCGTACTTCGAGCCCTGGTCGTCGAACTGGTGGCTGATCTCGTGGCCGATCACGTAGCCGATGGAGCCGTAGTTCACCGCCGCGTCGGCGTAGCGGTCGAAGTGCGGCGGCTCCAGGTAGCCGGCCGGAAACATCACCTTGCCGAGCGTCGCGTTGGACTGGGCGTTGATGGTCTGGGGGTTCATGGACCACTCACTGCGGTCCACGGGCTTGCCCAGCTTGCCGAGGGCGCGGCGGCGATTGAAGTCCTCGGCCGCCAGCAGGTTGGCGAAGGCCTCGCCCGGCCTGACCGTCAGGCTGGAATAGTCGCGCGAGGGCGTCGGTCCGCCCACCTCGACCTTCAGGCGCTGCAGCTTGGCCAGGGCGCGGGTCTTGGTGGCCGGGCTCATCCAGCTGAGGCCCTTGATCCGCTCGCCCATGGCGACCTTCAGGTTGCCCGTCATGGCGGTGACCTGGGCGCGAGCCGACGCCGGGAAATAGCGCTCCAGGTAGATCACGCCGACCGCCTGGCCCAGCGCCTGGTCGGTGTAGGCGATGGCGGAGCGCCACATCGCCGGCGCCTGCGGGACGCCGCGCAGGGCGCGGGCGTTGTAGTCGAAGTCCTCGTCGCGGAACGCCTTCGGCCCCACCGGCGCGAAGTTGCGGATGGCGCGGGCCGCCAGGTAGTCGCGCCAGTCGGCGAGCGGCGCCTCGCCGGCCGCCGCCGCGGCCGCGGCGATGGCCTCCGGCTGGGCCACGATCACGTGGTCCTCGTGCTCGAAGCCGGCGGCGGCCAGATAGGCGCCCCAGTCGAGGCCGGGCGCCCGGGCGGCAAGGTCGGCGCGGGTGAAGGGGTTGTAGCGCTTCTCGGCCTCACGGTTGGCGGCGGCCGGGCGATGGCCGCGGGCGATCCGCTCCTCCAGGGCGTAGACACGGGCGGCGCGGCCCTGCGGCTGGTCGAAGCCGGCCAACGCGAACAGCTTCTCCAAATGGCCCTTGTAGGCTTGGCGCACCGCGAGGTTCGCCGGCGTGTCCTTGAAGTAGTAGTCGCGCTCGGGCAGGCCGATGCCGCCCTGGTTGAGGTTCGGCGCATAGCGCGTGGGCTGCTTGGGATCGGGCGCGACCCCGGCGTTGATCGGCGAGGCCGGCGGCGGGTTCGTGCCGTTCGGGTTGGGCATCTGCCCCCAGGAGAGCCGGGCCAGGGCGTAGGCCAGGTCGGCGCGCGACTGGATGGCGGCGACGCGGGCGAGTTCCGCCTTCAGCGGCGCGGTCCCGGCGCGCTCCAGGCCCGCCTCGTCGGCCAGGGCGGCGTAGTAGTCGACGATGCGCCGGCCGTCCGGCCCGCCCGAGGCGGCGGCGGTCGTCATGATGTCGCGGGTGCGCGCCTCGATGGTCTCGCCGGTCGGGTGGTAGACGCCGACGTTGGCGCGATCGTCGCGGATCACCGCCGTCTTCATCCAGCCGCCGCTGGCGTAGCGGTGAAAGTCATCGCCGGGCGCGACCGCGGGGTCCATGGCGGTCAGGTCCAGGCCGAAGGCGCCGAACGCAGGCTTCCTCGCTGTCGCGGTCGCCGACGCGAGCGCCGGGACGCCTATCGCCAGGGCCGTCCCGCCCGCCAGCGCGCCCCTCGCCAGGTCCCGCCGCGTGACGCCCATACCGGAATCCCCCTGTTGCCAAGCGCAGTTCTGGACCTAAACAGGCCCTGACGCCAATGACCACCGCCCCGCTTCCCGACGCCGCGCCGAAGAACTGGGTGGACCGGTTCGCCCCGTCCCCGATCCGTCCGTGGCTGAAGCTGGGGCGGTTCGATCGGCCGGTCGGGATCTGGCTGCTGATGCTGCCCGGCTGGCAGGGGATCGCGCTGGCCGACGCGATGGAGCACCGCCTGCCGAACCTGTCGCTGATGGGCCAGGTGGCGTTGGGCGCGGCCCTGATGCGCGCGGCCGGCTGCGCCTACAACGACATCGTCGACCGCGACATCGACGCCAAGGTCGCGCGCACCGCCAGCCGCCCGATCCCGGCGGGCCAGATCAGCGTGGCGCAGGCCTGGGCGTTCATCGTCGTCTGCTGCCTGGCCTCGCTAGCCATCCTCCTGACCCTGCCGCCGGTGGCGGTGGTCCTGGGCGTCGCGTCGCTCGGGCTGGTGGCGGCCTATCCGTTCATGAAGCGGATCACCTGGTGGCCGCAGGCCTGGCTGGGCCTGACCTTCAACTGGGGCGCGCTGCTGGGCTTCTCCGCCGCCACCGGCGCCGGGCCCGCGTTCTGGCGCGCCATGGCGCCCAGTGTGCTGCGCGATCCGTTCCTCCTGAAGGCGGTCGCCGCCGACGGCGCCCTGCGCCCGCCCGCCCTGCTGCTCTACGCCTCAGGCGTGTTCTGGACGCTCGGCTACGACACCATCTACGCGATCCAGGACATCGAGGACGACGCCCTGGCCGGCGTGAAGTCCTCGGCGCTACGGCTGGGGGACAAGGCGCCGCTGGGCGTGCTCGCGTTCTACATGGCCTGCCTGACCCTGCTCCTGGGCATGGGCGCCACGGCCGGCCTTGGGCCGGTCTACTTCCTGGGCCTGATCGCCTACGGCACACACCTCTTCTCCCAGGCGCGACGGCTCAACGTGAACGATCCGAGGAAGGCGCTGCGGCTCTTCAAGTCCAACGCCACGGCGGGCTACCTCCTGGTGCTGGCGATCGTGGCCGGCACGCGGGGCTTGTTCGTGATCTGAGGCGGGTTCCGTCCCGTCATTCTGTTTTCGAAGCGGTTTGCGCGCTACACTCGGGCCATGTCCGTCGCCGCCCGCGTCAAGCCGACCGCCTATTTCTCGCCCGAGGAATGGGCGCCGCTCGCCCGCCGATCCTCGTGGAAGGGCCTGGCGCTCCTGGCCCACGCCTGGCTGGTGATCGGCCTCGCCATGGCCGCCGCGGTGGCTGCGCCCGGGTGGTGGAAGCTCATCGCCATCCCCGTGGCCATCGTGGTCATCGGCGGCCGCCAGCTGGGCGTCGCGATCCTGATGCACGACGCGGCCCATGCCGCGCTGCATCCGAACCTCAAAGTCAACGACTGGGTCGGCAACCACCTGACCACCGGCGGCCTGGTCGACTACCGCAACTACCACCTGGCGCACCATAAGTACGCCCAGCAGGCCGAGGATCCGGACCTGGTGCTCTCGGCGCCCTTCCCGATCACGCGCACCTCACTGCGCCGCAAGATCGTGCGCGACCTGACCGGCCAGACCTACTGGAAGCAGCGCTGGAGCGGGCTCTTCAAGCGCATCGCGTCGCGCAGGCCGGACGAGCCGCTGTGGCCGATCCTGAAGGAGGCGGTCTACGGCCGCCGCCGCTTCCTGACCGGCATGGTGGTGACGATCGCGGTGACGGCGCCCTTCGGATATTGGTGGGTGTGGCCGGTGCTGTGGCTGATCCCGCAGGCCACCTGGCTGCCGATGATCAGCCGGCTGCGCAACATCGCCGAGCACGCCAACGTAGCCAAGGACGAGCCCGACCCGCTGCGCCATGCGCGCACAACCCACGCGGGCTGGCTGGAGCGTGCGGTGATCGCGCCCTACTTCGTGAACTACCACTGCGAGCACCACATGTTCATGCATGTGCCGTGCTACAACCTGCCCCGCGCGCACCGGCTGCTGAAGGCCAAGGGCGTCATGCCGAAGATGCTGACGTCGCCGGGCTATCTCGACGTCCTGAGGCTGGCCAGTTCGAAGCCGGCGGGCTCGAAGCTCGCCGCCGCCACCGCGGACACCGGCTCCTCCCGGGGTTTCCCGCCTTACGTCTAGAGCCGCTAGGCTCGGCTCAGGGTGAGACCTGCCGCGCGGTGAACAGCGCCTCCAGGTCGTCCGGCCGGCCGCTGTTGAAGTCGAGGCGCACGCGGCCGTCGGCCGTGCGGCTGACGGTGACCGGATAGCTGGAGTTGGTCAGCTCCCACCCTTTCGGCAACACGACCGCGTTCTCGGCGCGGCCGAAGGTGCGGTCGAAGACCAGTTCGTCGCCGACCAGCTTGTAGCGGCCCGGGTCGGTGTAGGTCTCGCTCATCCGTAAGCGGATCGATTGGCCGGGCTTCAGGGCGGCGTAGTTGAACACCACGATCTCGCTCTCGGCCGTCACCTTGCCCAGCTCCGGGTCGTCGATCCCGGCCTTGGTGATCTCGGCGCCCTTCAGGTGGACGGCGGGGATGGCCTCGCCGGTGTCGAGGTTGCGGGCCGAGGGATTGGTCGCGGTCGAGCCGGGACGGACCACGTTCACGTAGCGCGACGTCCCGGCCTTTTCCTCGGTGTAGTCGTGGTAGAGGTCGAACGCGTGGGTCGAGGGCTCGCGCAGGAAATAGACGATGTCGCGGGTCTGCTTTGCCCGCTCGCCCAGCCGCTTGGCCTCGCTCGACGCCGCCACCGACAGGACGCCCGGCCCGGCCGTGAGCTTCAGCGGCGCCTCGCCGGGGGTGACGTTGAAAAAGCTGATCCGGATGCGCCCGTCGGCCTCCTGCGACACCTGGCTCGGATAGTTGCAGGTCAGCAGGACATAGCCCTTGGGCAGGACCACGGCGTTCTTCTTGATGCCCAGGCCGCGGTCGAAGGTGATGACGCCGCCGTCGACGTGATAGCTCCGGGCGTCCTCGTAGGTCTTGATGATCCGCAGACGCGCCTCGCCGCCGTCCGCCGGGACGGGGTGGGCCAGTTCCACCCGGATGTAGTCGTTGGTCGGGTCGGCGTCAGGCAGGCCGGTCGTCTTGGCGCTCTCCCCGCTGACCTGGGCGAACTTCAGCGGCCGGCCGGTGGCCAGGTCGATGACGCTCTCGTCGGAGGCGACCGAGCCCTTGCGGATCGGATTGAAGAAGGCGGTCGCGCCAGGCCTGACGGCCGTGATGTCGTAGATGATCTTGAACTTGCCCGAGCCGGGCGCGAGCAGCTCGTAGCGCGTGTAGCCGTGGGCTTCCTGCGGCGGGCGCGGCGCCTGGGCGAAGGCCGCTCCCGCCACCGCCAACGTCAGGGCCCATCCGCAAATCATCGCCCGCATCGCACCCTCCGCCACTGCCGCGCGGACTATGCAGAGCGTCGGCGGTGGCGGCTAGACCACGCCCTCGGCGATCAGGCTGCGAGCGGTGTCGACGACCGTTTGCTTGAGCGGCCGAGGCGACCAGCCCAGCACCTGCTGGGCCTTGGCCGAGGAGTTGTCGTGCTTGTGGCCCAGGCCCGGCGTCACCGAGGCCAATTCCTTGTCGAACAGGCCGACGATCCGCAGTACCAGGTCCGGGACCTTGCGGGTCGGGACCTTGGCCGCCGCCGGGCCCAGTTCGGCGCGCAGGATCGCGGCAAGGTCGGCCATCCAGGCGTAGTTGGCCGCGGCCACGAACCGCTCGCCCGCCGCCTTCGGGTCGGTCATGGCGCGGATGTGCAGGTCGGCGACGTCCCGCACGTCGACGACGTTGAAGCCCAGGCGCGGCAAGCCGGGGACGCGCCCGGCCAGCAGCCGCTCGATCACCTGCACCGATCCTGCGGCGTCGGAGTTCATCACCGGCCCCAGCACCAGGGCCGGGTTCACCGTGGCGAGCGTCGTCTTGCCGTTCGCCGTCTTCACCAGCTCCCACGCCGCCTGTTCGGCCAGGGTCTTGGACTGCGAATAGGCGCTGACGCCCTTGGCGGTCACGTCGGTCCACTGCGTCTCGTCGCTCACCCAGTCGCCGGCCTGCGCGCCCTTGCTGGTCGCCGCCACCGACGAGGTCAGCACCACGCGCTTGACGCCGGCCTTGATCGCCGCGCCCAGCGCCCGCTTGGCGCCCTCGCGGGCCGGAACGATCAGCTCGTTGGGGTCCTTCGGCTCGGCGATGCCCAGGGGCGAGGCCACGTGCAGGACATAGTCGCAGCCGTCGACCGCCGCGTCCCAGCCGTCGTCGCTGGTGAGGTTCGCGGCGTACAGGCTGAGTCGGTTGCCCGGGTCGACCACCTTGCCGACGGAGGCGCGGACCTCGGGCTCCCGGTCCAGGCTGCGCACCGTCGTCCGCACCACGTAGCCGCGCTGCAGCAGGCTCGCCACGCACCAGCCACCGATGTAGCCGGACCCGCCGGTCACCAGCACCGTTTCCCCGCCGCTCATGGCGCCATCCCCTTTTGCTGAGACCCGTGAGATAGGGCCGGGCGGCGGCGATTGGGAACGATGTTTTCTAATGTCGCGCCGCCGCTAGGCTGGCGGTCAGGCGACTCGGCAGGCAGGAGCGGCGCGCATGTTCAGGAAGCTCACGGATTTCTGCGCATGGCTCGACAAATGGCTCGAGACGCACCTCGGCCGGCCGTACAACACGCTGCTCAGCGTCGGGCTGGGGCTGGAGCTGTCCAACAAGATCTCGACCCTGCCCAAGACCTGGGGACACGCGCACCTGTCGATCGGCACCCTGCTCGGCATCGCGCTGGAGCTGGCCCTGCTCATCAATCAGCTAGGCGAGTTCTCGCACCGCCGGCATGCGCGCGCGGCCCGAAAGGCGGCCAGGGCCGCCGCCGGCGCCGGGACGGCGACGCTGGAGGGCGAACCTGACGCTCCGGTCTTCGAAGAGCTTCCCAGGCGGCTGGGCCGCCTGGTTCGCCGCCTGCGCCGCTAGCGGCGGCTGTTCTTCGTGATGAAGCCCGCCACGTCGTCGTGCAGCGCCTTCGCCGAGGCGTCCTGCGCGTACACCATGTGGCCCGACGCGTAGTAGTGGTACTCGATGTTGGCCTGCAGGCTGTCCGGGATCTGCAGGTGGTGCATCTCGTACCAGCCCTGGAAGTAGGGCGTCGCCAGGTCGTAGTAGCCGCCCAGCAGCTGCACCTTCAGGTTCGGGTTGTACTTCATGGCCGAGGCCAGGTCGGGCATCACGTTCAGCATCGCGCGCGGCGTGAAGCGCGCACCTGGCGGCTGGTGGTTGTTGTCCCAGAAGCGGAACACCTGGGCCGAGGGCTTGAAGACCTTGCCCGCGCCGTAGCCCAGCGTGCGCCGGGCATAGTCGTTGAACGCGGTGACGTAGGCCGATGACAGCGCCGCGGCCTGCGGATCGTAGTCGGCGTCCTTGCTCAGCGGATCCATGTCCGGGCCGAAGAAGCGGGTGTCGATGCGCCCGGTGGTCAGGCCGCGGGCCGACTGCAGGGTCTTTTCGAACATGCCGCCGGTGACGCGCAGGTTGGCCTTCAGCACATAGTCCGCAGGCAGGCCGGTGTAGCGCGCGTAGGTCTCGGCGACCTGGCGCTTCTTCGCCGGATCCAGTTCCGAGCCCGCGGTCAGCGCCAGCGCATAGTCGGTCGTCGCCCAGTGCTCGACCTCCTTCAGGAAGGCCGTCAGGTCGGCGGGCGCGTTCGGCACCAGCTTGTAGTGCCAGGCGGTGGCCGCGTAGGTCGGCACGCCGGTGATGTAGGCCGTGTCGCTGCCGGGGTTGTTCTCGATCCCGTCGACGCTGAGCGAGAAGTTCAGGATCTGCGAGAGCAGCATCACGCCGTTAAAGTCGACGGAATCACCGGTCGTCAGGTTGTTGATCAGCACCGCCGAGCGCGGCGTACCGTAGCTCTCGCCGAACAGGAACTTGGGCGAGTTCCAGCGGCCGTACTGACCCAGGAACGCCAGCACGAACTGCTCGAAGGCGTAGGCGTCCTGGTCGACACCCCAGAAGGCCTTTTCCTTGTCCTTGCCGGCGATGCGCGAGAAGCCCGCGCCGGGCGCGTCGATGAACACCAGGTCGCTGGCGTCGAGGATCGAGTTGTCGTTGTTGACGATGCCGTAGGGCGCGGCCGGCGTGTGGCCGCCGTTGTCGGCCGTCACCACCTTCTTCGGCCCGAAGGCGCCCATGTGCAGCCACATGGTCGAGGACCCGGGGCCGCCGTTGTAGATGAAGGTCACCGGCCGGTCGGCGCTGGGTACGCCCTTCTTGAAGTAGGCGACGTAGAACATCGAGGCCTCGGCCTCGGGGTTGCCGCCCGCGCCGAGCTCCTTGCCGTCGGGGCTTTTCTCGCGGCGCGCCGCGTCGTCCCAGCCCTTGGGGTGGACGACGATCGTGCCGGCCACGGCGTGGTAGGGGACCTGCTGGCCGCGGATGGTCGCGACGCCCTCGCTGTCCACGTGCTCCGGCTGGAAGAGGACGCCGGCGTTCGGCTCGGCGGTGGACGTCGCCACCGGCTTCTTCTCGGCGTTGGGCTGCGCCTTGCCGGCGGGCGGAGTCTCCTGGGCCATGGCTAGACCCGCCGCCAGAGAGAACGCAGCGCCCACGAACAGTGATTTCCGAAGCAAGACCATCCCCCACCTAAAGCGTAGGCGGCGATCTATGCCCCGAACGGCCCCGTTGGCAACGTGCCTCAGAGCATCGGGGCGAGGCGTTTGGGGGCGACGAGCCGCCAACTGGAGCGCAGGCGCTCGTCCACGAGCTTCCAGTCGATGTCGTCGCCGCCGAGGTCGATGGCGATCCAGCCGGAGGGACCGATGTAGGCCGGCCAGGAATAGATCTCCGGCGCCGCCTCGATCAGCATGTCCTGCTCGTCGCGCCCGGTGGTCTTGACGCAGACGGCCGTATCGCCGTCGCTGTGATGGTTGTGGCTGAAGTAGGCGAAGAACTTGCCGCCCTCGATGAAGAAACCGGGGCTGCCGTGGGAGAGCCGCTCGGCCGCCTTGGGCAGGGCGAGCGCCAGCGTCCGCAGCCGCGCCAGCACCGCCTCGGGATCCTTGCTGAGCATCGCCTGGCCCCCTCGCCGGCCCCCACACTAGCCCAGCCGCCCGCCGCGCGGGAGGTCCGCCGTAGGATGGGGTTTTCCGGATGGCGGCGAAGCTTTCGCGGCGTATGATGCGATTGCGCATCTGGACGGGACGCGCTGGTTTGGTCGCCGTGGTGTTGTGAGGCGGTTCCGCGGCCTATTTGGAGATCCCGTCGTGAAACCCGTTCTTTCTGTCCTCGCCGCCCTTTCCCTTCTGGCCGCGCCCGTCTCGGCGGCCGCTCAGCATCATGGTGGAGGCGGCGGCGGCAGCCGCGGCGGCGGTCACTGGGGCGGCGGAGGTGGCGGCGGAGGCGGCCACTGGAGTGGTGGCGGCGGCGGCGGTCGCTGGGGCGGCGGCAGCGGCGGCAATTGGAACGGCGGCGGCGGCCGTTGGAGCGGCGGTGGCGGCCACTGGGGCGGAGGCTCGTGGGGCGGTGGCTCCTGGGGCGGCTCCGGCTGGCACGGCGGCCATCACAATCACTTCTGCTGCAGTTCGGTGTTCTTCGGCGGCTTCGGCCTGGGCCTGGCCTTCGGCTCCTACTGGTGGGACCCGTGGTACTGGGGCGGCCCCTCCTACTACGGCTATGGGTACGGCTATCCGCCCTATCCGCCGGCGTCCTACTACAACAGCTACGCTCCGGCGCCGCCGGCCGCGGCGGCCCCCGCACCGGCCGCCTGCGGCACATGGAGCTGGGACCCGGCGGGCCAGCAGTACCACTGGATTCCTTGCGGACCGGCCGCGCCGACGCCCGACGACGGTTAGGCCAGGCGATCGGGTCTAACGCCCGGAGCCGCCCTGCGGCAGGGTCTCGCGGTCGAAGGTCCGCTGCTGCTCGGGCGTGAGCGTCGCGTAGAACGACGTGACCGCCGCAGCGTAGCGGCGGAAGTCCGCCTGGTCGGCCGCCATGGTCGCCGAGATCAGCGCGATCCGCCGCGGCGTCGCCAGGTTGGGCATCAGGCTGTCGGCGGCCTGGTGGCGCGCCTCGGCCTGGGAATTCGGGGCGATCGCCTGGGTGTAGCGCGTCCAAGCGGCCTCCTGGGCCGTCGTCAGGTGCAGCGCATCGTGCAGCCGGATCAGCTCGGCGCTCACCGCCTGCTGCTGTTGGGCCAGGGCGGCCCCGGGGAGGGACAGGCTCAGGATCAGGACGGCCGTCGACAAGCGCATCGCAACTCACCTCACTCACGCGTCCCTCGCCCCAGGAATAGCATGCGCACGGCCACGCTCGCCAGTTGACGCGGGCCCCGTGGCCAACGACCAAGGGGCCATGATCCCCGACACCCCGGAGGCCCGCCGCGCGTTCATCGCCGCCAACACCTGGCTGCAGCAGCCTCCGCACACGCCGGAGCTCACGCTCCATCTCGCCGACGAGATCACCCCGATCTGGAAGCTGACCGAGGAGGCTCTGGAGGAGATCGGCCTGCCGCCGCCCTTTTGGGCCTTCGCCTGGGCCGGCGGCCAGGCGCTCGCCCGCTACATTCTCGACAACCCGCAAGTCGTCGCCGGCAAGCGCGTCCTGGACTTCGCCTCCGGCTCCGGGATCGTCGGCATCGCGGCCATGCGGGCCGGCGCGGCGGAGGCGACCTGCGCGGACATCGACGCCTACTGTGGCGCGGCGCTGGCGCTGAACGCCGAGGCGAACGGGGTGACGGTGGGCTACGTCGGCGACGACCTCCTGGAGGCGGCGCCGCCCGCCTGGGCCGAGGTCATCCTGGCCGGCGACATTTGCTACGAGAAGCCGCTGGCCGAGCGGGTGATGGCCTGGCTGCAGGCCGGCCGCGGCGCCGGCGCGACGGTGCTGATCGGCGACCCCGGCCGCAGCTACTTCCCGCGCACGGGCCTGACGAAACTCGCCGAATATCAGGTGCCGACCACCCGCGAGCTCGAGGACATGGCGGTCAAGAAGACCGCCGTCTGGGCGCTGCCCTGAGCATGCCGCCGCTGGTCCTTTCCCTGGTGCTGGCTTCGGCCCTGCTGCACGCCAGCTGGAACGCCATGCTGCGTTCGGGCGCCGACCGTCTCTGGTCGATCAGCGTCATGTGCGCCATGTCCGGAGTGGCCTCGGCGGCGATCCTGCCGTTCGTCCCCCTGCCGGCGCCCGCCGCCTGGCCCTTCATCGTCCTCTCCGCGGCGCTGCAGGTGGGCTACTGCCTGTTCCTGGTCCGCGCCTACCGCGACGGCCTGCTGGCCCAGGTCTATCCGATCGCCCGGGGCACGGCGCCGATGCTGGTGGCGCTGGGCGCCGCCCTCTTCGCCGGCGAGCACCTGGGCGCGCGCGCGATCATCGGCCTGGCGCTGGTCTGCGGCGGCATCATGGGCCTCAGCCTCGGCCGGGACCGCGCGGACCTGCGGTCCGTGCTGGCCGCCCTGATCTGCGGGGCCTTCATCGCCGGCTACATGGTCAGCGACGGCCTGGGCGTGCGCCGCGCGGGCGACGCCCTGTCCTACGTGGTCTGGATGTCGATGGTGCAGGGCGTGCCGATGCCGCTGATCTACCTCGCGATCCGCCGCCGCTGGCCGCCCGTGGCCTGGGACCGCGAGACCGCCAAGGCGCTGGGCGGCGGCCTGATCTCGTTGCTGGCCTACGGCGTCGTCGTCTGGGCGATGGTCGGCGCGGACATGGCCCGCGTGTCCGGCCTGCGCGAGACCTCGATCCTGTTCGCAGGCGTGATCGGCGCCCTGTTCCTGAAGGAGCCCTTCACCCTGCGCCGGGGCCTGAGCGCGGTCCTGATCACCGCCGGCGCGCTCTGCCTGGCGGGATGACTCCGGCCGGAGCGGCCTCTAGGGTCGCGCCCATGATCACCCCCATCCTGATGCTGGGCGCCGGACGCATGGGCGGCGCGATCCTCGAAGGCTGGCGGCGCGCGAGCGCCTTCCCGCCGGGCGAGATCCTGATCGTCGACCCGCAGCCGGGCGAGGCCGCGCTGGCCGCCGAGCGAGCCGGCGCGCGGTTGAACCCGCCCGAGGCCGAGCTGGCGGCGGCCAAGACGGTGCTGCTTTGCGTGAAGCCCCAGGTCTGGGCCGAGGCGGCGGGGCAGTATTCGGCCTGGCTGGCGGCCGACGCGGTGATCATCTCTATCGCCGCCGGGGTGAAGGCGGCGGACCTGTCGCGCGGGTTTGGCGACCGCCCGGTGGCGCGCGTCATGCCGACCACGGCCGCGGCGATCAATCAGGGGACCGCCAGCCTCTACGCGGACGATCCGGCGGCGCTCGCCCGCGCGCACGCCCTGTTCGAGCCGCTGGGCGCGGTTGCGGACCTGACGGACGAGGCCCAGATGCACGCGGCCACCGCCGTCTCAGGGTCGGGACCCGCCTATCTCTACGCCTTCGTCGAGGCCCTGGAGGCCGCCGGCGTTGCGGCCGGCCTGTCGCACGCCGAGGCCGCGCGGCTGGCGCGTTCGACGATCATCGGCGCCGCGGTCCTGATGGCCCGGCCCGGGTCGGATCCCACCGAGCTTCGCCGCCAGGTCACCTCGCCCGGCGGCACCACGGAGGCGGCCCTGAACGTGCTGCTGGGCGAAAAGGGCCTGCCGTCGCTGATGCGCGACGCGGTGGCCCAGGCCGTGCGGCGCTCGAAGGCGCTGGGCGGCTAGCTCAGGAGGGCCGCTTCCAGGTCTGGGCCTGGCAGAAGACGGCGACGCAGCCCTCCAGCTTCAGGGTCCCGTCCGGGTTCACCTGCATCTTGGAGTCGAAGGTCTTGCCGGTCCTGGGCTGGTAGATCTTGCCGCCCTCCCAACGCCCGTCCGCCGCGCGCTGGAAATCGCGGATGACCAGCATCCCGAGCACCGGGCGGTCGCGCAGCGCCGGGTCGGGATTGTTGATGTCGCGCAGCGGCTGGCCCGCCGCGTCGTTGGGGTTGGCGAGCCACGCGACGGTCCCGCACAGGCGGGCGGGCTGGCCGCGGCAGGGCGCGATGCGGACCTTGGTCGTCGCGTTGGCCATCCAGTCGCCCTCGACCGCGTCGGCCGCGAAGGCCGGACCGCACGCCAGGCCTGCTGCGATCGTTGCCGCAAGGATCCGCACGGGCGCCTCCAAAATGCCTGTCCATCCGGGACGAGGCAGGGTGGGCGAACGTGGGGGCGACTATAACGTCGTTTTGCTAAGTCACGTTGAACCGCATTTGCGGCCGCGGACCAGGAAGGTCGCGCGCTTTGCCGAGTGCACCACCTCGCGGGTGCGCACCTGCAGGCCGAACTCGCGCATGGTGTTGGCGGCGTCCTTGGCGGTGGCCGCGCCCTTTCCGGGCGGCTCGAAGCGGCCCTCCATGCGGAAATCGCGGATCGACAGCACCAGGTCGCCGCCGGGCTTGAGCACGCCGGCCATCTCGGCCAGGGCGTCTTCCTTGTCCGGCCACTGGTGGAACGAGTTGACCGAATAGACCAGGTCGAACCGCTCGTCGGGGAACGGCAGCTCGTCGACCTCGCCGCAGCGCAGGTCCAGGGCCGCATAACCGCGCGAGCGGGCCAGCCGGCGCCGCGCCGTCTCGACCATCAACTCGGAGTGGTCGATGCCGGCCACCAGGCTCAGCGGCCGGGCCGCCGCCAGCATCTCCAGCGCGTGGCCGGGACCGAAGCCGATTTCCAGCACCGCGCCGCCCGGCGGCGGCTCCAGCGCCTCGACCGTGGCGCGGTTCTGCATGGCGTTGCCGCGCTCCAGAAGCCAGCCCATGACGACGCCCATCGGCCCGCTGGGGTTCACAGCCTGATGCATCGGAAGTCTCGCTTGTTCCGTCATGCCCATAGTGGCCGCCGGGGCGCCGGACGGATGCGCTCAGGAAGATGAATTCGGAGTCATGTTCGGTGGGCGGCGAGCTGGAAAACCTCACCCGCCTGCGGGGGAGGTTTTCTAGCCCGGCAGCCTGACGACGGCCCGGAGGCCCCCTAGGGGCGAGCGGGAAAGGGTGATGTCGCCGCCGTGGCCGCGGGCGACGTCGCGGGCGATGGCAAGGCCCAGGCCCACGCCCTTTTCGTTCTGGTTGCGCGCCTCGTCCAGGCGGCCGAAGGCCTTGAACGCCTCCTCGTACTGGGCCTCGGGAATGCCCGGCCCGTCGTCGTCGACGACGATCTCGACGCCACCCTGATGGCGCACGCTGGCCGCCACTTCGATCCGCTCGCCGTGCGCGGCGGCGTTCATGATCAGGTTGGAGAGCGCCCGCTTGAGCGCGTTGGGCCGGACGGATGCGGTGAGGCCCGGATCGGCCGTCACGCTGACCTTGGCGCCGGCGCGCCGGGCGCCCTCGCTCACCTGCTCGATCAGCTCGCGCAGCGCGACGGTCTCGACGGCCTCCCCGCCCTCGCCGCGGGCGAAGGCCAGGTACTCGTCGATCATGTGCTCCATCTCGGCCAGGTCGCGCTTCATGGCGTCGTTGCGCTTGCTGGGCTCGTTCAGCGCCAGCGCCAGCTTCAACCGGGTGAGCGGCGTGCGAAGGTCGTGGCTGACGGAGGCGAGCAGCGTCGTGCGCTGGTCGATGTGGCGCTGGATGCGGCTGCGCATGTCCAGGAAGGCGGCGGCGGCGCGGCGCACCTCCTTGGCGCCGTGCGGCTTGAACTGGGCGACCTCGCCCCCGCGCCCGAAGGCCTCGGCGGCGTTGGCCAGCCGCTCGATGGCGCGGACCTGGTTCCGGATGAACAGGATGGCGATAGCGGTCAGCAGCACCGTGGCCACGGTCATCCAGAGGACGAAGATGTGGCCCTGGGTGGCGAAGGCGCGTTCGCGCGGCGCCAGCACGCGCAGGACCCCGCCCGGCACCGCGACGCGCACGTCCACGAAGGCCGGATAACGGGTGGTGTCGAACCAGAAGGGCGCGTCCAGCCGCTCGTTCAGCGCGTGCTGCAGCGACACGTCGATCGGCGCGAACAGCGCGTAGCGGCGGCCCACCGGCAGCTTGCGGCCCGGCTGCAGCGCCACGGAAAGGCCCATGGAGTCCTCGGCCCGCTTGGAGAGCTTGGCGAACGCGGCGGGGCTGGGATCTTCCTGATAGCTCTCGACGGCCCAGGCGATGTCGCCGGCCAGGCCCTCGGAGAGGCGGCTCGTCACCGTCTGCCAGTGGGCGTCGAAGAACACCCAGGTGACGGCGATCTGCATGATCGCCACCGGCAGGACGATGATCAGCAGCGAGCGGCCGAACAGCGTCTTCGGCATCTGCCGCTTGATCCAGCGGCCGATCACGCGGGGGCTTCTGGCCATCTCAGTCGGGCGCCAGGCGGTAGCCGATGCCGCGCACGGTCTGCAGATAGCGCGGGGACTTCGGGTCGGCCTCGATCTTGCGGCGCAGGCGCGTGACCTGCACGTCGACGGCGCGGCCGGACGGATCGACGGTCCCGCGGGCCAGCTCCAGCCGCTCCACCGCCTCGTGCGGCGTGCGGGCAAGTTGGCGCAGCAACGCGACTTCGGCCTCGGTCAGGCGCACGGGCTCGCCGTCGCAGACCAGCTCGCCGCGGTCGGGGTCGAAGCTGCAGTTCCCGAGCGACAGCGGGCCCTCAGCGGTCGGCCGGTCCTGGGCGCGGCGCAGGATCGCCTCGATGCGCAGGAGCAGCTCCTCGGGCTCGAAGGGCTTGCCCAGGTAGTCGTCGGCGCCGGACTTCAGGCCCTCGATCCGGTCAGAGGTCTCGCCCATGGCGGTGAGCATCAGGACCGGGGTCCGCCCGGCCGGCCCGCGCTGCTCGCGCAGCCAGCGGGTCAGCGAATAGCCGTCCTCGCCCGGCATCATCACATCGAACACCGCCAGGTCGAAATCCAGGCTCTCCATCAGCTTCCGCGCCGGCGCGCCGCCGGCCGCGGCGGTCACCCGGAAGCCCGCCCGCGCCAGGTATTCCTTGAGCAGTTCGCGGATGCGGTCGTCGTCGTCGACGATTAGCAGATGCCGTCCTCGGGCGGGCGAATGGAGGGCGCCGTTCACAAACAACCTCCCTTCGTCGCGTAGCCATTTTGTTTGACGGACCCGCCGTCGTTGGGATCTAGGAGAACCTTCTGAAAGGAGGCTCCCCTCTCATGGCTCTCGTTCCCTTCGATGATCGCGACGGATGGATCTGGCTGGACGGCCAGTTCGTGCCCTGGCGCGAGGCGAAGGTGCACGTACTGACGCACGGCCTTCACTACGCGTCGGCCGTGTTCGAGGGCGAGCGGATGTACGGCGGGGAGATCTGGGAGCTGACGGCGCATACCGAGCGTCTGTTCAAGTCCGCGGAGATCCTGGACTTCGAAATCCCGTTCACGGTGGCCCAGATCGATCAGGCCTGCAAGGACACCTGCGCCAAGAACGGCCTGACGGACGCCTATGTCCGCCCGATCGCCTGGCGCGGCTCCGAGATGATCGGGGTCTCGGCCCAGGACACCAAGATCCACGTCGCCATCGCGGTGTGGGACTGGCCGAGCTACTTCAAGCCCGAGGAGAAGGCCAAGGGCATCCGGATGTGCTGGGCCAAGTACAAGCGCCCGTCGCCGGAGACCGAGCCGGTTCATGCCAAGGCCACCGGCCTCTACATGATCTGCACGATCTCCAAGCACGCCGCGGAGAAGGCCGGTTTCACCGACGCGATGATGCTGGACTGGCGCGGCTACATCGCCGAGTCCACCGGCTCCAACGTGTTCTTCGTTCAGGACGGGGTGCTGCACACACCGACCCCCGACTGCTTCCTGAACGGGATCACGCGCCAGTCGGTGATCAAGCTGGCCCGCGAGAAGGGCTTCGAGGTGATCGAGCGCCACATCCGCCCGGAGGAGCTCGCGGGCTTCTCCGAGTGTTTCGTGGTGGGCACCGCCGCCGAGGTCACCCCGGTGGCCGAAGTCGGGGAGTACCGCTTCCGGCCGGGCAATATCTCGCTCAGCCTGATGGACGACTACGCCCGGATGGTGCGGCGCGAGCTGGTCAGCGCCTGACGACGTAGGTCCGCGCGCGCCGGGCTCAGAAACCCCGGCGCGTGCGGATCCACTGCGAGAACAGCCACTTCTCGCCCGACCGTGTCGGGCGCCCGGCGTGCAATGTCCGGAAGTCCGGCGCGCCGGCGCCATCGACGTTGGCGAACAGCAGCGCGTCGCCGGGCTGGCCGCGATAGCTGAGTTTCAGCTCCGGGAACTCGGTCTCGCCGCCCTCGAAGCCGGTGTTCAGATAGATCAGGAAGGTGCCGAGCCGCTGGCCGAGTCTCGCCAGCTCCGGCGCGTACGCCTCATTGCCGGGGTCGAGGAAATCGTAGTGCGGGCGGAAGGTCTGGCCGGGCGCGTAGTGCAGGACCTGCGGCGACTCCAGCCGCTCCTCCTTCGAGCCGGCCGCGAGCGCGATGCGGGCGCGGATGGCGACGATCACCAGGTCGAAGTCCTTCACGAGGAAGCCGACCATGCTGTTGTTGCGGGAGTCGTTCAGCCGCCGGCCGCCCTTGTCGTCGTAGGTCTCGGCCCGGGCCAGGCGGCCGGCCGCGCGGCTGATCAGCCAGTCGCAGGCGGCCTGCGGCAGGAACCCCGGGAGGCACTGGATCGCGGGATCGGCCAGCAGCACCTGCCGCGACGCCGGCGGATCCGGCGGCCCCTCGAGGCCGGCTTTCGACAGCACCTCGAGCTGGGACTCGGCGAAGGCCGAGCCCAGCTTGGCGGCCCGGCGCAGCCGCTCCAGCGCCTCGGGCCAGCTGGCGGGCTCGCCTCGGCCCAGCGCCGCGGCGACGGCGGTCAGCGCCATGGCGTCACCGTCGCCGGCCTGCGCACGCTCGTGCAGCGCCTGAAGCGGGGTCTGGGTCATGGCGCATGCATAGTCGATGCGCCGGACGCCGGGAACGGCTGCGAGAGCTGCTGACCTAGAACCCGTAGCTCATCGGGCGCTCGACCGGCCGGCCGTCGGCCAGGCGCACGACGCCCACGATGCAGCGCACCAGCGCCCACAGCCACGCCAGGAAGCAGACGACGCCGCCGGCCCACATGAACGGGATGCCGATCAGGATGAAGGTGAAGGGGAGGCTCACCAGCATGATCGCGCCACCGATGATCATCCAGATCAACGACACCCAGAAGGTGCGGATCACATAGGTGTAGTGAGTTTGCATCACCGGTCCCGCCCCGCCGCGCATCACATAGGCCATGATCAGGCCGATGAGCAGCGTCAGGCCGTGGAACAGGCCCAGGATGTAGAGCGCATAGACCACCGCCGGCATGGCGCGGTCTTCGGTCGTGGGGTAACCCGCCCCATAGGTCATCGAAGTCGTCTCCTCGAATTCGCCCGGATCATGCGCTCAGCGAACGCCGGCGCGCCAGATAAGGATTTGTAATCCAGTCGAACTTGATTTCGGTCTGCGCCTGCCTACCGCAAGCCGACTCCGCTAGCCCCGCTCGACCGTCAGTTCCACCCCGGCCGCCACCGCGTCGGGAGCGAGCGCCAGCGGCTTCTCCACTCGCACCCGCGCGCGGGTGACGCGCGGGTCGGCAAGGCAGGCCTGGGCCAGGCGCTCGGCGAAGGTCTCGACAAGTTCGATGTGGCCGCCGCCGGCGATCTCGCGCGCCGCGGCCAGGATGGTCTCGTAGTTCAGGGTCTCGGAGAGCCGCTGAGCGCCGGCGCTGGGCACGTCCAGTTCCACGTCGATGACCAGCGGCTGCACGCGGCCGATCTCGTGGCGGTAGACGCCGATCTCGGCCTGCACCTTCAGGCCGGTGACGAACACCTTGGTCATGGCGGTGCGCGGCGCGGACGCCATCCCTTAGCCGCCCCGCGCCAGGTGCTGGCCGGCGTCGACGGCGATCATCTGGCCGGTCACCGAAGGCGCGTCGATCAGGTAGCGCAACGCCTGGGCGATCTCGGCGGGGGTCGCCGGACGGCCGAGCAGGGTGGCGGCGGCCTCGGCCTCGAACGTCGCGGCGTCCTGGTGGATCGAGGGCAGCGTCGGGCCGGGCCCGATGCCGTTGACCCGGATCCGCGGCGCCAGCGCCTGGGCGAGCATCCGCGTAGCGTCCCAGAGGGCCGACTTCGACAGCGAATAGGAGAAGAACTCCGGCGCCGGGTTCACCACCCGCTGGTCCAGGATGTTGACGATCTGGCCCTCGCGGCCGGCGGGCAGGCGCCGCGCAAACGCCTGGGCCAGGACCAGCGGACTGCGCAGGTTGGTCTCCATGTGCGCGTCCCACGAGGCGCGGTTCATGTCCTCGAAGGCGTCCTCCTCGAAGACGCTGGCGCAGTTGACGAGCAGGGTGATCGGCCCGAGCTCCTGCTCGGCCTCGCCGACCAGGGCCACCGTCTCGGATTCCTTGCGCAGGTCGCAGGTCACGATGGCGGAGCGGCGCCTGAGCGCGCGCACCTCGGCGGCGGCGGCCTGCGCCTCGTCGTCGACCGTGCGGACGTGGATGGCGACGTCATAACCGGCGTCGGCGGCGGCGGCGACAAGGGCGCGGCCGATGCGCCGCGCGCCGCCGGTGATCAGCGCCGCCCCGCGTTCAGCCATGGCGTGGCGCCGTTCTCAAGGCCTCAGTCGAACCGGCCGAACTCGACGCGATTCAGGACCGCGATGACGAGAACGAAGAGGACGATGGCGATGGTCGCGGGGCCGAACATGGGTCGCTCCGATGGATGTCAGCTGCGGGCTTTATCGAGACGCGGCTCCACCCGCAAGGCGTTCGCGGTCCGCGCCTGCAGCCCACGAACCGGCCGAACAATCTAGAGTGGTGTCATCACCCAGGGTGAATATTCCCCAATTTTGCGAGGCGCCAGGCCAGCGGACAAGGCCGCGACGAGAGTCACTCGTCGACGGGAGTTCCTCGATGCCTAGCCCCACGTTCCAAGCGACATCAGTCGCCGCCTTGCTGGCGGCGGCCCTCAGCCTCGGCCTGGCCGGCGCGGCCAGCGCCGACCAGTCCACCGCGACGATCCGCGGCCAGGCCGTCAACGGCCAGAGCCTCAACGACACCCAGACCGGCGGTGTTCTGTTCGGCGCAACCGCCTCGCAGTTCATCACCGACAACCATGGCAATCCGCTGGCCTTCCAGCAGATCACCGCCAGCACGCGCTCCACCTTCGACTCCAGCGTCATCGCCTTCACCCAGGCGGTGAACGCGCTGAGCCCGATCGGCAACGCCGGGACATCGATCGCTCTGACCGACGCCACCGCCACCTTCGCCGACAGCATCACGATCAACGGCGCGCCGGACACCGTGGGCCGGACGGTGCGGCTGTCCGGGACGCTGATCCTGGACAACGATCCGCCCCAGCACACCCAGCAATTCAGCCAGAGCGGCGCGGCTGCGGGCGCCAATATGATCAACGAGGTCGGCGTGCACGTCAGCGGCTCCGGGGTCCAGTCCGGCGTCTATGGCGGCACGCTGTTCGGCGCCTTCGACAGCACGTTCGCGCCCGGCCACGTCGACACCATCACCGACCCCACCATCAACGCCATCGGCTTCCAGATGGACGTCGTGATCGGCCAGGCCACGCCCGTCTTCTTCACCCTGGAGGAGATCTCCAACTCGATCCTGGCCGATCCCAACGGTCGCGCCGCCGAACTGGCCACTCTGGTCGACGCCTACACGCTGCGGTGGGGCAACGACCTCCAGTTCAGCCTGCTGGACAGCCATGGCCAGGACACCCATCGCCAGTTGCGCGGCCTCAGCGTCGACTCGTCGACCGGGTTCAATTTCTTCGATGGCGTGACTTCAGGCTCAGGCGTCCCGGAGCCGACCGCCTGGTCTCTGATGATTGCCGGCTTCGGCGGCGTCGGCGCCACGCTGCGCCGCCGCCGCACTGTGCTTGCCGCCTAGCGCCGCTTGCGTCCAAGGTCCTCCGCGCCTAGGGCCTGATGAGTTCAGCTCGAAACGAGCTGAACTCTGAATCAGGCCCTACTCATTTGATTCTAGAGCACGATTCAGCGGTCGGGCGAATCCGCCTGACCCCATCGTGCTCTGCCGCGGAGGACCCCATGACGCTCGCCCCGATCCCGACCGCCGCCTTCACGAAGATCGCCGTCGGCATCGACCGGCCGGAAGACGTGGTGGTGGGCAAGGACGGCCGCGTCTTCGCCTCCGACCACCAGGCCGCGGTGGCCGAGATCTTCCCCGACGGGTCCTTCAAGCGGCTGGGGCCCAAGGGCGGCGCGCCGAACGGGATCAACATGGACCGCCAGGGCCGGATCCTGATCGCCAACTTCGGCATCTATGACCGCGAGGACGGCCCGCTGCAGCGGTTCGACCCGGCCACCGGCGTGCATGAGACCCTGCTGTCGGAGGTGGGCGGCAAGCGGCTGACCAGCGCCAACTATCCGGTGATGACGCAGGACGGCTGCATCTGGTGCGCCAACTCCACCCACGCCGAGACGTGGCCCCAAGCTTTGGACGGGCGCACCGACGGCTTCATCTTCGTGCTGCGGCCGGACGGCTCGTCCGCCATCGTCGCGGAGGGGCTGAAGTTCCCGAACGGCCTGGCGCTCTCGGCCGACGAGGCGACCCTCTACTGCGCCCAGACCAGCGGCGCCGACGTCATGGCCTTCCCCATCCTGCCCGGCGGCAAGCTGGGTCCAGGCTACCGCTACGGTCCCATCCTGGGGACGCTCAACCGCCCCGGGGAGCCGCCCAACTCCGTCGAGACGCTGGGCTACACCGACGGCGTCGGCATGGACGCCGACGGCAATCTCTGGGTCTGCCTGCCCGGCGCCAACAAGGTCGTGGCCATCCTGCCAAGCCTGGAGGTGGTGACCGTGATCCACGATCCGGGCGGCGAGACCGTCAATCACCCGACCAACGTCACCTGGGGCGGAGCGGACCTGAAGGACCTCTACATCGGCTCTATCCGCGCGGGCTATGTGCTGAAGGCCCGCTCCCCCGTGGCCGGCCTGCCGCTGATCCATCAGCGCTGACGCAGGGTTAGGGCTTGGCGGACCGCCGGCTTTAGGGAATCTGTCTTCCGCACTTAACGCCGATCACTAGAATGGATCCCGAAGCCGGGAGAGCCCCCTCCTCCGGCGCCTGCCCAAAACGAACGACTTCGGAGGACGTCATGCGCGAGTACCTCAAGTTCTATATCGATGGTCAGTGGGTGGAGCCCACCGAACTCAAGACGCTGGACGTCGAGAACCCGGCCACCGAGGAAGTCGCCGGCAAGATCGCCGTCGGCAACGCCAAGGACGTCGACAAGGCCGTCGCCGCCGCGAAGAAAGCCTTCCCCAGCTGGTCGCAGACCACCCGCGAGGAGCGGATCGAGGTGCTGGGCCGCATCCTGGCCGAATACCAGAAGCGCTTCGGCGACCTGGCCACCGCGGTCACCGAGGAAATGGGCGCGCCGTCGTCGCTGGCTCAGCGGGCCCAGGTGCCGATCGGCATGGGGCACCTCTCCACCGCCATCGAGGTCCTGAAGACCTTCAAGTTCGAGGAAGACCGCGGCCCGACGATGATCGTCAAGGAGCCGATCGGGGTCTGCGCCTTCATCACCCCCTGGAACTGGCCGCTGAACCAGATCGTCTGCAAGGTGGCCCCGGCCATCGCCACCGGCTGCACCATGGTGCTGAAGCCGTCGGAAGTGGCGCCGTTCTCGGGCCAGATCTTCGCCGAGATCATGCATGCCGCCGGCGTGCCGGCCGGCGTGTTCAACATGGTGCAGGGCACCGGCCCCGAGGTGGGCGCGGCGATGTCCAGCCATCCGGACGTGGACATGGTCTCCTTCACCGGCTCGACCCGGGCGGGGATCGAGGTGGCCAAGGCCGCCGCGCCGACCGTCAAGCGCGTGGCTCAGGAGCTGGGCGGCAAGAGCCCGAACATCGTCCTGGACGACGACGCCTTCGCCAAGGGCGTCGGCCGCGGCGTGGCCTCGATGATGCCGAACTCCGGCCAGAGCTGTAACGCGCCCTCGCGCATGCTCGTGCCGAAGAAGCGCATGGACGAGGCGATCGCGGTGGCCAAGGAGACCGCCGCCGGCGTCACCGTCGGCGACCCGAACGGCAACAGCCAGCTGGGCCCGGTGGTCTCCAGGACCCAGTTCGACAAGATCCAGAAGCTGATCCAGTCCGGCATCGACGAGGGCGCGACCCTGGTCATCGGCGGCACCGGCCGGCCCGAGGGCCTGGACAAGGGCTACTATGTGAAGCCCACGGTCTTCGCCAACGTGACCAACGACATGACCATCGCGCGCGAGGAGATCTTCGGGCCGGTGCTGTCGATCCTGGGATACGACAACGTCGACCAGGCGATCGATATCGGCAACGACACCGAGTACGGCCTCGCCGCCTACGTGCAGGCGGGCGACCTCGACAAGGCCCGCAAGGTCGCCGCGCGCCTGCGCGCCGGCCAGGTGTCGATCAACGGCGGCGGCGGCGACATGACGGCGCCGTTCGGCGGCTACAAGATGAGCGGCAACGGGCGCGAGTGGGGCGACTTCGCCTTCCACGAGTTCCTGGAGACCAAGGCGATGCTCGGCTACGCGCCCAAGCCGGCGGCCGAATAAGCCTGCTCGATACGGATCGTGAAAGGGCCGCCCCCGGGCGGCCCTTTTGCTATGCGCTGAGCGCGTGGCGACGCCGCAGCGCCGCGCCGGCCAAGCCGAAGCCCGCGATCATCAGGGCCCACGGCGCAGGCTCAGGCACGCCCGGGGCAGCCGGGGGCGCCAATGGGTCGATGAAGCGGTTGTCCACCAGCCAGTCGCCGGCGTTGGCGGTGACCCCGTCGTCGAGCAGGAAAGCGGTCGGGGCGAACTTGAAGCTGTGGGCGCCGAGATCGGCCAGCCCGTGGGCGCCCGGCCCGCTCGCCGCCGCGGTCGTCTCGATCAGCATCGTGAAAAGGACGGGCGAGTTCAGCGGCACGGTCACGAACCCGGTGCGCATGTGCAGGCCGGTGTCTGCGCCCAGCGTGCCGCCCTCGAACACGTAGCCGCTGTTGAAGAAGCCGAAGAGGCCGTCCTGGTTCAGCCCTTGGCGCAGGTCGAAGTCGCCGCCCGCGAAGCTGGTGAAGACGCGGAAGAAGCCGCCGCCGTTGACCGCGCCTTCCAGCAGCCCGTCGAGGAACAGGTCGGCGGCCACCGACGCGGTCGTGGCGGTCGGATTGGTCGAGGTGAAGGTGATGATGTCGTCGAACCGCGCCTCGGCGCCGTTCTTGGCGACCAGGCTGTCGCCGTTGTGGCTGTCGGCGCGGGCGTCGGCGCCGAGGTGGCCGGGCGCGGCGACGGCGCCGGCGATCGCCGTGCCGATATCTGCGCGCGAGCACACCGCTTCCTGATGCACGATGCCCGATCCGCTTTTCGGGCCCACCTCGCCGACGCAGCTTTGGGTCGCCGAGTCGCTGTTGGGCCCGACGAAGGTGCTCTGGGTTGACGCCGCCGCCGGCCAGGCGAACGCGGCTGAGGCCGCCGTCGCGAGTAGGAGTGAAAGCTTGCGAGGCATGACCTGCCCTCCGCGTGGAGTTGCCCGACTGGCCGCCAGCTAACTCCACCCTCGGTTGCTCCGACATTGGCCGAATGGCCTAGCCCGATGGCCCATCCCATTGCGCCGCTCGCCGGGGAGGCGAAGATGGCGCGGGCGTCGGAGGAAAGAGCGCATGCCGCGCGCATGGCCGGTGCATCTGCTGGCGATGCTGGTCCAGGTGGGCGTCACCGCCTATGGGATCTGGGTTCTCGGCCCTGCCCTTCCGGACGCCGTCCGCACAGTGCTGTTCAGCCTGCTGGCGGCGCTGGTCGTGGTCTGGTGGGGCCTGATCTTCGCCTGGGCCGCGGCGAGGAAGCTAGGCCGGGGCTTCAGCTGGCGGCGGACGAACTGGGCGATCTCCTGGCTGGGGAACGCCGCCAACATCGCGGGGTTCTGGATCGTCGCGCCCTACAGCCCCG